>Ga0209652_1000508_pt1 | contig 33410 bp, 24 predicted proteins | sample SaaInl74LU_5_DNA_FD_184641 | JGI IMG/M metagenome (GOLD analysis project Ga0209652, IMG submission 184641) | Marine microbial communities from expanding oxygen minimum zones in the Saanich Inlet - ESP_74LU_5_DNA (SPAdes) (version 2) | ecosystem: Environmental > Aquatic > Marine > Intertidal zone... | reverse complement strand
CACCTGCACCATGCCCTCATAGAGCGAAAGAGCCGTGTTATCATCGCTAGAGACACGCCAGTTGCCCAGGGGACTGTTCTTTTCCTGAACCATGGGGCCCACGAGCGCAATGGCTTGCTTTTTCGTCAATGGCAAGATGCCGTTGTTCTTGAGAAGGACAGCGGATTTTTCGGCCAACTCTTGGGCATCCGCAGCCCAGGGCGAAGTGCTAGGTTCCCAACTGCCCGGACGGTTGCAATAGCGGTAGGGGTCGTCCATAAGGCCCAGGTCAAACTTTAATTTGAGGACACGACGTACAGCATCGTCTACGATAGATTCGGAAACCTCTCCTTCACGGACTAACGCCGCCAAGTACTGCACATAGGCCAAAGACTCCATATCCATATCGCAACGCGCTGTGGCTGCTTGTTGGGTTGCTTGCTTTATATTTTCCGCATACCCGTGGGCCTGCATTTCACCGATGGAACCCCAATCGCTGACAAGTACCCCCTCAAAGCCCCAATCCTCCTTGAGCACAGAAGCCAAGGCCTGGTTCCCGGTAGCCGGAATTCCGTTAAGGGTGTTGAAGGAGTTCATGAAGGTGGCCACACCTGCCTTTTTAGCGGCTTGGAACGGCGGATAAATGACATTGTAGAGCGTGTAGTCGCTAACGTCTACGGTGTTGTAATCGCGCCCTGCTTCGCTAAAGCCATAGCCCGCAAAGTGCTTGGCGCAGGCGGCCATACTGAGCGGATCGTTTAGAGCGCTGCCTTGAAATCCATGTACACGGGCTTCCGCAATTCGGCTTCCCAAGAAGGGATCTTCCCCCGCACCTTCCATGATGCGGCCCCAGCGCGGATCGCGTGAGATGTCCACCATGGGCGCGAACGTCCAATTCAATCCATAGGCCGTGGCCTCCTCGGCGGCGTTGCGAGCACTTTTTTCAATCGCTGCTAAATCCCATGAGGCCGCCTCAGCTAAGGGCACAGGAGAGAGTGTCTTGTAGCCGTGAATGACGTCGCAGCCAAAGATCAAGGGAATGCCCAAACGGGTCTCTTCCACGGCCACACGCTGCATGGCGCGCACTTCCTCTACGCCTTGCACATTGAGCACCGAGCCCACCCAACCGTTGCGCAGGTGTTGGTACTTGGTGGCGGCATCGCCCCCTACAGGCGCTGGACCCGTCGCATTCCAGAACCCATTGTACTGGTTCATCTGTCCCACCTTTTCTTCTAAGGTCATGAGCTCAAGAACGGAATCCACGCGCCATGCGGTGGATTGCTTTTGGGCCAATGCAGAAGCGGCCACGAGGATGGCACTCAGGAGGTATACCTTTTTCATATCTAAACTTAGAGCGGTTGGTAGGAGAAATTTCGAATGACCACCTCGTAGGCACCACCGGTGCTTGGGCCACTGTCCTGACCTTCAAAGAGCCATAGATTGAGGCGTGCATTCGTCGTTGGGCCGGGAGCTGGAATCACAATGGGATTGCTTTGAACACCACCCTCGCTCTTGCGTCGGGCTGGGTTGCTGTCGTCGAAGGACCAGGAGGCAATGACGTTGTTGGCCGACTTGGCACCTAGGTAGGACGTCCAAGTAATTAGGCTGTCTGTCCAGGTGAATTCATGTGTCGTCCACATCGTTTTAGCTTCCGGCGGCAACTGGGTTTCATGCGTGCGTTCGGCAAAGAAGGCGCCAAACCACACCGGCTGCACAGAAGTTGCCAGTGTCTTCACCTTGTTCGGATCTCCCCATCGGCTGAATTCGATGTCCACTTCACTATTCGCTTGTGCAAAGAAGGTATTGTTGTCCCAGGTGAATAAGCCCAAAACCGTATTCTCGGGAATATCCACCATGTTGGACTGCACTTCCCAGGTGTACGTGCCATAGCCCACCACGTCGTTACTGATGATCTCCGAGCAGTGCCATTTCCCATCGATTTGGCGAATGTTCAGGTGCAGGAAGCCTTGATCATCCGTGTAGGCGGAGGCAACATCTTGGCTGAAGTAATTGGGGCCAGGACCAAAGAGGTCAGGACCTCCTTTTACGGTCCATGTGCGTCCCGCCCAGGCCAATTGATCGCCACTCCGGCCTTGAGGCGGCGTGGCCGTTTGGAGTTCACAGGCCGCCAAGGTGGCCAAGACAAGGCCGGCAATAAGGCCCATACAAAGGCTTGTTCGTACTACTATTTTCATGGTTGCTCTTCCGTTTCTAAAATGTCATAGCTGATAGGCCCAACGATCAGTTCACCCCATAGGCCCGGGTTCAAATGAAAACCCTCTGCCTCACCCGAATTCCAACGAATTTGCTGCTGTCGTCCTTTGGCATCGCCTTGATCACGTGCGACTTCCAGCAAGTATCGACCTTCAATGGTCCAGGGATCGCGGTTCAGTGCAACCCAGGGCAGGGACCAGCGCAGGACGTAGCCGTAGCCTCCACCCAGCTCAGAGATTTGGCGTCGGTTAGGGATGTTGACCCCCGTTCGGAAATTCACCACTTCTGGGTTTTCGCCGAGGCTCAAACCCAAATGAACGTCGCTAAACAGGAAAGACGTTCGAGGACGACGTGACATTTCAGGCTGTGCAGAAAAGGCCAACTCTAGGGCGTCTCCATTCCAGAGATCCACGCCCGTTTGGCTATTCACAAAGGCATTTCCATCGGGGATGCGGGCATCCACGTAGAGAGAATCGGCATCCCAGGACAGCTCAATTGAGCTTCCATCTGCGAGTCGAAGGATGCGTTCGGAGCCTCCCTGGCCCGTTTCAGCGAGGTAACCCGCTTTGGCTTTCTTTCGGAGCGAGCCCGAAAAAGGAACCACACGCATTTCCTTCAGTTCAAATTCACCATCCGCCTCAAACTGCGTAACGAACTGCTTGATATTTGTCGGATCGCAGTCCATTTCATTCCAGTTGAAGAGCCCCAAAGGAAGATCGATGTTGGTCCATTCCTGCGTAATGGGCCCATTGACCACATAATTAGAGCTCATCCCGATCCAGGCTTGACGGCCCGAATAGTCCTCAAAACCAAAGGCCAATGGTAAGGTCTTCATGGCTTGCGCGCCTTTGGGTAACCGCACCGTCAATCGCATGGCCGCCTCGTCCACGATGGCGCCCATATTTTTTCCAGACCACTGGTCCCAGCCGACGCCCATGCCGACCCAGTCGCAACCGCCGCCGGGTTTGTTCCATGTGAAGGAATAGATTCCTGCGTCATTCACCGTGTATTTAATGCAATTTGCTGCTTCTTTACTCACCCAGAATTCATCCCCCGTAGGTCCATCTAAAACAACCAAGGAGGCGAAGCCCTTGATATTTGGATAGGAGTTTTCCGGATTGGCATAATCGTAGAGCTGCGATGGCTTGAGCGAACACGCACTAACCACTAACAGCCCTAGGATAGCAGTGAGAGTCTTCCTCATAGCGCGAGCGGGGCATTTTCGGTGAAACACAGCATATCTGTGTCACATTCTGCGTAGCCTGAGCTCGGATTCGCCAAGAAGAGAATGGACACCCGATGCAGTTTATCCGGCTCGTGCAAGCCATTGCCAATGGCGGCAGATGCTGCACCGTTGACCAAAGTGACCAAATCGCTGTATTTGTAGCTATCTAACTCCCAGGTGGCGCCAGGCCGAATTTCTACCGACCACATGTCCTCATTGCCTTCGCTGTAGGCGCCGTCACCATTGTCATCTTCGCGCAATTGCAATAAAATGATGGCATTGTCTAAGCCCGCCAATTGTCTGAATACCCCATTGAAGTATACTTGTTCGGCATCAGAATTCAAATTGAAACCAGCCCCACTGTTGAAGGTGGACTTGGGCATTTCAATCATGCCAATCAGCCAATCCCACGCAACCGTTCCACCCATTTTGTAGTAAGAGGTTCCTTCCGCCAAAGGCGCACCACCCTGCACTGTGAACTTCATATTCGCGCCGGTTTGAATGAACTTCACCCATTCAGGTGCCATGCCATTTTCAAAATCATCCAAAATGGTTGCATCAATGATCCGTGTGCCTAGGACTTGAACCGATCCGTACAAGGTGTCCGGATAGCCTGGATAGGTCAGCATGACGTCGCACATTTCCGTCTGGAAAGTGGGAAATTGCGAGGTTTCGCCTTGCCAGAGGGCATTCGTCGCGTCCAATGTCCGCGCCTTTCCTTCGATGCGCTTGATGGCCCCGGAGGTTTGGCCGGTGATGGTCAGCACGAAGTCTGTCGAAATGGAAGTCTCTGCCGTGAAGTAGACACTTTCCCCATTGGCAAAATTGACCTGGGCTTGTGAGGCGACTAACCCCGTCTTCACCTTGAAGGTGCCATAAAGATCCGTCAAAGCTGGACCTTCCGGATTGAGATCTCGATCGCAACTTGCAAAGCCAATAGTGAGTGCGGCCAGCGTTGTGGCAAAAATCTTAGAAGTTAATCGCATAGAGCACATAGAGATTTTGGATGGAATAGTTCGCATCCAGGGTTTGTACATAGCTGCCCAACCAACCGAGGGTGAGCGTAGATTGATCGCTGCTAGTATAGTTCACACAGAGGTTGGGAAGCAGCTCCTGATGGGAGCGTTCACCGCCTCGGATGTCCAATACGGTGTTCTCCGCATTCCGGATAATATCATAGGCAAAGCCGCCGTGGCCCAGCGTCAACAGGCCGGCTTCCACCGAGAAGGTTTGGTCCGAATTCAAATACGCCTTTGCGCTCCAACTCGTCCATGGCAGGCGGTAAGACGTGTTGGGCACATCGTCCCCCACGTTGGTTCGCCACGCACGTTGGTCACGGACAAGTCCGCGTAATTCTACCCCGTGCCCCAAACGGCTCGGCCAGCGCAGATCCAGATCCACACGGGAAAATTGGGTGAGGACCTCCGTGCCTTGTCCGCGGATCTCCTGAGCCCACACACCTTCCACTTTGTAGAAAACACCCAGCGCCTTCCCGGCAAAGTCGGCAGTCACCCGTCGACGGTTGGGGGTCGCCAAGCCCTTGGGATCTAGAATCAAGTAGGTGTTGTTATCGCTTCCCAAAGTGGAGTTCCAGCGGTAACGGTAGAGATTGCTTTCGCGGAATAGGTCCAGGTAGGTCCATTCACGCACGCTTTTACTGTTTCCGATTCGCGTGAATGCCGCGGGAGCTATGCCACCAATGTTGGGCGAAGTTTGGGCGGTTGGGCTGTAGAAATCCGGGCCCACCTCTGTGTATCGGAGGGAGAGTGAAGATTGTTTGCCCTTCGGCCAGTACACGCCTTTTACGTCGACCATGTAGTCGGCATCTTGGTCGCCGCTCACCCACTGGGTGGAAGAGGAACCAAGTTCTCCCTGGAGGAGCCACTTGGCTTGTTGGACTATGTAAAAATCACCGGTCAACACGTGGTTGCCATAGAGGTCGGTGGCAGCTGAAGTGCCCGCTAATTCTTGGATGCCCACGTAATTAAGTCCCACTTTTACCCTGGGAGCTATGGCCGAAAGATCGTTCAAGGTCCAGAGCGTACGTCCTCCAATAGCCCAGCTCTCCGTCGCCTGTCCGCTGAAGCCTGCACGTTGGCGGAAGGCAAAGGCGGAATGGTCCGCATAGCGAGGTCCGCGCGCGAAGTCTGTTCTGAACTCCACCACACCGCCCTGCTGACGCCAGGTATTGTTGCCGGTAATAAAGGCATCGTAGCCTGCGAGGTTCTGTTGCAGCTGCGCCATACCCGTGGGCAAGATGCCCGCCATCAATGGACCAGGTCGGTGGAACGTAAAGGGTGTCAACGCATAGTCTACATCGCCCAAGGTATATCGGATGCGGTCTTGGATGAGGCCCTTTACTTGCAATTGACGCAAGTCAAAGGTGACGCCGGAACCCCAGAAACCACCGTAATCATTCCGCACGCGGACCATCGCTAGAACCTCCGTAGATGAATTGGGACGCAGGCGCATGCCCAAGTCGGCCATCACGTGGCCGCTGTTACTCCGGGGCGAGGTCACGGTATCGCCGGCACTGCTGTAACGGTCTGCGAAGTAGACCCCGCGCGCTTTGCCCGTGAGCGAAAATTTGGGTTGATATTCCTGTGCCCATGCCACCATGGGTAGTGCCAAGCAAGTGAGAACACAGAAACGTTGGTACAATGCTTTCATATTAAAAGAGAAGTTTCAATTCTAGGGTAGTTTCGGACCCATGGTACGTGTCGAACGTAAAGCTTCGGTCGGTAAATCCAAACCATTTATGACGGAGGTAAAAACTGACATCCTTGGTGGCCCATATGTCTGCACCAAAGCCATAGGCATAGCCACGTTGATCCAGCGGGCGACCTTCCGCATTCACCATCGTTTGGAGATTGCCCAAGGTGGCATCCGCAGAGGCCATCGCAACCAAGGTGAGATGTTCATTCCACATCAAGTAGGCCTCGTTCTCCAAAGAATACTGACGAAGCAAGGCATCCGCTGCCACATAAAGTGGGCTCCAACTATTTTGAATGCTATGTCCACGCAGCAAATGATTGAAAATCCATACTTTGTTTCCGGTGCGTTGGCGGTGTAAAGCTTGAATTTCCCATTGGCTAAAGTGCAAGGGATTCTCTTGGGTCACAGCTAAGCCAATCTTGTCGTAGGTATTTCGGAAAATGACATTGGTGCGGTTGTACGGGCCCACACCTGCGGGAAACTGCCAGCGCCAGAAGCGGCTGCGGGTTAGTGCATTCACAGGGTGGCCAAAGGACAAGCTGCTACTCCCCCCCTCTATCTCACGCGAGAAGCTGTAGCCCAAGTTGATGTATAGGTTCTTGGGGTGATAGGCCCAGTTCAAGTCCAAGCCTGTTCGGTTGTTGGCCAACTGTCCAAAACCTAATAACGACGTGCCCGTTGGCTGCAATACACCCGAGCTCCCTGCCTGCCCCGCAGGAATACTATTAATGGATGCCTCATTGATGGCTCCATTTACGATAGCGCCCGCATTATTAATTGCATCCGGACTGATGTAGTAGGCATGTGCTTGGGCATCCCAGGACTTTTTAGGCTGGTACATCAAGCGTCCTTGAGCGGCTAGCCCTTGGACCCGGCCGTATTCTTCGGAATAATAGCCACTCAAGCCGGACTCCGCATAACCCATCCATGCGCCCTGTTGGTAGGCCACTTTTCCAGTATGCATGTAAGAACCAAAAGGTTGCTGCAGCAAAGAATCTTGGTAGGCCTGTTGATTCATGCTCTGGGCAGAAAGCGTCCAGCGCTCGCCCACTGACTTCACGTACTGCCCCGCAAAGGCCCCGTTGGGACGCGGATCAAATCCGCCGTTTTGCTCATTCTTCCCGATGAGCAATTTAACTTGCTGTCCATAGGGAAGACCAAGCATTTCGAGGATTCCTCCTTGAAATGCGCGCTTTCCCCAGCGCTGTTCTTGGCTCACCTGGCCACTGCTCACGTAGTTGTTGTAGCGCTCAAAGGGGCTCAGGCCGATGGGGTCCCAGGGATTGCGGTCAAACAGCATGTACCGGTTGTAGCCGATGTAGGCGCCCATGGTAAGTTCGGTCAGCTCGTACCAGTGAATACCGCCTAAGCGCACGCCCAAGCCACCCAGGGGCGTTACTACGGTGCTGTACAGGTTCATGCCCAAGAGCATGTTCATCTGACCGCCGATGCGGGGTTGCTTCAATGGCGCATCGTAGTTACCGAGCAGGCTGTCTGTCACAGGGAGGCTGTAGACAGAGGCCACGTTGCCCTCCAAAAACTGAAAGGCGAAGAGGTCCATGCCCCAGGTGGCCCCTTTACCTGCCTTGCCGCTGATGTTCAACATAAACTGAGGCAGTTGGCTGTCGTCGCCTATAAAGATGTCACGTTCGGGCAAGGGGTAGCCCGTAACGGCCTCAAACCCGCCGGGCAAATAGCGGTAGTCCATGAAGTAGCGGTAGTACCCCCCTGCGTTCACGGACCGCAGCCGCGATGGCTCCATCTTGGGAAAGGATCCAAACGGGCTATTGTAGTCGAGGGAAACCACCGTAGGGTCCACATGCGTCTTGCTAACCGTAGGTTCCGAAATGGTCTCATTGGTCTTCCGTTCCTCTCGCTCCGCAATTTGAGCTTGCGCGTTGCCTACCGAAAGTGCTAGGGCCAAAAGGGTCCAGGTCCAGGTCGTTCTCATGGGGCGGCAGCGGTTAAGGGCAACTTAGCCAGTTCTATTGGGCGGCTTGGACGCTCATTGGCTTTGCGCGGTTCAACGAAGAAGGGCATGTTCCCGTAGGCCACAAAACCTTCCGCTTCGAGGTAGACAAAAATTCGGTAGGCGCCCGGTTTACTGGGCACGCGGAAGGTTAGTGACTCGAATGCATGGTTGCCCGGCTTCAGGCTCCTAAGGGCCTTGTAGGCGAGGCTAGGTGGTCGATTTTCCGCATCCCCTCCCGATTTAATGTCGGTGCTTTCAGGCAGGATTTCATACCAGAATTTTGCGTGCTTCACTCGGTCTGCTACCGTCGCTGTAAATGGGATGGCCACTTTGGCGCCAGCCACTAAAAGGGGAGCATCATTGCCCACAGATTTCATGGAGACGGGCGCGGAGGCACAGGCTTCAGAGGGAGTTTTTCCCTGCCACACCTGGCTTACAGCCCAAAGAGTTTCTGTCGGCTTGCCCATTTCGGTATGCAAACCATACCACGTTGGGGTCGTTTCTTGTTTCTGACCCCATAGGAAGGCATAGGACCCTAAACAGGTTCGGCGTTCTGCCCAGATCTTTTCCTGATACCGTCGGCTGTAGCTCTCAGCTTTACTGCCTGAAGTCTGTTCTTTTGGCGCTCCCCAGGAGGCCCTGGCCACTTCCCAATGACCATTTGGGCCCCACTCCGTAATCATGTAGGGGCCAGTCCATCCAAAGCGTTCAATTTGACTAGGAAGTTTATCCAAATCTCCGTAGGTATTGATGCTGTAGAAATCGAGTGAAGGACAACGCTCTTTAATCAGTACCACCTCCATCGAATCGAGACCCGCCGTAATGGTAGTCACCGGGTGGTGAGGATCCTTTTCCTGAATCATTGCAGCTATGTCCTCCACCGCATACCACACATTGGTATTACTGTAATTGAGATCCACTTCATTGCCTACAGACCAGGCCAAGAGGGCCGGATGATCCTTGATGGTCTCAACTACCTGGCTAAACGCATCTAATTGAGATTTTACGCGATCTGCATTGTCATAATCAAAGCCATGTCGTTCGTGCTGCACCCAGAGCCCCATCATCACGGTGACACCATGTGCTTGGGCTTCGTCCAAAATTTCTTTGGCGTTGTCTGTGCTCCACGTCCGAATACTATTACCCCCAAAACGCGCCACGTCTCCAATGTATTCAATACCCCCGGCACCACGCACGTAGTAAGGCTCTCCCGCTCGTATGAAAGTGTACGATCCATCAGCTGTCTGTTCGACACTCGTATGTACAGGCTGGCTCTGCGCATGGCTTGCCCCCGTGCCGAAAAGCACTCCGAGAAGACCCAAAATCAGATATTTAATGCGTTCGTGAACCATTTGGTATTTCATGGGTAATAAGATAGTCGGGAAAATTTCTCGCCAAGTTATGGTACAAAAAACAATTTCTATGTAAAATTGTCGTATTATTGTCCTAAGTACTATTATTCACAAAACCAAAAAAATCAACTCCATGAAAAAAACGCTTACTCTTTTGGCCATGGCCATTTTGGGAAGTGCTTTTGCACAAACCAACGTCACCTTTCAGGTTGACATGAACAACTACGCTGGCACCTTCACTACCCCTGAAGTGAATGGCACGTTTAACGGATGGTGTGGCAACTGTGCGGCTATGTCCGACGCAGACGGTGACAACGTTTGGGAAGTTACTATCGCTCTAACTGCTGGTGACACGGTAGAATACAAGTTTTCTCACGATAGCTGGACTGGTCAGGAAACTAATGACCCCACTGCTCCTTGCACCAATGGTAATGCTACCTACACGAACCGCGTTCTCGTAGTTCCTGCAGCGGCTACTACCCTTCCTGCTGTTTGCTGGGCATCATGTGACCCATGCAGCACCTCTCCTTCAACTGCCAATGTGACTTTCCAAGTAGATATGCAGTTGTACACCAGCAGCTTCACTACTCCAGAAGTAAACGGTACGTTCAACGGATGGTGTGGCAACTGTGCCGCTATGTCTGACGCCGATGGCGACAACGTATGGGATGTGACGATCACATTGAATGTGGGTGACACTGTAGAGTACAAATACTCTCACGACAACTGGGCTGGTCAAGAAATGAACGACCCAACAGCAGCCTGCACCAACGGCAACGCGACCTACACGAACCGTGTATTGGTGGTAAGCGCTACAGACACTTTGGATGTAGTTTGCTGGGGTTCTTGCACCGCATGTTCAGGCATCGGTATGGACGAGGAGGCAGCCATCATGACGATGACTCCAAACCCTGCTAACTCTGTTTTGAACATTGACTTCGCTGGAAATCAAGGTACATACAGCATCCTTTCTTTGAACGGTCAGGTTGTGGCTTCAGGTTCTTTGACCAACGGTCAGAACGAAGTAGCTACTGCTACCCTTTCTAACGGCATCTACATGGTACGCGTTGCAAGCGAGCAAGGTGAGACTATGCAAAAATTAGCTGTTCGCCACTAAGGTGGTTTTGTGTTGAGATGGAAGGCCCGTGGCGAAAGCCCGGGCCTTCTCATTCTCATCCACTTACACGTATTAAACTAAGCTTGTCGACCATGCGCATTTCCCTCTCGACGTTCCTTACCCTTGCCTTCCTTGCCTTCACCACGATGGCTTCGGCCCAAACGATTACCCTCACCGGCCAGGTGACAGATCGCTCGGATCGGAGTCCGGTACAAGCCGTTATTTCCATTCTACCTGCGAAGCAAGTAAAAACAGCAACCGATTATCAAGGAAAATTCACCCTTCAAGCTCGCGTGGAAGATTCGCTGCTTGTACAAGCCTTTGGCTATGAAGAGGTGCGCATCCGTGTGGGAACGGTCGCTATGCTAAATATTTCTCTCGTCCCGAACCGGGCGGAATTGAGTGAAGTCGTAGTTACAGGCTACGGCAGCTCCACCAAAAAAGAGATTACCGGCGCCACATCCGTGGTAAAGAGTGAAGAAATCACCAAGTTGAACATCCCACGTATGGATCAGGCCCTTCAAGGTCAAGTTTCTGGCGTAGTGATCAACACCAACTCAGGATCGCCTGGCGGTTCAACCAGCATCCGCATCCGAGGCTTGAGCACCTTTGGAGACAATGACCCATTGATCCTTGTCGATGGCGTAGTCTATGACTCTGAAGGCTTAAATGCACTCAACCCGAATGACATTGAATCGATCAACGTTTTGAAAGACGGCACGGCTTCCATTTTTGGTGTGCGTGCTGCCAATGGCGTTATCCTCATCGAAACAAAGAAAGGCAGCCAAGGAGCTCCTGCGGTCTTTGAATACACGGCATACCTAGGAGTACAGCAATCAGCAAAACGCCTTGGATTGCTCAATGCTCAGGAATATGCCGTCCTCAAAAACAACGCATTCCTCAATGGTGGACAAGACCAACCTTTTGCCAATACGGCTTTAGGCGTTGGCACAGACTGGCAAGACGCCGTGTTCCAAACAGCCATGACATCGAGCCACAGCTTATCCGCTACAGGTAGCTCTGAAAAAACAAGTTATTCGATTGGTGGCTCTTACTTCACCCAAGACGGCATCGTAGGCGGGGCGAAGAGCAACTTCAGCCGCTACAACGGACGAGTAAACCTCAGCACAGAAATGACACCGCGTCTTCGCCTGAACTCAGTATTCCTATTCACTCATGAAGAACGACGCACTTTGCCAGAAAATGGCATTGGCTCCGTCCTGTTTAACACCATCAATGCGTATCCCACCGAATCAATCCTAGAAGAAGATGGCCGCTACAGCTATCTAGCCCTGGTAGGTGATATCATCAATCCGCTTGCCCAAATGGCCAACACCTACAATCAATCTGGGGTGAACAAATTTGTCGGCAAAGAGGAACTCGCTTGGGATCTTGGGGAGCACCTCACATGGACCAATCGCTTCAACTATAACTACGCGCTCGTCGATGGAAAGGTCTTCTCTCCGCTCGTGTGGTATGGCCCAGGTAAGGCCCAAAACACGGCACTCAATGCGGACTTGGATGCCCCTACGGTGGAACTCGCAGAAGGATTCAGCCTCGAGCGCGGTCCAAGCGTTTACCAGCACCGCGACACCTATGGAGACTTAGCTTTTGAGTCCTATGTGAACTACGATCGCAGTTTTGGAGACGATCATGATTTCAAAGCCACCGCAGGTACCTCTGTTTTTGTTCGCCAGGGCAAAGGATTAGGTGCTTGGGCTTTCAATACTCCGAACAACAGCTGGGAATATGCAGACATTTCAGCGAGCCAAGCGGCGGGTGGGTACCTCAATGGAGCGAGCAGCTTCTTTTTTGAGGAACGCTTGCTTTCCGCTTTTGGTCGGGCCGAATATGCGTTCAAAAAACGCTATCTCCTCTCGGGGGTTATTCGTCGAGATGGCTCGTCGAAGTTTGGACCGAATGCTCGCTGGGGAATTTTCCCTGCGATTTCCGGAGCGTGGGTGATTTCCGATGAACCCAATTATGGACTCTCAGACCAGATTGACTTTGCCAAACTGCGAATGAGCTTTGGGGTGGCGGGGAATGATCAAATTCCAAATTTCGCTTACCGTGCTTTGCTCAATGGCGAAGGAGTCTATCCATTTAACGAATTACTTACCCCAGGGGTAGCTATTGGCCGTGCATCTAATCCAGACCTCAAGTGGGAAAGCACGAAGCAAGCCAATATCGGCCTGGATTTGAGAGTTTGGAACCGTCTTAACGTCACCTTGAACGCCTTTGAAAAACGAACAAGTGACCTGCTCTTCCAACCTGAAGTTTCGGGCATCCTCGGCACCTATAGTGCGGGTGGCTATCCGCCCTTCATCAATGCAGGAGATGTCCGTAACCGCGGCCTTGAAATGGAGCTTGGCTATTCAAGCAAGCCCATTCGCCCAGGTCAATTCTCCGCAAACTTCAATCTAACCTTCTTGCGAAATAAAGTCCTTCGCGTGCCGGACGGCGTGGACTTCATCCCTGGTGCTGGTTTTGGCGTGGGCGGCAATGTGGCCACCCGATTTGAAGCAGGATTCCCCATCGGTTATTTCCACGGCTTTGTGACCGATGGAATTTTCCAAAGTCAAGCTGAAATCGACAACAGCTCAGTGGTTCAGGCGGGTGCGCGCCCAGGCGACCTCCGATTCGTGGACATCAATGGCGATGGGGTCATCAATTTCAGCGACAACTCGGACAAAACACAAATTGGCTCTCCTATCCCCGACCTCACCCTCGGCCTGAACCTGAACTACCGCTATAAATCTTGGGACGTCAGTACCAATTTATACGCCGCCTTAGGCCAGGAAATCATACGCAACTATGAGCGCCAACAACCCTATGCAAACATGTTGGATTATACGATCGGACGATGGACCGGCAACGGAAGCAGTACCACCATCCCTCGCCTGACAACTTCCTTGACCCGGAACACGGTATTCTCTGATTTCTTTGTTGAAAAGGGGGACTTTCTTCGCGTGCGCAATCTTCAGGTGGGCTACAGCTTGCCCAAGGCGACGGTGGAGCGTCTAGGAGCATCGAAACTTCGCGCATACGTCTCTGCCAATAATCTCTTCACGCTGACGGGCTATCAAGGCTTTGATCCCGATATAGGCAACTTTGGTGGGGTCCTAGCTGCTGGGGTAGACTATGGTTTTTATCCCCAAGCGCGCACATTGATGTTTGGTTTAACACTTCAATTCTAAGACATGATGACACGACTACGCCCTTTGGCTCTAGCGGCCGTTTTGTTTTTTGGCCTGTCTGGCTGTGACAAATTCCTTGACGTCCAGCCGCGCTATGTGCAGGATGCTGAGAATTACTTCAATCAACCTTCGGACTATGAAATGGCCCTTACTGCGGCCTATGACCTGCTCCAAACCTCTTACCTCACCCAGTGGATCGGGGAAATAGCCTCGGATAATGCGATTGCAGGCGGGGAAAGCGTGACCGACACTGAGGGATTGCACCAGATTGAAGCCATGACCCACAATGCGGTCAACAATGAGCTTCGGAGCATTTTTCGCTGGAATTACGCCGGCATTGCCCGCGTCAACTACCTCATGGAATTCAAGGACAAAATTGACTTCCCTGGCAAAGAAGGGTTGATCGGTCAAGCCCGCTTTCTTCGCGCTTACTACTACTTTGAGCTAACCAAATATTTTGGAGATGTGCCCTTAGTCATTGATGAACGCTTAGGGGCTGATCAAGTCACCAAATTGGACCGCAGCCCTGCGGCCGATGTGTATGCTCAGATTGAGGCGGACCTGCGTTATGCCTCTGCCACCTTGCCTTGGAGCAACCCGGAGAAGGGCCGCGTAGACAAGGGGGCCGCCTTAGCCCTGTTAGGCAAGGTGCAGCTCTACCAAGGAAAGCATGCCGAAGCCGCTATCAGCCTTGATTCGGTGATTAATTTTGGCGGCTTTGCCCTCGTGGAGAACTATGCCGATCTGTGGTTCGATGCCAATGAAAACAACAGTGAAACAGTATTTGACATTGAATATAGCGGGCTTGAAGGCGGTAGCTACGGTTGTTTCGTTTGCCTAGAAGGAAATGCCGCTGCAGGTTTTAACGGAATCCGTCAATACGATGGGCCGTACTACAGTGACGGAAATAGCTACAATCTTCCTACCCAAGATTTATACGATGCATTTGACAGTGGGGATCCGCGCCGAGATATCACGGTTTTGGACTTAGATGCCTTTATTGCAGCTCAAGCTAACCCCTCCAGTATCAGCTATGCGATTGGCGGAGGTGGTCATACTGGATTCTACAACAATAAGTACATCAAGCGCCAAGCAGAACTTGGTTTGCCCGATAATGACTTGACATCGCCTCTGAACTACAAGGTGATTCGCTTTGCGGACGTCTTACTCATGGCCGCAGAATGTCACGCGCAAGAGGGGAATGACGTCCAGGCACAAACCTACCTAAATGAGGTGCGCAACCGCGTAAGCATGCCGGTCATTACTTCGAGCGGCGCGGCACTCTTGGAAGATATTTACACCGAGCGACGTCTTGAACTTTCGGGTGAAGGATTGCGCTTTTGGGATCTTGTCCGCAGTGGACAAGCAGCACAGTCCATCAGCAACTTCCAAACAGGTAAACACGAACGCTTCCCCCTACCCCAAGTAGAAATTGACCTCGCCGGTGGCCAATGGGCTCAAAACACCGGGTACTAAACACTTTAATTCAACTATTCTCTCTCTAAAATCAAAATCATGAAAGCAAACAATCACTTTGGACGCCATGGCTGGGCCGCTCTCGCCCTGGCAATCCTCGTTTCCGTGGGCTGTGAAAAAAAACCATCCCTCGGAGATCCCCCCACCGCTGAAGATGCAGAATTCACCTTCATGCCTTCGGCTACAAATGCCAACATCATTGAGTTTACCGCCAATAACGCGACACTCCAAGCGTCTTGGGACTTTGGCAATGGAACCACCGGAGAAGGAACGAATGCGACTTCTTCGTACCCTTTTGCTGGAACTTACACCGTGACCCTCACGGTCCAAAACTCCGGCGGCAGTGCGAGCAGCTCACAAGACATTGTAATTGCTCAGGACGATGCAAGCCTTATTAGCAATCCCATCTTTGCCCTCTTGACGGGCGGTTCTTCCAAAACTTGGGCCATCGACTCGGTTCGCCCTGCACACATGGGTGTTGGACCCAACCCTTCAGGAGGTGCAGGCGATTACCCAGAGTGGTGGGCAGCGGGCGCCAATGAAAAGTCTGGTTCTGGCCTCTACAATGACCGTTACACCTTCCACTTACAAGGCTTCGCATTTGACCATGTCACCAATGGCGACATCTATGTCAATGCGGCACATGCAGGGGATGCTCCTTTTACGGATACGGCCTCTTGCCTCGTGGGAGATTTCACCGCCTATACCCCGGACGTCATGGGCGCAACATGGACCTTGACAGAAGGAACGGACACAACCATCACACTGAGCGGTAACGCCTTGATGGGCTATTGGACTGGCGTGCAGACCTACAAGATTGTTTCCATTGATTCCAATGAGATCTTCTTGCGCTACGAAGACAGCAAAAATGCAGATCTAGCCTGGTACATCCGCTTAGTTCCAGAAGGATTTGTGAGTGATCCTGGCCCCCAGCCGACCACCTATTCTTTGCCGATTGATTTCGAAACGGTTCAACCCACTTTTACCACCTTTGGAAATAGTGCGTATTCGATCGTGGCAAACCCAGATGCTTCCGGTGCAAACACGAGCTCTAGCGTTCTAGAAACAGTGCATGGAAATGAAACATGGGCAGGCTTATTCGTAAACTTGGATGCCCAGTTGGATTTCTCTAGCCAAACGAGCATCAAGTTGATGGTTTGGGCTCCTGATACGGGTCAATTCCGATTGAAGCTTGAAAATCAAGCCACGCCTAGCCAGTTCATTGAGGTTGACCAAAGTGTTACCGTGGCACAGGCATGGACCGAATTGACCTTTGACTTGACTGGAGCGAGTACTTTGTACGATCGTGTCGTCATTTTCCCTGGATGGAATGTTTCCAACGCGGGAACCTTCTATGTGGACAACATCAAGCAAGACTAATTCAAGCGTTTATCTTCCTACGATGGGCGGGATTCATCCCGCCCATCTTATTTTCATCCTATGCTCAAGTACCTATCCCTCCTGTTTATTGCGCTCCTCACGGCCTCAAGTTGTGTTCCTGAAGGACCGGGTGGTCAGGCTCCAAAAAACCTTCTCTTTGAAGTCACCATCTCGACGCAAGTCTCAGGCAGAGTGGATGTGGTCGCCACAGCGGATGACTGCAATTATTTCACCTTCAAGTTTGGGGAAGATCCCAATGCTACCCTTATCAACGAAACGTCTGGGATAGCCCAGCATCAATTCACCGCTTCGGGCCGGTATCCCCTTCGAGTTCGAGCGCACAGCAGCTTTGATGTGTTCACGGAAGCCTGGGACACTTTGGACATTACCGTCGCTGGCAGCGGGTCGACATTGATCCCTAGCAGCGGATACAGCAGCCCACTGAGCTATTCGGGCTACACCCTCGTTTGGCAGGATGAGTTTGACTCAACCGCTATTAGCCCAAATTGGACCTTTGAAATTGGCAATGGAAACTGGGGATGGGGAAATAATGAACTCGAATATTACCGCCAAGAAAATGCTTCTCTAGTTGAAGGCTGTTTGGTGATTACCGCAAAAGAAGAGTCTATTGGAGGGTATAACTATACCTCTTCTCGGATGATTACCCGAGGAGCCAAATCCTTCAAGTACGGACGGATCGATATTCGGGCGGCGCTTCCATCGGGACAAGGGCTTTGGCCTGCACTTTGGATGCTCGGAGACAACATCTCTACCGTGGGCTGGCCCTCGTGTGGTGAAATTGATATCATGGAAATGATCGGTGGTAGTACCTCCAATCAAGGCGATGAACGTATTCACGGAACCGGGCATTGGTCAAACAACGGCAACCATGCCTATACCGGTGGATCCATCGCCGTTCCAAACGGCAGCTCCTATCAAGATGAATTCCATGTCTATTCCATCATTTGGGATGAAAATGCCATCACCTGGTACCGCGACGACGTGCAATACTATTCGCTCGATATTACCGGCTCAGACAAGACTGAATTTCACGAGAAGTTTTTCTTCATTTTCAACGTGGCTGTCGGGGGCAATTGGCCTGGCAGTCCGAATTCTCAAACCACCTTCCCTCAGCGTATGGCCGTGGATTACATCCGAGTCTTCCAGCCTTAGGGACCAAAGTATGCTCGCTCCGCTCGCGCGGTCGGTGGGTTTAAAAGCAAAAAACCCGCAGCGAATGCTGCGGGTTTTTTTTCGTTTGCGGTGAGGGCGGGATTCGAACCCGCGGTACAGTTTCCCGTACGCCAGTTTAGCAAACTGGTGGTTTCAGCCTCTCACCCACCTCACCGGGTATCTGCAGAAATGCTGAATTAGGGCTGCGAAAATACATGAAATTTCGGCTACTTCACAACCCACACCGAAGCATTTGCAGAAATTTCAAGAACCAAGGGGAGATCCTCGAACCCTATCTTCGTAAGGTAATCACAACCCCTTTTTGATTCCCATGAAAGATGTCGTCATTGTATCCGCTGTTCGTACCCCTATCGGGTCATTTCAGGGGGCACTCTCCTCTATCCCAGCCACCCAACTTGGCGCTGCGGCCATCGCAGGTGCGTTGAAGAAAATCAACCTAGATCCGCTCTCTGTACAGGAAGTATTCATGGGCTCGGTGCTCCAAGCTAACTTGGGTCAAGCGCCTGCCCGACAAGCCGCCCTTGGTGCGGGATTATCGAATGCGGTCCCATGCACGACCATCAACAAGGTCTGTGCATCTGGAATGAAGGCGATTGCATTGGCGGCACAGGCCATTCAAGTTGGCGATGCGGATATCGTGGTTGCTGGAGGCATGGAAAATATGAGCCAAGTACCTCACTACCTTCCTGGCAGCCGAAATGGATTCAAATTTGGCGATACCCAGATGGTAGACGGATTGACCAAAGACGGACTGATCAATGTGTACGACCAACAAGTTATGGGTGTTTGTGCGGATCAGTGTGCGAAAGAACATGACTACAGTCGTGAAGAACAAGATGCTTTTGCCCTAACCTCCTACGACCGCAGTGCAGCGGCTTGGGAAACCGGTAAGTTTTCTGAAGAGGTTGTCCCGGTCGAGGTCAAAGATCGCCGTGGAAATGTGACCTTGATTTCGGAAGACGAAGAATACAAGAATATTTTCAGAGAGAAGGTGGCTGGATTGCGACCCGCCTTTACGAAAGATGGTACGGTCACAGCTGCAAACGCCTCCACTTTGAATGATGGTGCGGCCGCTCTAGTCTTGATGTCTGCCGATAAGGCTGCCGAGCTTGGCTTACCCGCCTTAGCCCGAATTGCCGCTTCCGCCGATGCCGCGCACGAACCAGAGTGGTTCACTACCGCCCCTGCCAAAGCTGTTCCTAAAGCGTTAGCGAAAGCAGGCATCGCTGTGAAGGATGTTGATTTTTGGGAATTAAATGAGGCCTTCTCCGTGGTTGGCCTCGTGAATATGGACCTTTTGGGCATAGATCCAGACACCTGCAATGTGAACGGAGGCGCTGTTTCCCTTGGACATCCTCTAGGCTGTAGTGGTGCACGGATTATTGTTACATTGCTACATGTTCTCCAACAACGTAATGCACGGTATGGCGGAGCAGGTATTTGCAATGGAGGCGGAGGCGCCTCTGCCATGATTCTTGAACGTATCGCATAAACGTGACTTCCCACGGCTTTTCCCTGTACAGCCTCGCTCCCATGAGAGCAGAGCCTAGCCATCGATCTGAAATGGTAAATCAGGCCCTATTTGGAGAAGCCTTCGAAATCTTGGACCGCCAGGCGGAATGGACGCAAATCCGCCTCGGTCATGACGGCTATGTAGGTTGGATTTTGGACCGTCAGATTCAATTCATCGAACATGCGTCCTTTCGTCAGCTGATTGACGCACCTCAAGCACTCGTTAGCGATGCCGTCGACCTGATTGAACATGACTCCCCTAGTCTGACCAGAACCCTTGTAGCGGGCTCACCGCTACCCTTTTATGACGCTGATCAGCAAGTCATCCAGGTAGGTAACGAGGCTTTTTTGTTTCAAGGCAGAACAGCCCAACGACTGCGAACCCGAGAAGAATTGCTGCTTAACGCCTACCTCTACTCCAACGCGCCTTATCTCTGGGGTGGGCGCAGTGCCTTTGGGATTGACTGTAGCGGACTCACCCAAATGGCCTATCGCCTAACGGGCTTTTCGCTTCTTCGAGATGCGAGCCAACAGGCCACACAAGGAAGAACCTTAGACTTTTTGGATGAAGCCCAAGCGGGTGACCTTTTGTTCTTTGATAATGAAGACGGTCACATTACCCATGTAGGCATCTATGTTCGAGAAAATCGAATCTTGCATGCGAGTGGCTCTGTTCGATTGGATGGGCTGGATAGTTCGGGCATCTACAATGCGGAGTTGGGCAAGCACACCCACAAATTGCGTCTCATTAAGACGCATTTCTAGTTACTTCTTCGGCTTAGAAGCGGCGGGCTTGTACTTCAACACGACCGTTTGCAAGCTATCGCGGACAAACTCGGCGCGTTCCATACGGCGCTTGGCACGCAAAGCCTCGATGCGCCACACATCGCGCTCCACGCTCACTTCTTTGTGACGCAGCTGCAAGCTATCCAGCGAACGCGACACGGCTTGAAGGGTAGCCTCCGCGTTATCAAGCTGGTTGGAAACTTCCTCGTAGCTTTTCAGCAGTTCGTTCACCTGACCTTGGACATTCCCCATCGTTCCTTTCACGAGGAGCAGACGTTCTTCAAAGGCCAAACTGTCCGATTGTAAACGCAAGACTTGCGCTTGAGCAAAGAGGAAGTCCTGCTTGGGCACCAAGCAGCTCGTAAAGAGAGAAAAGACCAGAAAGAAGGCCATCCAACGCATACCCCAAAGATACGCGGCATTCGTACCTTGCACACATGCCACTCTTTGATGTCCGCAGTCCCGGTGAATACCACCAGGGTCATGCCCCTGGAGCACTGTCTCTCCCCTTATTTAGCGATGAGGAGCGTGCCCTAGTTGGGCTTTGCTATAAGCAGAAAGGACAAGCCGAAGCGATCCGATTGGGCCTCGACCTCGTTGGACCCAAAATGTCCAGCTTGGTCAAAAAAGTAGATGAAGTTGCGGCCGGCGAGCCCATTGAGTTATACTGTTGGCGTGGTGGGATGCGCAGTCAATCGATGGCATGGCTCTTAAGTACGGCAGGCTACCAGGTAAAACGGTGGGAAGGCGGGTATAAATCCTACCGAACTGGCGTACTCCAAAAGTGGTTTCAACCCAGGCCCTACGTGGTCCTCGCGGGACTCACCGGCAGCGGGAAAACAGAAATCCTGCGCGCCATGGAAGGCCAGGGGGCCGCGCTGTTTGACTTGGAGGGGCTCGCCCACCACAAAGGCTCCGCATTTGGGCATGTAGGAGAAACATTGCAACCTCAAGCCGAAGAATTTGAAAACCTCGGGGCCAACCACTTGGATCAATTGCCAAACAACCAGGCCATCTGGCTAGAAGATGAAAGCCGCTCGATTGGGCGAATCTGGCTTCAAAATGAATTTTTCTTGCTAAAGAAAGCGGCACCCATTGTCATTGTTGAGCGTTCACGAAGCAATCGACTGGACCACTTGGTCCATCTCTACGGGCAGGCTTCCCCCGAAGCCCTCGCCGCAGTCTTTCCAAAAATTTCAAAGCGTTTAGGCCATCAAAATGCGCAATGGGCCATTGATGCCGTCATGGCTGGGGATTTGCGTTCTGCCGCTGAAATTGCCTTGAATTATTACGACCGCACGTATGCGGAAAGCATGGAAAAGAGGAAGGACCAGGTGCTCTTCACCCTCGACCTGAGCGATTGCAGCTTCGAAGAAGCCGCAACCCGCCTATTGCAACAAACCAAAGAACCCCTCGCAGCATGGCTGAAACAGCAGCATTAACCTCATTTAATCCCGGCTCAGGCTGTGGCTGTAAAATTGCCCCCAATGCCCTCCACGAAGTCCTAGGATCTTCGGGCTTTGATCCCAATGAACATTGGCCTGGCTTATTGGTCGGGCACGATGCCAATGACGATGCCGCAGTGATGGATTTGGGCGATGGCACTGGGCTGGTTCACACAACGGACTTTTTTACCCCGATTGTGGATGATCCCTACACATTTGGACGCATCGCAGCCGCGAATGCCCTCAGCGATGTATTCGCCATGGGCGGAAGGCCGAGCATGGCATTAGCTGTCCTGTGCTGGCCGTTGGATAAGCTCCCAGCCAAGATGGCTGGACAGGTGATCGCCGGAGCGCGAGAAAGTTGCCGAAAAGCGGGAATTCCGCTAGCGGGAGGACATAGCATAGATGTACCTCAACCCATTTTCGGATTATCGGTCACTGGAAGGGTGGCGATCCCTGAATTGAAGAAAAATGGCGGCGCTAAGCCCGGCGACCGACTCTATCTCACAAAAAGCCTCGGGATAGGCATTGTAGCCACCGCCATGAAAAAAGGGATTGCCCTTCCTGAAGATGCCCACTGGGCAGAAGAAACCATGGCGCAATTGAATCATGTCGGTGCGGATCTTGCCTCCATAGAAGGCGTTCATGCCATGACTGATGTCACTGGATTTGGCCTAGTCGGGCACCTGCATGAAATGATGACCGCATCTGATTGTTCGGCCACGCTCAACTATTCGGCCATTCCAACCTACTCGAAGGAGCGCTTGGCCGATTTATATGCCTTGGGCTCCATGCCCACGGGTACTACAAAGAACTACGTGACTTACTATGGGCAAGTGAGTCCGGTCAGCGGAGACCAGCTCTTTATACTGTTCGACCCGCAAACCAGCGGTGGATTGCTTCTTGCCGTGGATCCTAGCTCGGTTGCCGAGGTGGAAGCCTGCCTGCGCGCGTCCGGCAACCCAGTGCACGCCATCGGGGAGGTTGTCGAGGCGGCGAACCTGCGCATTCTGGTCGAGTAATCTACCTCATTTAACCGCCCGAAGACTTTCCCCCGAGTCAAATCGAAGTATATACGCGCCGGGTTCCCAAGCGAGAGATTCAGGCAAAGTGTAGCCTTCTACATTTGCCCAAAGGGGACCATGGTAGACGATTCGGCCGGAGGAATCGTAGGCACACACATCCGAGGCGGATAAATCCCCCCCACCCAGGCGCAACTGACCCACTTGGTCAAATTGAGCCCAGTTTTGAACGAGGACTTCGCTGGGCACTCCAATACCGCTTGCATCCAGCCAAACCTCATAGATTTTATCATTGCTCGTACTCAAGTTGCTGCCATTGCTAAAAAAGATATTTGGGCCGGTGCTTCGAATGCCACCCACCATATAGCCAATCAACACCGTGGCATTCGGTAGGGTTGGCAATTCAGCCGTGGATATTATCCCGTGTTGCATGGCCGAATGGATCGGAAAGAACTCCGCTCCTGCCCCGAGAAAATCAGGCATGTCCCCGAGATAATATTCAGAGCTCCCATTGGGGGTTTCCACAATCGCAGAAATATGCTTGGTAAATGGGACATTGGGATCTTGGATGAGGTTGCCATCCGACTGAACCAGATACTCACCTATGCCGCCCAAAAAGACCGTGGAGAACGTCGAATTCACCGAATCCCATAGTCCAAAGTGTGCGCTGTGGTATTGATTCAATAACTGCGACGCCCCAATGCGCAAGCTCAATCCAGCAGGACTTAAATCGACTATATCATGCCAAGGCAAATTGGCTCCCGGCTGGAATACGCCCGAAAAAGCCGTCAGTCGCAAAGCACCTGTACTAGGATCCACCGTATGCGTCATATTATAGTCCCGGCGGTGCATTAAGGCAGAATCTGTGACGGAAGTAAAGTTCATCACAGCCAAGGAGTCTCCATCGTCGACAAGGGAAAAATGAACATACCCATCATGATAATTTTGGCTGAAACCTGGTCCATGGTTTGGACCCATCGGATTATAGCTTCCATGAAAGAATTGGCCGCCCGCTAAAAATACTTGTCCATTTAATTCTCGAGCCACACCACCCGTCCAGGCAAATCGAGGGTCAGCCCATGTGCGTATAGCGGCGCGCGCGGCAGCGCCATTCCCCTGCTGGATAGCTGCGATCATTTGTGGCACGTGTATCGCCGTGATACGACCGTGGGTACTGTGCATCGCGAGCGAGTTCATATAGCCATAGCCGCCCATCAAATAAAGCATAGAGTCTACCTGAACGGATTGCATATTGGTCGAAAGGAACTGATCCTGCACTGCTATAGGAAGCGAGTCTACAGGAAGGGCCCAATGCGTGAGATTGCCTGGATCAATGACATGGAACGAGGCGTTCGCCTCTGACACTAAAAAGGCTGCAAACGGGTGGCGTATATGCAAGCCGGCACTTCGTCCACCGACCACAAGCATCTGATTATTCCATGCGGCGGCGGAAAAGCTCTGCGCGCCACTCCAAGCGGATAAGGTTTTTTCTTCCAGACGCACATTCCAACCGGAAATTTGCCCTCGAAGGGAGGGCATGCTGAGGAGGGCCAACAGAAGAAAGAGGGTTCTTTTCATTTTGCAAACATCTCCAATAAAGCCCAAAATAAAGGTGATATTTGTCACCATATTCGGAACTCAAGGCCATGGCGACAGCAAAATCCACTTATCTAGGCAGCCTGCGCTGCGAGAATCTTCACGTGCAAAGCGGTGCGGAAATTCTAACCGATGCCCCAACAGATAATCATGGAATGGGTTCGGCTTTTTCGCCGACAGACCTTTGCGCACTGAGTCTCAGCACGTGCATTTTAACCACGATGGCGATCTATGCCCAAGGCAAGAATGTCGAGATTTTACATGCGGAGGCTGCCACCACCAAGCATATGGCTTCCGATCCACGTCGAATTGCGGCCATTGACGTCCAGATTCACGTGCGTTTGGGCGAAGGCGTTTCAGACCGAAGCCAAGAGGCCTTGCGGCGCGTAGCACACACCTGCCCTGTCGCTCGTTCATTGCATCCTGCAATTGAACAACGTGTAGAAATCACCTTCCTTACCTAGTGCATTCCGATGCCCAATGGGAGGCTTGGGCCGATGCCTTGGCTGACCAAGAGTATGTCATCATTGACGACTATCTATCTCCAGCCCTGCTTCACGTACTCCTTGACTTTTTTCAGCAAAAAGAAGATGCGCTCACACCAGCCAAAATTGGCGCGCACCAATCCCGTCAAAAGGTTGAAGAAATCCGATCAGATTTAACTTATTGGTTGGACAGGGAGCGCGATACCCACCTCGCCCCAGTATTTCATTGGATTGAGGAGAGCCTTTCGCGATGGAATCGCCTACTTTTTTTAAGCCTAGGGGGCTATGAATTCCATTTAGCCTTCTATCCCACAGGAGGACATTACGCCAAACACCTAGATCAGTTTAAAGGCCGCAATAACCGCTTGATTTCATGCGTACTCTATCTCAATCCTGATTGGAAACCCGGGGATGGAGGTGAACTTCAATTGTATGACCCCCAAGGGCATGCAGAAGCAGAGCGGATTGAACCGGTGATGAACCGCATGGTCTTTTTTCGCAGTGATACCGTCTGGCATGCGGTGCTTCCCGCCAAGGCACCCCGCCGTAGCCTCACGGGATGGCTTTTGTACCGACCGAGTGATGTTGGCTCCATTCTTGGCGCCTAGTGGCCAAAAATCTTAGAGGCTTTCTTACCGCACATAGCGTTTGAAATGTCCTTTGGAGTCCCCAGAGCGCAAGCGATCGGGTGCTGCGGCACGCGTCGAGACCCCCTGAAAACGACCGATTTGCTTCCAAGCTTCCAAGCGGTGACCTCGACGTTGTAGGTCCTTCATTTGGCGCTTGGTCAAGGCTCCTTCCTCATAGTACAGCACTTCGGGAAGCCCTTGCGCATGCAGTTTTTTTCGATCCACCGCGGCTTGAAGGGATTCACCATAGCGGACATAATGGAGGATTACTTGAAACACATTTGTAATGATCGTGCTGCCACCCGGGGTGCCTAACACGGTCTTATCCCCATTGGGAGCACATAGAATAGTCGGGGTCATGCTGCTCAGCATGCGCTTTCCTGGCGCCACCGCATTTACGTCATAGCCAATGAGTCCAAATTGATTAGGCACCCCAGGCTGAGTGGCAAAATCATCCATTTCATTGTTCATGAAAAAGCCGTCTACCCATTGGCCGCTTCCAAAGAGGCCATTCAGGGTCGTGGTTACCGCCACCGCATTTCCTGCTGAATCCAAAATGCTGTAATGCGTCGTCTCGTAGGATTCAATCGCCTCATGGCTTTGTTCCCATTCCGGAGTTTGATGCTTCTGCGCATGTATCTGCCCGAATCGGCCTGCCACATAGGCCGAATCCACCAATGCCCACGCTGGCACCTCCATGTAGGCAGGGTCCCCTAAGTACTGTGCCCGGTCTTGATAGGCTATTTGCGCCATTTCAGCAAAGAGGTGCATAGACTCCGTAGTCCAACGGCGTCCGAGTGGCAACATTTCGGAGGCTTGAAGGAGCTGGATTAAGGCCACGCCTCCACTCGATGGAGGAGGCATGGAGAATACCTGATACCCTCGATATGGTGCTCGTAGTGGCTCACGCCAAATGGCCCGATAGGTACCCAAATCTTCCGGAGCGAACCACCCTTCGGACCATTCGACCAAACGGGCCGCGTGGATGCCTTGGTAGAAAGCCTCCGGGCCTCCGAGGGCAATATCTTTTAATGTTTCAGCTAAGGCATGTTGCGTGAGGCGTTCGCCTGGTTGCCATTCATGCGGCGGCCAGAAGGGCCCCTCACCCACCCCGGAAAAATCTTCTTGGAAACGGTTGAGCAAGCCCGCGAGAAAGGGTGTGATTTGAAAACCCGTATCCGCCAGTAGGATGGCGGGCTGAAGGAGTTCCGGCCAGCTCAGCGATTTGGAGCTAAAGCGCGCATATAGCTCCCACATGCCTGCGACCGAGCCCGGAACGCCCGACGCAGCGATGCCCCGCAGGGAAGAAATGGTTTCATAGCTGGGCAGGTAGGTTTCACGAGACGCCGCTTGAGGGGCCGTCTCCCTAAAATCTAAGGCCGCGGCTTCTCCGCTTGCGCTGTGCACGAGCGCGAAGCCACCACCCCCCAGATTGCCTGCTCGGGGCAAAACCACGGCCAAGGCAAAGTGGGTCGCCACCGCCGCATCATAGGCATTCCCGCCCTGTGCCAGTATATCCGCCGCCACAATAGTAGCCAAAGGGTGCGCCGTCGCCACCGCTTCGCTTTGACCCAGGAGGCGCGGTAGGAAGGCTAGGCAAATCCCAGCAAACAAAAGATGTTTCATGGTAAGGCAAGAATAGGAAGAATTTCTTCCCTCGGAGCATACCCATCGATGGCTGGAAAGGTGGCTTTGAGGACAAAGGTGCCCTGAGTGCCCCAAGGCGGCGCCCAACAATCCGTTCCTGACCCTTCAAATTCAAGTCCGCCCCACCGATTAAAAATTTGGTAGTGTAATGCCGTGCCATAGGATGACGACATGCAATAAACGTCATTATCCCCATCTCCATTGGGACTAAATGCATTGGGGAACCATCGCTGATCCCGGCCGGTACAGAAATAAGGAAGCTGTGCTTCAACTGTATCCAGATTGCCACATAAATCTTCGACCAGTGCCATGATGTGATACACCCCATCAAAGGGAAAGGAAATAGATGTGGAATCGCTAAACTGCGGGATCTCATTGATTAAAAAAGACTGAACTGAAGCCATGTCGCTTACCCATACCCACACCGCTGGACAATCTGGGCTTTGACCGATATACGGTCGAGGAGAGATCTTAAGGTTCAATGTCTCATACGTCAGGCAGCCATTCCCATCAAATTTCTCTAAGACATATATGCCAGGGCTACTCCACTCCATCGTCCAGCCACCGCTCGCACTCCGTAGGGCTTGTCCAGCACTCCCGAACGGCCCCCGCCAGGCAAGGCTATCAATCCCGGTAAATTCACCAATTTCCGCTGTATAAAACGAGTCGCATACGATGATCTCTGGGGGGAAATACCGAGGTAAGGGATCCGCCGAGACGACCCAAACAGTATCGGTATATGCACAGGAGTCCGCTTCGGCATAAAGCACGAGGGGGCCATAACCTCCATATTGAACAGTTTGTGTGGTGTCCCCTGTGGACCACATATAATGCTTCATTCCAAAGGGCGCGATAATTTCCGCCGGTGAATCAGGGCAACCCAGCACGGTATCCGGAAGCAAATCCGCTCCTTCAGGGTAATACGGAAAGCGCATCAAGACGGAATCTAAGGATCCACTTGCGTCTCGGGCTACCAAACGCACCCATATCTCTCCCGCAAAGCCCAAGGCGGGCTGAACGCTCAACAAGGTATCCCAAGGGTTTGCATCGGTGACCGACGCTTGACCACTCAGTACTTTGGTTCGGAGTACCTCCACCGGACGGTTACACGATTGGATTCCAAAGAACCCTGGCAAGGGCGTACTACAACGCACCGGGAAATTGAGAATGCTGGATCCCAAATTGAGGTAGGGGTCTAAGAGGTCTAAGTCAGAATCAAAACCCGAATAAAACCCTGCTAATCCCGTACCTGCTCCCTCTCCAGCGACTACCTCCACGTGGAATTGTTTCTGACAGGTAAGAGACCAGGTCGAAGTCACCTGATTATCGGGGATATAGATGGACTTCCAAAGGCCATTCGTACTAGTCTTGGTACTCGCTGAGAGGGGCTGCCCATTGTACTTCAAGCTAGCCACTCCCGATGTAGGGACAATCACCAGTAGATGGGTATTGAGCCCACTCATTCGGGTGGCATAAACCGCCCGACTGCCGGTACAACCAATCGGCGGGACCAAGGACATGCCCAACTCCGGTTGGTATTGATTGGAGCCTGTCGTGATGTGGAAACAGTAGACCGGGGCACTAGCCTCTACTTGCGCCAAGTCGCCCACGTTGTTCTGGTTGCCTGCAAAAGTGAGTGTTGCCGCATCTGCACGGTCCCAATAACCCCGGACCACTCCGTTCACTTTGATCTCTGTACTATCTACCGTAGGAATGACCACTAAATAGTCTAACCCCGTTGGGGCAATCCCTCGCGCAATCATGTAATCGCTACCTAGCAGATCTTCGGGAACCAGTTGGTCAAACCCCCCGTCCTGCGAGGGTGCACCCGAATTCTGCTTGTAGTGATTGCCGCCGGTGGTCACTGCGATCGGCTTTGAGGCCGTGACACTCGCCCCAATGAATTGATAGGACTCTGCAATGGTTGTCGTGTAGGACTGCCATGCTTGCAAATTCACCGTCATTTGATTGTTTCCGGCCGTATTTACGACCCCCGCAGGCAAGGTGATCACCACCTCGGTATTCGATTCCGTGGCCACGACTGAAATAAACCCCATAGCAGCTTCAGGCGCAGGGTTTGCGGCAATAATTTTCGTTTGATTGCCTGCTAAAAAGGCCGTGCCTAAGGCCCGAGTCCCCTTGCCCGTCACCAAATCTTGATTGTAGACATGGTTGATGCGTTGCGTGACCATGATATCCCGATTACTCCGGACAAAGAGAGCCGTTCGGTTCATGGGTTGATGGGCCTTCGTCAAAGAAATGGCCCCATAGGTGCTCCACAAATTGGTGATTTGGCTAGCGAGCGTGAGCGTTTGGGGAACACCCTGCACTAGGCTTACTGTCTGAAAATAGCTGCTGTCTGAGTTAAACACGACCACTTCAGCATCTGGGAATGGGGTGCTTAGGGTAATCTCTTGGTTTTGATCTAACCACTCAGGAATGGGAGGCAAATAAAACGCCGTATCCAACTGACCAAAAGCGGAAAATCCTGCAAGGAAAGTGACCAAAAAAAACAGTGAATTCCGCACCCTTAAAGTTAAGGATACTATTTCTACTAAATCGCCCCTAAAAATGGGTTATTTCGAGTCGATAGGATGGTGATCTGAGCGGCAGCAAAATCAACCCCAAGGACCATTGGAATGGTTCGACTGCAATGCCTTGACCACAATGCGTAGGCGTTTGACCCGGTATGGAGCAACAGCAAGTTGTCCCCCTCTTCGAGGCGAGGCATGTCTAACCCTTTTTGCAGATAATCCCCCGCAAAACAGAGTGGACCCGCAATATCTGTGCGCGTAAGGGGTCTTCCTGCCGCTTCTGCCAAAGGAACAAAGTCAATGCCCCGCGGTTTGACGTAGGCATCGCGGAGTAAAAAATCCGCCCCCAAGTGCACATAGGCCACACGACTATCACCGCGCTGGACCGCATACTCTACTTGACTGAGCGCATACCCTGTATAGAAATAAGACCATTGACCGAATTCTGTTATGATTCGGTAATTCCAAAGGTCCGGACAGTTGGCACGCAAGGCTGCGACATAGCCCTCCATGGCCGACGGCCTATCAGTCAATTCTTCAGGCATTAATCCTCCCCCTATATCAATACTGTGTATTCGGCGCGTTTGCCCGCTTTGGGCTAAGCGCTGATTGGCCTCTGCAGCGACATCTAGAATGGATCGTATTGCCGCCACTGCTGAATCCAAATTGGCCATGGAGGACCCTGAATGGACATGCAACTGCTCTACTGGATAGCGATCGATCGAAGATAGAATCGCCTCTTTTTCCGCCAAAGGCACCCCAAATTTGGACTCGTTGTGGCTCACATGGTACACGGAAGGGGCACCCGTTTCAACCATCGGATTAATCCGGATTCCCACGGGGAATGACGGCGTTTCAGGCAAGCGATCTAACTCCTCTAAAGAATTGACATTGAATCGTATACCTGGATAGAGCGCATGACATTCCTTAATCTCTCGCCGGGTCTTTACCGGGGAATCAAAAACGATACGCTCTGGAGGACAGCCGGCATGAATCGCTAAATGGACTTCTTCCATTGAAGCGGCCTCTAAACCAAAGCCCCACTGGACAACCTGGGTAAGAATCGCCGGATGCGGTTGCGTTTTAATCGCTACAGCATGCAGCGCATGCGCTTGCCCAAACGCGGATTGAAGATGATCTAAGTAACGCTTGTGCTGGTTCCACGAGTGAAAGAGAACGGCGGTGTCTGCCTCGGTCATGTGTCCGATAGACTCAAGCTGCGTTACGGCCCAGAGGGCTTCCTCTTTGAGCGGACTCATTATTCAAAAATATGCTTGACTGCTCGTTCGATCAGGGTGATAATCTGGAGGTCATTTGTGGGGTCAAACTGCTGCTTGGCGAGTTGCTTTCGCACACTGTACGATCCAATGGCCAATCGGATAAAACTCTTTTCCCCGTATTGCACCGGCTGGCCCAGGAAAATTCGATCGTAATCACGCAAACCTTCGTGGCGATTCAGCACGAGGTAATCAAAGAGTTTTTTGAGCTCAACATTGTTGAGTGCACGCCCATTCACCAAGACCATGAAGCTGACAATACTATCGTTGGTCAGTTCAATGTTTGGCATCAAGCGGAAGTAGTCACTTTGAGCCAATCGACCTGTGACCACTTGGCTCCATCGACGGATCAAGCCATTCGCTTCATCTTGAGAAAAGGCCATATACGCTTCCATTTCTCGCAGGGCAATCTCCCAACGCACACGAAGTCCAACATTCTTGAAATGAGGCAACTGCTCACGAACCGCCGGCAAGGCTGTAGGAAAGTCATACGCCGTAAACAATCGCTCAAATCCCTTAGCCACTGCCGCAGGCAATGATGCCATTTTATGGGTCCATTGCTTCGGCACCAAGAGGGCGCCACAAAATGGCGGCGCTTGATAGAACTTGGACCCCGTTACCATGATCATGACGCCTTTCCCAATCAGATCATGGATCAGGGTGCGGTCGGTGCGAAATTGGCACATATCCACCACCCACATGACGCCTTCTTTGAATTCATCAATGATGGCTAGATCATCTTTGATCCCTGATTTACTGCCAAATACCAGATTCCCGACCAAAGGCTGACCGGGGTGTTTGGAAATCAGATCGCGAATCGCCTGCTTCCGGTCGACGATGTGGCCTGTGGATGCGCGCGCATCCAGGAAATGAACGCGCGATTGAACTTCTTCACATACCTTTTCACCCATGGGGATCCGTTCCCCAAATTGGTTCCATTCGGCGTAATAGGCATTTTCAGCTGCCGCTTTAGATCCAGAACCTAGTTCCTCTGGGCAAGAGACAATGTTGATGATTTCCTGACCTGGGTGCATCATGGCCTGAAACAGCAAGGGCAAATACATCATGTCACTCCCACTTGGCCCGAAGAAGACATGAAACTGATCTTCTTCCGTTTCACGAAGCAAGGCCTGTAAGCGCTTCGTTTGATCCTTTACGATACCCTCATAGCGGTCCTCAGAATAGGCGTCCATGAATTCCCTTGCGGTCACATGGCCGGAGGGAGTCAATGTTCCGCACGTACAGGACCCCCGATGAAAGAGGCCTTCGTACTTTAAAGGATTGAGGTGGTACTTGTTGGCGTCCGTTTCTGGACGTAAAAAAATTCGCTCGTCACATCCTGAGGTCAGGATTTGGAGGAGCGTGGCGTCATCCGTTTGCATGTTCCCCAAAGTTACGGGATTCGTCGGCAACGCTGGCGTTCGTTTGTCGCTTTCTGCGCCAAAGTCATCCAGGCATAATGCGTATCGTGGACCACAAGGGCCTCCCCTGCCTGCCAGTCTTCCACCCACTTGGCGGGACAAGCGTATGTGGCTGTGAACTCCACGTTGCCGGATAGATCAATGCGTGCCATCTCCAAGACATCCGCACTCTTTGCTTCTACGCGGTGGTAGGCACCTTCGCCAATCCCGCCGAGGTAGACATCTGTGGGCAAAACGCCCGCGGGGCGTTGGTCGGGTTCCTCCAATTGCCCCACACGTGTATCGGGCGGCAAGTGCAAGGCCTTGCTCTTTCGGAAAGCGTACGAGCCCTTCACCAGGATATCGCGCAAGGCATGCCCCATGGGCTTGCTCTGCCACTCCGCCTGTCCATTGGAATAAATGACAAATTGACCAGAGGAGGCGCCTGCCAAAACGTTGAAGTAGGGAGAGGGCGCGTAGGTGACCGGGTACTTGAAGCGACGGTATTCCTTCGTGTTGCGCCCCATGCTGGCCAGCATGGTGTTCGTTACAAAGCGGGCACAGTTGGTTTGCTTCTTATCGAGGCCATGATAGCCAACGTAGCCCTTTTCCTGAAGCGCCCGTGCGTAGGCCAAAGCTTTGACTGAATCCCCCCCATAAAAAACGGATGCAAACATGCGTCCCTCTCCATGGGTAGCTGCTTTTTTCGACTCTAGCTCAGCGAGCAAGGCTTCAAAATTGGTCAAACGCCCATGTTCATCCCAGGTTGGAACGGTATCTAGTCGAAGCTTAGGATCCGTTTCGGCACTTCGAGGACGTCCCATAATTCGGGGGGTGATATAGCGCCCAAAGTCGTAGTAGTGAAAGCGATCTGCCTCCACAATCACCATGCCCGCATGGCCCACCATCATATTGACATTTTTCACAATACCCATTTGGCGGAGGTAATGCCAAATTTTTTCGCGGCCACGCGCGGTCATTTCGGGCCATGCCAATGGAATGAGTGCGGAAGGGTGCTGCGTACCTGTAGACATCCTGCAAAGATGCGTCCCAATCAATTCGTCTGCAAGCATCCCAAAAAGTGATACAAGTCACTAAATTCCCATCCATTGCGCTCGATATTGTGTCTTCTTAACACGAATTAACTAAACCCCCTATACCATGTCAAACTTTGACGTTCTCATTGTGGGCGCTGGCACCGGTGGTGTCATGGCTGCTGCACAATTAAAAAATGCCAATGGCAAACTGCGCGTTGG
>Ga0209652_1000507_pt1 | contig 33417 bp, 18 predicted proteins | sample SaaInl74LU_5_DNA_FD_184641 | JGI IMG/M metagenome (GOLD analysis project Ga0209652, IMG submission 184641) | Marine microbial communities from expanding oxygen minimum zones in the Saanich Inlet - ESP_74LU_5_DNA (SPAdes) (version 2) | ecosystem: Environmental > Aquatic > Marine > Intertidal zone... | reverse complement strand
TTATTTAGAAGCCCCGGCAAGGACGAGTACAAACTCCCCTTTCGGGGCTTTTTCGTTGAAGTGTTGAATGACTTCACTCAGCGTTCCGCGCACCACTTCTTCGTGGAGTTTTGAAATCTCTCTGCAAGCCGCCACTTCTCTTTCTTCACCAAAAAATTCCTTGAGTTGCTCAAGGGTTTTTAGCACGCGATATGGACTTTCGTAAAAAATGATGCTTCGCTCTTCTCCTTCCAATTGTTGGAGGCGTTTCTGACGGCCTTTTTTGTGGGGTAAAAAGCCTTCGAACACAAAGCGGTCTGCGGGCAATCCAGAATTAACCAAAGCGGGTATTAGGGCTGTTGCTCCGGGCAAGCAATCAACAATAATACCTCTATCCCAACAAGCTCTTGAAAGCAAAAAGCCCGGATCAGATATCCCTGGAGTTCCCGCATCAGAAACCAAAGCAAAACGGGTTCCTAGCTCAATTTCATCCATCACTCGATTGAGCACTTTATGCTCGTTGTGCGAATGAAAAGAGCGCATGGGCGTGCTGATTTCAAAATGCTTGAGCAATTTTCCTGTCACACGGGTGTCTTCAGCCAGAATCACATCTACCTCTTTCAAGATTTCCACGGCGCGAAAAGTCATATCGCCTAAATTCCCAATAGGGGTTGGTACAATGTAGAGCCTGTTCATGAGTGTCTGCGTTCTACTAGTTCAAGAAATGCATCCAAAACGTTTTGCTGGTCTTCATCCTCAAATGATGCTGGCAGGTTGTCTGCTAACCATGTGCTTATTTCAGAGCCGTTTTCTTCTTTGTTTAGGAACTGAACGGCATTATCGTAGGCGTTTCCATCACCGTCAAATAGGGTGTTGATGAACTGGAATTTGCGGTTCAAACCAATGGCTGATTTGAGGTCGGAAAGTGGTGTTTTCTCCAGTTTCTCTGCTAAGGACTTTTCAGTAAGCCCTTCTTTTTGAACTTTCGCAGCCGGGGATTCTTTTTGAACAGGCGCCTCCGCTACAATCCTTTCTTCAACAAGGCTCTCATGAGCAGGAACTTCTTCTTCAATCTGCTCTGGGCTTTCTTCGATAATTTCCGCAGTCTCTTCTTCGATTTCTTCTTTCTTGTTCGTAGGCTGCTCCTTTTCTTCTAGAGCTACTTCCTCTTCTCCTTCTTTCTCCTCAACTAATTCCTCAGCTACTTCCTCAGCTACTTCCTCAATCTTTACTTCCGGAGCTGAGTCTTGAACAAGAGCGCTTAAATCGGGTGCTGGACTTTCTTCTTGTGCAGTGCTTTCTGTTGCCGTTTCAGTCAAATCTTGAATGTCGTCTTCAAAAGTGAAGAGCGTTGATTGCTCTCCTTTGCTCTTTTCAACCTCAATTTCGTGAATCGCATCAAACAAGGAGGTTTGATTTACAGGTACATATCGGTCTAGTCTGAAGTTGTATGCCGACGCGAGGGAGTCGCCTTTCCCTAAACGGTCAAAGGCTCTATGACGAATTACAATGAGGCGTTCGTACAGCATTCTAGCGCTTTCTACAGCTTCATTTAATTCTTCGGCGTGAAGGTTTCCGGCATTCATGCGATGCAGCACAGACTGCATGTGCAGCAGCAGGTCGTTCATGTTTTTATACTCTTGTTCTTGCGCCATGGTATTGCTCTAACGAAGCACAAAAGTAGAATGTTTTCAGAGATTGCTTTTATTACTTGCCTCAATCTCTTTTTTTAGAGCTGCAGGAAGGCTTTTTACTACCAAACTATAGCTATGGTCTATGAGTTCTAAAAACAAGCTTTCTGGTACGTCGCTGTCCACCTCAACGCTGTTCCAATGCACTTTACTCATGTGGTAGCCTGGCGTAATTCCATGGTACCTTTCTCGAAGCTCAATAGCGCGTTCGGGGTCGCATTTTAAATTCACCCGATTAAAATCATCCACATTCGTTAGCGCAAACATCTTATTCCCAACTTTAAACACAAGGGTTTTTTGATCGAAGGGAAAGGACTCTGTAACGTTTGACTTCGCTAAACAATGATCTCGATAAGCCTCAATGTTCATAATAGGCTGTACTTACTGATTAAAGCGGAAGCCCACCATTACTTCATACGTGCCGTTGGAGTAATTGCGAAGGTCGGTGGTGGTCATGTCATAGGCAAATCCAATGCTAATGGCCTCTCTGTATTCATAACCCGCCATAAAAATCAAAGCGTCGTTATGGCGATAACCTAGTCCGGCAAAAATCATGTCTTTATAGTGTCCCTTAAAGTTGATATCAAACTGCGGAGGCACAGGCGCTACGTATTTGATGAGGGCGTTGGTAGAAACTTTCCAATCATCGTTAATGGTGTGGGTGTAACCTCCCATCAGAAAGTAGTGGTCTTCCAACTTGCTCAAGTCTCCTGTAGTTGACTCGTAAAGTTGTATTTGATTTTGCAGCAGTTGAGGCAAGGTTACTCCAACATACCAGTTTTCATGGTACATGTATGCTCCAAACTTGGCGTCAAACACTGTTTGTGAGTTCAATTCAGAGAACAAGGCTGGGTCGCCTTCTTCTGCCAATTGAATTTTCGATCCGTCAATGGTGAATTGGAGCGCACCCATAGAGGCGGCTAATCCCAATTTGATTTTATCGTTCAATTGCAAATGGTAGCTATAGCTAAACTGAATCCCCGTTCTACGCGTTGGCCCAACATTATCAGTGAACAAATAACCCCCCAAGCCCACTTTTTTGTTTTTCAAAGGGCCTTGTAAGCTCAGTGCAAAGGTTCTTGGCGCATCGGTTACTCCTGTCCATTGAGAGCGGTTGATTGCGCGCACCTCAAATTGGTCCATTGAACCGGCCACACCGGGGTTCAGCACGTATCTGTTTTGGTCAAACTGACTGTAATGCGGCAATTGTTGTGCACTTAGGGTGATGCTTGTGGCTCCAATGAGGAGGCAAAAGATCAGTGTTTTTATGATTGCGTTTTTCATGGTGTTCATCGCATAATGGTCACAGGACCGGTTAATTGAGTATTCACGCGTTCTTCGCGCACATCGATGACGTAGTAATACGTTCCTATAGGTAATAAACTTCCTTCATAGGTTCCGTCCCAAGGGTCGGTATAGCCCACAGACTCGTAGAGCAGCTCTCCCCAGCGGTTGTAAACTTGTACGGTTGTTGTTGGGTAAAAAGCTACGTTTCCAATCACCCAGGTGTCGTTCATTCCATCATCGTTTGGGGTGAAGCCGTCGGGCACTGAGATTTCAGGAATAATGTTGACAATAACAGTGTCTGTTGTAATACATCCGCCTGCACTCACAGCATAAAGTATAAACTCTTGGTCTGCGGTCATTGGTAATGTTTCTGGGTTGAATGCTGTAGAGTCGGCCAAAAGGCTTCCTGGCGACCAATACACCGTTGCATTGGCATCTGAACTAGGATCTCCGCCCAATACAGCGATTTCTTCTACAAATACTGATTGATCTTCTCCCGCATCGGCAAAAACAACCTCGAAAATGGTAATCTCTACCTCATCGCTATCTTCACAAGGACCGTCAGTTGCGAAATAGGTCAACACATAGGTGCCCGGTTCGAAATCAATGACTACTTGTGCGCTATCGCTAATTTGCGTTCCATCTTCGAGTCTCCAGCCTTGAGCATCGGCCGTGGTGCTTGTTGCTGTGAGCACAACAGGATCTCCAAAACACCACGTGGTGTCGTCTGGAGCAAAGGCGGTAACATCTCCTTGACCCAAAAGAACAATTGAGTTTAATTCTGCGGTACAGCCGGCATCGTCTGTTACGAGTAAATTGTATGCGCCTTCGCCAACTTCACTAAGGTCTTCATCAAAACTAGTGAAGCCATCTGGGCCTGCCCAAGAGAAGGTGTAAGGGGCGAAACCACCCACTACACTAACATTAATTTCACCATCCAAGGATGAAACACAGCTTGGGTCTACGGTACTATCTAAAGTCACTTCTAGAAGCGCTGCTTCCTCGATTTCAAATTCAAAGGTGTTTTCACACAAGAACATATCAGTAATCACCACAGTATAAGATCCAGGAGTTAAATCGCTAATTGAACTTTGTTCTGAGGTGAATCCGTTTGGACCTGTCCATGCGTATGAATAAGTTCCATTACCGCCTGTTGTTTCAGTGATCTCAATACTTCCGTTGTTCTGATTGAAACACTGAACGTTGTTTTGCTCGAAAACGATAGCAATACTATCCGGAGCTATCAAGTTCAAGGTGTCGTTCACTAAACAACCTAGATCATCTGTGATGCTCACAATGTATTGCCCTGCTTCTAGGCTGAACATTGGTTCAATATCTGAGAAGTAGGCGTTTGGACCATTCACTTCAAAGGTATAAGGTGCTTGTCCACCATCAATTTCTAGGTCAATTTCTCCATTGCTTCCTTCAAAACAAGTAGGAGGAACGAGTAGTGCATTGCTGCTAAGCTGTGTGTTTTGACCAACAATAATGAAGGTGTCTAACTGACAGGCATTCACATCAACAATCGACACGTCGTACTGGCCTGCAGCGAGGTTATCAATGAAGCTTTGGTCTGATGTAAATCCATCTGGCCCTACCCATGTTAAAGAAAAGCCTGGAGTTCCTCCTGAAACCACAGCATCAATTACTCCGGTGCTTTCACCAAAACAAATCACATCGGTAATCAGGGCATTTAACTCGAGAAGGTCTGGAGCTTCAATACAAACTTGTCCTGTTGTTTCACACGTGTTATCGTCTGTAATGATGTAATCGTAGCATCCCGGAGCCAAATCACTGATATTAATTTCGCTCGAGGTAAAGCCATCAGGACCAGTCCAAGAAACGCTGTATGGTGCAGTTCCTCCAAGAATGTTCAATTGAATGGTTCCGTTTACATCTCCATTACACAATGGGTTTCCAGCGATAGCTGTAGCTGTTAGTTCCTCCGGTGAATTCACTGTTACTACTTCACCCAAAAAGCAACCTAGCGCATCGGTGATTTGCAAAACGTATTCCCCTGCTTCAAGGTTTGTGAGGTCTTCATCTGGAGAGCTGAAGCCATTCGGACCAGTCCACATCACGGTATAAGGCTCATTAACACCAAGCACCGTGAGATCTATGCTTCCGTCCATGGCTTCAAAGCAGCTCAGGTTTTGAACATCAACAGTCAAATCGCCATCAGCATCACTCAAGAACAAGGACTGTGTTGCCAAACAGGTATTTGCGTCAAAGACTTCCAGGAAGTAGTTTCCTGCACCAATGTTTTCGAGAAGGGCATCATTACCAATAAGGGTATTTCCGTTGTCCAGATCGTACCAAAAATAATTGTAACCCGGAGTTCCTCCGCTCACTTGAGCTTCTAGGCTTCCGTCGGCATTCTGACAGCTCGGGGCGTCTTCTATAATGCTGATGACGATTTCCGGGTTTTCGAGTATTTCAATTGACTCGCTTGAAGTACAGGCTTGATCATCTGTAACAATAACGCTATACACCCCTGCTTCAAGGTTATTTAGGTCTTCATTGAGAGCGCTAAAGCCATTCGGTCCTGACCACACAATGGTGTAAGGAGCCAATCCATCTGTTATGCTTAAATCAATACTCCCTGATGCTTCACCAAAACAGGTGCTGAAATCACCGTCCAAAGTCAATGTAGCTCCTGCGGTCTCTTCTACGGTATAGGTGGCCGTGAAAGTACATCCGTTGTCGTCACTCAAAAGCAATTCGTAGTCTCCTGGGTTGAGTCCGGTGATGTCTTCGTCTACAGAAGTAAATGTATCTGGACCCGTCCAAGCAAAGGTGTAAGGTGCTGTTCCGCCCGTCACATCAATGTTCACTTCTCCGGTATTTGGAATGCTACAAGCTACCGTTACGATGTTTGCGAACACCTCAATTTCACTCGCCGGATCGATGCAAATCTCTTCTTGAACCAGACAAAGATTTTGATCTTCGACGGTAAGGGTATAGCATCCAGGCGCTAGGTCTGCGATGTCTTCTTGGTTGGAAGTAAATCCGTCAGGACCTATCCATGAATAGGTGTAGGGTTCTGTGCCCCCTGATACATTCACACCAATACTTCCATCGTCAATACCAGAGCAAGAAGGGCTGTTGGTGTTACTCTGGATGATGATTTGGTTAGGATCTGTGAGTTCAATGATTTCACCAAATAAACAAGCAAAGGCATCTGTTACTAGAACACTGTAAGTACCTGCGCTCAAGTCGCTGATGTCTTCATCGCTTGATGTAAAACCATTTGGACCGTCCCACTCAATGGTGAAAGGTGCTTCAACATCTATGAGAGTAATGTCAATAGCGCCGTCTGCCCCACCAAAACACAACGGTGGTGTAAGGGTGAAGTCAACAGTTCCGCTAGTATCATTCAAGACCAATTGAGCGCTTGCCTGACATCCATTATCGTCTTCAACCAGCACTTGGTATGCACCTGCTGCAAGGTTTTCAATTAATGCGTTGTTGCCAATGCTTAGACCGCCATTATCAAGGTCAATCCAATTAAATGCATAAACCCCGCTTCCTCCAGAAACAATCGCTTCTAAGGAACCGTCTGCATTGAGACAGGTAGGGTTATTTTCATCAAGGCTAATGATAATTTCTGTGCTTTCCACAAGTGTAATCGATGATGTGGCTTCACAGCCTTGGTCATCACCAACAATAAGATCATAGGTGCCTGGTGCTAATCCACTAAGGTCTTCATCGCTAGAGCTAAATCCGTCAGGACCTGTCCAAAGAATGGTGAAGGGTGCTAGTCCGCTAGAAATTTCAAGGTCGATACTACCGTCGTTGCTTTCGAAGCAAACCACTCCTGTTCCATTCAGGGTCAAATCAATGGCAATAGCCTCAGTTACAGTAAAGCTAGCAGATGCCACACACCCAATAAGGTCTTGAATTTCAACAAAGTAATCTCCCGCCACTAAGCCTGAGATGTCTTCATCTGAAGAAGCAAATGCATCAGGCCCTGTCCAAACAACACTGTATGGAGCTGTTCCTCCTGTGATGATAAGATCAATAGCACCATCGTCTGTGGCATCACAAGAAACATTAGTGATGGCTGCATCTAAAATCAATTCATCGTTCTCTAAAACAGTGAAGGTAGCTTCTGTGCTGCATCCTTCTTCATCAAGAGCAGTTACGGTATAATCTCCTGCAAAGAGGTTGCTCAAATCTTCGTCTGTAGAAGTAAAGCCGTTTGGACCTGTCCACGTGAAGCTTACTATGCCGTTTCCTCCAATCACATCCAAGTTGATCTCACCGCTTTGATCGCCAAAGCAAGCTACGTTGGTAATGTTTTCTTGAAGTTCGATAATTTGGCCTTCTTCAATGTTGATTGTTTCGTTAATCACACAATTAGCAGCATCACTCAAAACAAGGTCATATTGTCCTGGTGCCAAGTTGTTGATGTCTTCGTTGCTTGAAGTAAATCCGGCGGGACCTGTCCACGAGAAGGTGTAAGGCGCTAAACCACCGCTTAACACCAAATCAATACTTCCGTTGTTTAGGCCTAAACAGGTCACATTGATGGCGTTGACAGTAATGTCGAGAATAGCGTTTTCTGTGATTTCTGCGCTAAGTGTGGTGGTACAACCGTTATCGTCGGTAATGAGCACATCATAAATTCCTGTTTCTAATCCGATAAGGTCTTCATCGAAAGAACTGAAGCCATTTGGACCCGTCCAAGCAACATCAAATGGCGCTACACCCCCGCTGATGCTGAGGTCGATGGCTCCGTCATTGGCTCCGTTACATGTAATATCACTCGTGCTAGCACTTGCTGATAAAACATTCGGCGCAAGCAGTTCGAATACTTCAGCAGAAATACAACCCGCCTCGTCTACCACTTCAACGGCATAGGTTCCTGCTTCAAGGTTGGCGATGTCTTCATCAGTTGATGAGAACCCGTTCGGACCTGTCCACGTAAAATTATACACACCTGTTCCACCGCTTGGGCTAATGTCGATGGCTCCATTTGTATCTCCATCGCAAAGCGGATCGCTTAGATTTCCAGTAATCGTGATTTCATCCGAATCAGAAATGCTCACTCCATCAATCACGAGGCAGCCGTTATCGTCTGTTACTTGAACAAAGTAAACTCCTGCTCCGAGGTTCAAGACCTCCTCTGTAGTTCCCACCACATTAAAGTCTTGATCGTTCCAAACCACATCATACGGCGCAGCGCCACCTGTGATATTCACAAGAACCGACCCGGTAGATAAGGTACAAGCCGAGTTGGTGCTTTCAAGGTCGAGGCTAATTTCTAGCCCAGGAAGAACGCTAAGATTAAGTTCAAAGCTACACCCGTTGAGGTCTTCTATAATGAGGTCGTAATTCCCTGCCTCCAGCGAGCTCAGGTCTTCATCGCTTGATGTAAATCCGTTGGGGCCCGTCCACGTGAAGGTGTAGTTGGGAGTGCCTCCGCTAACATCAATGTCAATGCTTCCATTTTCATCGCCAAAACAGCTTTCATCGTTCACAACAAAAGTAGCTACAAGCTCAGGTGTTTCAAGCAATGTGATGGTTTCATCCAAAACACATCCTCCACCATCTGTGACGTTCAAAACGTAATCTCCAGCAACAAGGTTTGTTAAATCCTCGGCGTTTGATCCAAAACCATTTGGTCCTGTCCACGTGAAGTTATAATTACCATCTCCTCCTGTTAAAGTGATGTCAATTGACCCCGTGTTTTCTCCAAAACAATTTGGACTAACAACATTGCTGAGCAATACAAAGGTTTCTGGTTGAAATAGGAAAATGTCTTCTGTGTAAATACAATTGTTATCGTCTTCAACCGTGAGGGTATATGTTCCTGTAGCCAGGTCGAAGATGTCTTCGCTCAAACTACTAAAGCCATTATCTGCAGTCCAAGTAATAAAGTAGGGAGGAGTTCCTCCGACGATATCAATTTCAATGCTTCCATTATCGTCTCCACTGCAATCCAGATCTGTTGGGTTGGTGCTCACGATCAATTCTTCTGGTGCACTTAATTCAATGCTTTGATTAAAGATACAAGCGTTATTGTCTTCTACGATCAGGTCATAAGTACCCATTTCCAAGTTGCTCAGGTCTTCATCGCTTGAGGTGAAGCCGTTCGGACCCGTCCATGAAATCAGGTAGGGGCCTGTTCCTCCAGAAATGCTAATATCAATGCTTCCCAAGTCGCCAAAACAAAGCTGGTTTGAAGCAAGAACATCCACCAACAACTCATCTGGTTCAGCAATAGTAATGTTTGCCTCGCCTTCACAACCGGTATCGTCTGTTACAAGTAGGATGTATTCTCCTGCAGCGAGGTTACTTAAGTCTTCGTCAAGAGATACAAATCCTGCCGGACCAATCCAATCGAAGTTGAATGGGGCCACGCCGCCAGTTACTATAGTTTCAATGCTTCCGTTATCAAAGCCAAAACAGGTAATGTCTGTTCCTTGCAGGTCGATAATAATTTCCGGTGCTGTATCTAGGGTGATGCTTCCTAGGGTGATAACACAGCCGGAGTTGTCTGTTATCGTTGCTACATAATCTCCTGTGGGAAGGTTTTCGATGAGTTCTCCGCTATCGCCATTATCCCAATCCACTGTAAACGGGGCAATTCCTTGTGTAATGATCAGCTCAATACTTCCATCAGCTTCTCCAAAACAAGAAGGGTCAGTTGCATTAATATCAACCAAGATTTCATCCGGTTCGGCAATGGTGATGCTCGCTGTGAACTCACAAGAATTGTCGTCAGTTACAACTATGTCATAGTCTCCTTCCAAAAGATTGCTAATGTCTTCAGTTGTTTCGCTGAAGCCATCTGGACCTGTCCAGAGCACATCGTAAGGAGCAGTTCCTCCAAGAATAGTAGTTTCTACAGCACCGTTGTCATCACCAAAACAGGTAATTTGAGTGGGGTCTAATGTAACATCCAAAAGTTCTGGTTCATCAACAATAGCATTCAAGACTTGAATACATCCATTGAGGTCTTCAACACTTACATCGTAAGAACCCGCTGCCAAGGTGCTTAGGTCTTCTTGGTCTGAAATAAATCCATCAGGCCCAGTCCAAGAAATCGTGTAAGCCGGAGTTCCTCCAACAATGTTCAAATCGATTTCACCGTCGAGTAGTCCTTCACAACTTACATCTACAATGCTGGAAGTCAAGACTAACAGTTCTGGTTCATCAACAGTCACAATTGCACTTTCCTCACACAAATTGTTATCGATAAGGGTTAGCTCATAAGCGCCTGGTTCAAGGTCGAAAATATCAGCGTCTGTTGAAGTAAAGCCATTTGGGCCAGTCCACGAGAAAGTGTATGGTTCAACTCCATCCGTTACTACTGTGGTAATGCTTGCGTCATCTGCTCCATTGCAGCTTATAGGCGTGAGTACCGTGCTAATATCAATGGGAAGTGGGTTAATGATGGTTTCAGCCACCAAAACAAAACACCCTTCCTGATCGCTTACTTGGACCTCATAATCACCAGCAGCTAAGTCAAAAATATCCTCGTCACTTGAGGAGAAGCTTGGTCCTGTCCATGGGGTGATGTAAGGACCCGTGCCACCCGAAATTTCCAATTCAATAGCTCCGTCGTTGGCGTTGTTGCAAGAAATTTGAGTTACCGATACCGTTAGGTCCAGTTCTTCTGGTTGATCAACAGTAAACGTAACTGTTGTTTGACAGCCGTTAAAATCTGTTACCGTTACGGTGTAATCACCAGCTTCAATATCAACGAGGTCTTCATCTGTTCCAAAACCGTCTTCCCAAAGGAAGGTGTAGGGTTCTGTTCCATTAGTCATGCTAATGTTGATGGCTCCATCGGCAAAGGAAAAACAGGAGGCGTCTGTAATGATTGCACTTACATTAATCTCAAAAGGTTCAATAACTTCGACAGATTCGGTAGCAATACATCCTCCATCATCTGTTACTTCCAACTCATAAACTCCTGGTTCAAGACTGTTGAGATCCTCATCTGTTGAGGTAAAGCCGTTCGGGCCTGTCCACGAGAAACTGTAAGGCTCAGTACCTTCTGTTACTGTGGTTTCGATAATTCCGTCATCTGCTCCAAAGCAAGAAATTGGTGTTGCATCAAGTACAATGGACAAAGGAAGTGGGTTTTCAATGGTACCTGTAAAAAGGGCTGTACAGCCATTGTCATCAATCACTGATAGGTTGTAATCACCTGCAGCCAATCCGCTAATGTCTTCATCTGTAGAAACAAAGGATGGTCCAGACCAATTAGTGGTATAAGGACCCGTTCCGCCTGCTATATCGACATCAATTGAACCGTCGTTAGCATTGTTACAAGAGATGTTATTTACCGTTCCCGTGATGAGCAATTCGTCTGGTTCATCAACAGTAAAAGAGGCTAATTGGATACACCCATTATCATCTTCAACGCTAACTTCATATACACCAGCAGATAAAGCACTAGGGTCTTCAACTGCTCCTATGCCGTTGTCCCAAAGAATGGTGTAGTTCGGGCTTCCTCCAGATACTGTAATGTCTATGGACCCGTCGCTATTTCCGAAACAGCTTGCGTCTGTTACTATGCCATCAATCACGATAGGGTCGGGCACAGTAACATCAAAGTTTTGGTTCACAATACAGCCGTTGTCATCTTCAATAATTAGTGTATATGTTCCGTTGCCAAGTGCGCTAATATCTTCATCGTTCGAGCTAAAACCGTCTGGACCCGTCCATGTAATGTTGTAAGGTCCAACTCCTCCAGAAACGCTAACATCGATGCTTCCATCGAAAGACTCTGGGCATGATTCGTTAAGGATAAGGTCTTCAGTAATAATGAGTTCGTCAGGACTTTGAATCGTGAAGGTGGTGTCGATTGTACAACCATTTCCATCGCTGATGGTTAAAGTAATATCTCCAGCTGACTGTCCGCCAATTGAATTGTTTGTGCTGGGTGATGTTGACCAGCTAAAATCATAAGGCCCGCCATCCCCGCCGCTAGGGTTACTTACAGCGGCACCCGTAGCTTGTCCAAAGCAATCTACATCAGTAATGCTTACGTTAGCTAGAATGTCTTCAAAGTTGATGGTAAAGTTCGCATTAAATTCGCATCCGTTAAGGTCGGTTACAGTAAGACTATTTGGTCCTGCACAAAGCAAGTTGGCAGTAGACGTTGTTTCTCCACTAGACCAATCGAATGTGTATCCTGGCACCCCTCCAACAATAATTGGGTTTCCTGTTCCGTCGCAAATATTGCCACATGATGGCGGCGATTGGCTGAACGCAAAAGTTGTTAACGGAGATGGTTCTGTCATTTGAACGTTATCCACACAATTGATTCCTTGGCCAACATCGGTAACGACAACAGTGTAGGTTCCTGGTCCGAGGTCGGAAAAATTTTGGGTAAATACCGTAGCATCAGCTCCAATCCAGGTGAATGTAAACGGACCAACACCACCAACAACCGTTACAAAGGCTTCTCCATCTTCTGCACCATTACAGCTGATGTTTTGTCCATTATAATCAGAGAGAACAACAGCGTCAATAGTAAAAGACGTTTCTCCTGGACCAGTTCCACAGGTATTCACCCTGTTTCCTTGATAGCTCGTGGTCAATTGTCCGGCTTGAACTTGGTTAGCGTCTACCCCCTTACTGATCCAAAGTGTTTGTTCGCTTTGATTGACCTCAATTGATGGGTGAATATTCGCCGCTTCTTGAACAATGATTTTACTTCCATAAACATCCAAGTAGCAGTGGCTGTTTGGCGCATAAATTCCCCCAAGGATGATGGCATTTCCATTGGTGAAAAGGGCCTCACCAAGGATATGCAGGTTTTTATCATTTTGAAGTAGCAGTTGCTCATCCAAATGAAGGCTTCCTTCGTCGAGATAAACATCAGCTTCAATAAGGTCTTGAACCTCGAATCGATGTTCGCTTGTTCCTTTGAAGTGCAGCTTGCCTGTGCCCTCGATATCAAGGGTGTTTGTTGCGCTTAAATCGCCATAAACCAAAAGGTCATCATCCAAATGAAAACGCACGCGATTAGCCTCAATGTGCATGTTTTTCAACACAACATTTTGGCTTGCATAAACGTTAATTTCTTGATTGTTGGATGAAAAATGAACAGTAGTGAATTCATTCGGGAGCGACGCTCCTCCGGCTCCGTTCATGGTGGCAGACCAATTGTTTGTATCGGCCCAATTTCCATTGGTTCCAATCCAAAAACGATCTTGTGCCTCTACATGAGTGGCCGTCAGCAGTAGGGTGGTAAGTGCCGTCAGCACCTGTCTTGAGAACAGATTCAATATTATATAGTTTAGGACCCCAAAGGGCGGTAAGTTCCAGTTTTCAGTCTTTTTATACGCTCCTTTCGTTAAAGGGTTACAGAAAGATTAATCGTAAGCTGCACAATGCGTTGCTCTTGACTCGCCAAGAGCACATGCTTTAATGCCTAAAACAATTTCGTGACTATGTCTGCCTCCCAGTCTCATTCTGGAGAGGGAATGATCATAGGCATAAGCCAAGGTCACATACTTGAACAAATCAACTCGAAAAAGCCCAACCAAGCCAGATTCAGATCTAAAACCAAGTCCAAGTTCTACCTTGGATTTGTAATCAATCATGGCATTTGCATCAATAGACAAGCGCGAACTACCAACATACTTCAATTGTGCGCTCGGCTTGAACATAAAGCCATCGTTCATCTCAATGGCTCTTCCGTGTGTAAAACTAAAATGAGGTACTATTCGTGTCGCCAGGCCTATGTCTTCCACCTGATTATTCGAAACATTTCTTATCGCAAACCCATAGAAGCGATCTTCACTATACAACCACAATCCTGTGTTCACTATTGGTAAAACAAAGTCAGAACTTACGCCCGTGAAGGCAGGGTCGTTTCCAAATTGGACATCGGGCAAAACAAGGCCAGCTGCATCAATTCTATACTGCATAAAACCAGCAGAAACACCTAAACTAAGCATGTACTTGCGCGATACCTTCAAGTGATAGGCATAGGCAATGGCCATACTGGTATAGCTTAAGGGTCCGGCATCATCAGACTCAACCTGACCACCAATGCCGTGGAAGTTGTGTTTTTTCTTACCGAAGTTGCCGTGCAAGTTGGCAAAGGCCGAGCTTGGTGAACCTTCGATGCCCGCCCACTGTCTGCGGTAACCTAATTTCATATCTAAGCAAGGCGAAGAGCCCGCAACCGCAGGATTGATCGCGAAGTAATTCAAAACGTAGTGGGAATACTGAGTAAGTTGCTGCGCATCCGCACTCAAACCTGCCAATACAAACGCTATGGTAATTAACTTTCTCATTAGTGTATGATGGCTACGTATCCAACCAAAGGCTCGATGTTTACATTCAGTGAATTCAACTCAATCACGTAATAGTACGTTCCTGTTGGTAAAAACCTTCCGCGATTGGTTCCGTCCCAAGGTTCGTTGTAACCGATATCGTTAAAAACAACCTGACCCCACCGATCAAAAACGGTAACATGTGCCGCTTCAAACTCATTAATTCCGGTGATGGTCCACAAGTCATTTATGCCGTCGTCATTTGGGGTGATGGCATTGGGAATGCCCACTGGCGGACCAATAAAAGCGGTTACAAAATCAGTTACCACACAACCGGCCACATTCCCGGTAACTTGGTAAATTGTTGTTTCTTCAGGAAATACGCTGATCTCTTCTCCGGTATTGTCAACCAGATAATCACCAGACCAGATATAATCAACGCCGTTATTGTTATCTCCTCCTTCAGCTCCGAATGTGGCGCTCTGACCTAAAGTAACGTTAGCATCACAACAAGCGTCAATGTCAATGGCTTCTCCATCAATGCTCACATCAAACAAACAGTCGCTAATGGCCGGGTCGTGATCTGTTGCCAAAATGAGCATGTAAGTGGTTTCTGGCATCAGGATATCTGTTTCGAGAACAATCCCTAGGGTGTCGCTTTCACAAGCCGTTTCTAGTCCATACAAAGCTGGACTGCAAGGACTAGCGGGGTCAAAAGACACTACCGTTGCATAAACAAGGTCTGCTCCATTGGCTCCAACGCAATCGATGTTAGAAATGTTCACCGTAACCCCTTCAGCATTGTTGTTGCTGTTGTTGGTGGTAAACGAATAGAAAAGCGTGTAATTAGCATTAATGCAGTTAAATGCTAGTGGGTTAAGCTGGTCTAAAACCTCAGCTTCATTGTTGGTTTCCGCGCACAGTTGTGTTGGATCATTACAATCCTGCCCCACAGCAAGCAAAGTACTTGTGAGAAATGCGGTTGCCAGAAATATTTGAAGTAATCGCTTCATCATTGCGCTCCTTATACAGATTAGTAAAGTTAGCCAATGACTGAGGGCTGTATCATTCGCTAAAGGTTATTATTCACAGCCTTTTGTGTATAGAGAACGATAAAGCAAGGAATCAATTACTCAAACGAAACGAGTATTTCGTTTTTTTCAACGACTTGTGAGGTGCTTACGTGAATGGTTTTAACTACTCCTGAGCGTGGAGATTTGATCACATTTTCCATTTTCATGGCTTCTAGAATCAAGAGTGCTTGTCCTTCTTCAACTTCGTTTCCACTCTCAACCTCTAAGCTCAAAACCTTGCCTGGCATTGGCGCCTTGAGCTCTTGGGCTTGGGCTCCTGCGCCGCGTTCCATTCCCAGCTGCTTCAGCAATTCATCGTACTTGTCTTGAACAGCAACTTCATATTTTCTGCCCCCAATTCTGAAAGAGACGGTCTTCTTTAAAACATCAACATCGCGCACCTCAACTTGGTAGGTTTTGTGCTTGAGCACCACTTGTAAATGATGGGGCTTAAGCACCTCTACCTTTAAATTTATATCCTTTCCATCAACGCTGAGCGAATCAAGCCCTGTCCATTCAACAGCCTTCGCTGCCTGCTCATTTACCGAAACCTTGTGCATGTGTTCTTGATTTAAGAGTTCCAAAAGTAACCAATAATGCTCGTACTTTTACTGCATGAAAATTAAGCAGCTCTTTCCTCTTGTCGCCTTAGTGCTATTCTTTAGTTCCTGTACTTCAATTAGAAATTCAAGGTCAAATGAAGAAGATATTGTGCTGCTCCCCGAGATAGAAGTGCTTCCAGTCGCTCAAAAAAAACGTGGCACTGAAGCAATGGTGCACGACCTCATCCATACAAAACTCCACGTAAAGCCCATCTGGGAAAAGCGCGAATTACATGGAAAAGCAGAGCTTCGCCTAAAGCCCTACTTCTACCCATCCAATAAGCTCATCCTCGATGCTAAAGCGATGCTCATTCAAGAAGTTGGTCTTAAAACAGACAGCTTCCCGACGGCACTGAGCTTCATCAATACCGGGCAACAAATCGAAATTCAGCTCGATAAAACCTACTCGCGATGGGAAGAATACACCATTTTGATCGACTATATCGCAAGACCCGACTCTGTGAAGGCTGCTTCAGGACAAGCCATTACGGATAATCGCGGTCTTTATTTCATCAACCCAGATAGCACCGAAGCAAATAAACCAACCCAGCTTTGGACACAAGGGGAAACCGAAAGCAGCTCTTGTTGGTTTCCAACCATTGATCAACCCAATGAACGGATGACCCAAGAACTGTTCATCAACGTGGAAGAGCAATACCAAACCATTTCTAACGGAACCCTAGTTTACAGCAATTATTTGGACGACGGCACAAGAACCGACTACTGGAAACAAGAGCTTTCACATGCGCCTTACCTGGCCATGATGGCCGTTGGCGACTTCATTCGCGCTGTGAGTTCGTGGGAAAGTCCGTCTGGTAGAAACATCCCCGTTCATTATTATGTGGAACGTGAGTATGGGCCTTACGCCTTTAAAATCTTCGGCAACACACCAGAAATGATGAGCTTCTATTCCGAACTTCTCGATTACGAATATCCATGGGAAAAGTATGCTCAGGTTGTTGTTCGCGATTATGTTTCTGGGGCGATGGAAAACACCAGCGCTGTAATTCACGGCGAATTCATGCAGCAAACAGATCGCGAGCTTTTGGATGACGATTATGAAGACGTTATTGCCCACGAGCTCTTCCACCACTGGTTTGGAGATTTGCTTACCTGTGAAAGTTGGTCGCACCTCGCCATGAACGAGTCTTTTGCCACCTACGGAGAATACCTTTGGGAAGAGCACAAGTATGGAAAAGATGCTGCCGACTATCATTTATGGGAGTCGGCAGATGGCTATTTCAGTGAGGCCGAATACAAGCAGGTGCCTATCATCCGCTTCGATTACCAAAATCCAGACGACATGTTTGATGCGCACTCTTATAATAAAGGAGGGCACGTGTTGCACATGCTAAGAGGAGAACTTGGTGATAGCGCTTTTTTCAAAGGAATGTCGCTCTATTTGAAAAGAAATGAGTTTCAAGATGTAGAAACCGATAAATTCAGATTGGCCATGGAAGAGGTGAGCGGAAGAGACTTAAAACCCTTTTTTGATCAGTGGTTTTTTAGTGCCGGACACCCTCTTGTAATGGCCAGTTTTTTTGTGGCCGAAGACACACTTCAACTGGCTACCAGCCAATTCTCCTCAAGAGAAGGCGCGCCTTTATTTGAGCTTAACACGAGTCTTGAGCTGTGTTTTGAAAAGGGAAAACGCATTATCCCTCTTTTCTTGAGTAAGGCTGAAGAGGTGATGAATTATTCGCTTTACGACAAGGAATACACGCAGCAAGATCTTGGTGCTTTTCTCTATGCGCACCTCGACCCAAAAGGTGTGCTTCTTTGGAATTATACTGAAAGCAAGCCTTATGAATGGTGGTATGCTCAGCTCGACCCTACGAACAGCTTTTCTGCCCGCTTAAACGCCCTTGAGTCCATTGCTCTTGGTGTAGAAAAAGGTGAAATTACACCTTCAGACCCCTCATATCAGAAAATGCTCACTGCGGCTTTGAACGATCCTCATTGGTATATTGCGTATTTGGCTTTAACTATGGGTGATGTATTTAGTCCGAAGAATCAAGCGCTCTTGGAAGACATTGCATTTTCAAAGAAAAACACCACACTTCGCGCAGAGGCCATCAAGCTTCTTCCTTATCAACTCAACAAAGAAAACGCTATTCCAAAGTTAAAAGGACTGCTAAAAAATGAACGCAGCTATTACGTTTTGGCCGCTTCACTTGCTGCACTTCAAAACCTCGACCGCGCGGCTGCTTATGAGCTCGCAAAGGGCTTAGAGCAGGAGAACAACACGGACCTCCAAAGCAGTATTGCCTGGGTGTATTACTCCAATAATTCGAAAGAAGGACTCGATTACACCGTTGAACTCTTGAATAAGGCTGATGACGAAGACGCCTACGATATTGGTTCTCTATTGCTCCTCGAACTTCAAATGGAAGGAATTCAGACCCAATTGGAATATGCCCCCGTATTTGAAAATATGGCTGAAAATGGTGCGGAATGGTGGAACAGGTATCTCGGCTACTACGCGCTGGAAAGTATTTACGATGAATTGCTTCGCGAAGCTGAAAAAGCCACAGATACTGCCTTGAAAGACCGACTTGAAAGCCAGGCGAAAGATCTAAAAACTAGAATTAGCTTCATCAAACAGCAAGAAAGTGATCAGGAATTGCTTTACTACCTCGATTAAATGGCCGGACTCTATTTTCATATTCCCTTTTGTAAGCAAGCCTGCACGTACTGCGACTTCCACTTTAGCACCAATCGTTCTAATGAAGACGAGATGATTTCTGCTATGGTGAAAGAGCTAGAACTACGGTCTTCCGACTGGAGAACCCAGCATTTCGAAACCATTTACTTTGGTGGTGGGAGTCCTTCCATTTTGAACAAAGGCCAACTCCATCGCCTTCTAGAAGCCGCTTACAAGCACCTTCGTGTTGATTCAAACGCTGAAATTAGCATGGAGGCCAATCCCGACGATATGAGTAAAGACAAGCTCCAAGAGTGGCGCACTTTGGGCATAAGTAGGTTAAGTGTTGGCTTGCAAAGCTTTCAGAACAAGCGTTTAACTTGGATGAATCGTGCGCACAATGCTGAAGAAGCTTTGGCCTGTGTAAAAAGAGCTCAAGACATCGGTTTTAACAACATTTCGATTGACCTCATTTACGGCCTCCCTACCAGTACACTTGAGGAGTGGAGAGAAGAACTCGCCATAGCCAAATCCATGAACGTACAGCACTTTTCTGCCTATATACTCACTGTTGAAGAACGCACCGCCTTGCATCACCAAGTAAAAAAAGGAAGCGTAAAACCAGCACCCGACGAAATGGTAGAAGACCAGTACAACTACCTCTGTTCTTGGGCAAAAGAAAACGGTTTTGAGCATTATGAAATATCCAACTTCGCCCAAAAAGGATATCGATCAAAACACAACGGAAATTACTGGAACTGGGTAGACTACCTCGGTGTTGGTCCGGCTGCGCACTCCTTCCACAACAAGCAACGTTCTTGGAACATCGCCCACAACATCAACTACATCAAAAAGCTGTCAGAAGCAGTACTCCCCGCTCACGGGGAAGCCTTGAGTAAAGCCGATGAATTCAACGAAACCATCATGCTTGGTTTAAGAAAAACAGAGGGCATTAATGTCGCCCTTTTAAATTCAAACTACCTCGCTTTTCTGGGTGAAGACGCATTACTAAGCAAGGAAAGGCTCAGCGACAGGCACCTTGCTATGCTTTCAATCGAAGATGGAATTTGGAAAATGAAAGAGCTTGATTGGCTTTTGTGCGACGAAGTAAGTGCCGCTTTGTTCTATTCTGCCTGAAGTGCTTCTGCTTTGAGTAAAGCTTTCTTTGCTCTTCTTCTCACTAAAGTGTCGAGAAAAATAGCCAAAATCAAAATAGCTGTTCCTACATAAAACCCCCAGGTCATTTTCTCATCACTGCCAAAAATGATGAGTGCTAAAATGATGGTGTAGATGGGTTCAAGGTTGATGGTGAGCCCTACTGTAAATGGGCTCAATTCCTTCATCACCTCAATAGAAATAACAAAAGCAAAGGCGGTAGCAACAATTCCCAAGACCAGCAACCAGAGCACGTCGTTTGTGGAGATATCAAAGCTCATTTCGCCTTTTAGAAGCAGGTAAGCACCAACAACTACTGTAGCGCTTGTCATTTCATAAAAACCAAGGTTAACGCTGTCGATTCGCTTTACCATTTGGGCATTGAAGGTGCTGAACACAGCCGCAAACATGGCTGAAATTAGGGCTACACTTAAGCCTAGAATATATTTGGTTTCAAAGCTGAAGATGATCATCAAGCCAATGATCACCATTACTCCAAGAATGATCTCGGAGGCCAGTATTTTTCTTTTTGTCACCAATGGTTCAAAAAGGGCGACCCAAAGGGCTGTACTGGCCATAATTGAGACAGCCACAGAAACCGTTGATAGTTTAATGGAAGCAAAAAACAAGATCCAGTGAATAGCTGTGAGAACGCCTATCCCCAGCATCTTTAGGCTTGTTATGGTGTCGAAACGTTTTATTCGTTTGCTCAAAAGAGCGAATAGAAAAATAACCACCATGGCTATTAAGCAACGAAAGAAAACAAGATTAACAGCCGGTAGCGTAATCAACTCTCCCAAAATACCAGTGAACCCAAAGATGAAAACAATGAGGTGCAGCAAAATGAGGTATTTGTACTTACTCATCATCTTTCTTGATCTCTGAAACACCGCCACTAATAATGTACTTCATCACATCAGATGGCGGGCTGTCGATGGGGTGAATCTTACTCTTATCAACCAAAAAAAGGTCTCCGGTGTAGCTATAGGCATGAGGGAAATACACAGCAACTTTGTTTTCAAAATCTCCATTCAGAACTTCCAGCTCTTCATCAGTGATAAAACCTATTTTCTGCATGCCTTCTGCCTGAGAAAAATCAACCAAAACGGCCTTTTTAAAGCTCTTCTTTTTGCCCACAAAAGCGCTCATTAAGTCTGAAATGGCAGAGTAAATGGTTTTTAATAATGGGAAGCGTTTCAGAAAACGAGCAAAGGATGTTTTGATGGGAGCTGCAATAAGCGTATTTCCTAAAAACCCAATGGCTATCAACACCAGCAGTAGTACCAATAAACCAAGGCCTGGTTTTTTGTCGTCAATAGGAATGATTTGATCCAAGAAAATAAAAAGCTGCCAAAAGATATAGACCAGTACTACCAGCGGTAAGCTGATAATAAGTCCATTCAACATATAACTAATTAACTTTCTCATTCTTATTCAACTGAAAGCAAAACTAAATCATTTTTAGTCCTAAAAAATGAATTAAAAACAAAAGAGCAAGGGGAAACACCTCCTTGCTCTTTTCAAATGCTATTGAAATCCTTTATTTCACCATTAAGCGAAGTGTTTTTAGCTCCTGTCCTTGACGCACCTTAATCAAGTACATACCACTGCTCAAAGCACTTACATCCAATAGAAACTGATCAGCAGTAACTTGATGTGTTTGGATTAGTCGACCGTCAATTGCTCTTAGCTCAATTTGATTGTTCTCTCCTAATCCACTCAGTTGCACAAGCTCAGATGCTGGGTTAGGATACATTTCCAAATCAGCCAATTGGCTTTCTTCTACATTCACAAAAATCACGTTTACTTGCTGCAAAGTGCTGTGGTTGCACAAACCGTCTTCTGAGAAAACGGTAAGGTTAACCGTGTACACGCCCAGTTCTGCATATACGTGCTCTGGGTCTACTTCATTGGAGTTGGTATCATCGCCAAAATCCCAATCGTGTAGGAAGGCACCTGTGCTTTGACTGTCAAAACTTACTGCTCCTTCACCAATGTTCCACTCCAAAGGTGCATCAAAACTGGCAATAAGGTTGTCGAAAATATCGGCACTATAACGAGGTAATAATTGGTAACCGCTGTCGTAAGGAGCATTGGCATCGAACTGACCACCAATTCCAATAACAGAGAACTTTCCTTGAGGCGCTTCACTTCCATACAAGTCGACCTGTGCATCAATTCTCATGGTAATGGTGTTTAAACCATCTGTGATATCTACGTTAAAACCTGGTCCTTGATTGGTCCACTGACTTGGATCTACCAAACGAACACAATTCATACGCACCATTTCCGATTCTGTGTCTTCATTCAATGAAGTTATTAGAACAGGCTCATTCAAATCAAAACCAGATGCCTGATAAATCAAGGTGTCGAGCAATAACTGAGTTAAACCATTAAACTGATCGATAACACCAATGGCGTGGATTGAATCTCCTTCGGTAACGGTGTAGCCAAAGTCGTTTGCTCCATTGAAAACCCCTATTCCGCCGGTGTTATCAATCAAGGTAAACTGCGTTCCTGTTGCCCCCATGTTCACCCCATGTACAATCCCTCTTAATTCGCACTCCAAGTCTAATGAACTCGCTGTTCCATCCTCATTTTCTTGGTTCACGTCAGCAATTGGAAGCACTGGTATTTCTTGGTCATTCGCTAAAATGGTGATGGTGAGCATACCTAAACTCACCTGAACGCCTTCAGTGACTGCGATCAATTCCAATTCAATGGTTTCGGCTGCTTCCGCTTCTTCATCATCAATGATGTCAAGACTAAAGGTTTGAGGAGAAAAATCTCCTTCTGGGAAAATCAATTCTAAGGGGAAAATAGATACAAAGTCAAGATCACTTGTTGCGGTTCCACCAAGGTAATTTACGTTTGCAAAAATCTCAGTTGCAGGGAAGTTAATGCTCACCAATACATCCAAAGTATTGCCCTCTTGAACGCTGAGGTTGTCTGTTGTAAAAGAGATGCTTGGTTCTTCGTTAAAGTTACAGGGAACCATCGTGTGGAAACCTAGGAAATCAAACTCATTCACCCCGTAAACAGTCCATTGGTTTTGAGACAAACTCCAATCTGTTTCGCCAGCAGTAATCAGTGGGTTTCGAACCAAGGTGTTCTGCTCCATAGCGTCTGCGATACCATTCACTGTCCAAGATAAGCCTGGGTCTTCTCCAATAACTCCAATAATATCAATTGCAACCCCATTATTGTATAAGGCGATGGCATCATTTCCTGAGAACCAGCTGACAACCGACAAAATATCGCTTTGAACCTGGATAAAGGTGCTGGCCTCGTTGTTACCAATAACCACAACATCTCCTGGTTCAACCGTTCCTGTTAAGGCCAATTGATTGGTTGGAGTTGGCGATCCGTTGTTAAATACAGAAACCGTATATGGTGTTAAATCGATAGGAAAAGGGGTTGGGTTGTAAATTTCAATGGCCTTGTTCTGACCTGTGCCTTCGATGTATTCCGAGAAGAACAACTCGGTGCAAGCACCTTCTGTTGGGCATTCTAATTTCTGAACCGTGATAAAGTTAGTACTCGCTTGCGCGCAAATACTAGCACTAATTGAACTGATTAAGGCGTCTTCAACAAGTGTAGCTTCGTCTAGATTCCCTTGGTAAGTAATGGCATACACACGGCAAAAACCTGGCGTTCCTCCAACAAAGTCATAAAACGCTTCGTCTGTCCAAGCAACAATTTCGTCAGTCTCTGTTGTCAGAACGTATATTTCCTCGAAGCTCTCTTCTGCCGCAGTGTGCACAAAGTTCAGTACGGTGTTATCTCCATCAACACAAATTGCTCCTTCAGTAGTGTTGTCGTCCAAAGAAATTGTTCCTGGATCGCAAGTTGGAATAGAGCAATCGGTTTTTACCACTTCAACAAAGTTGCTAGAAAAAGAGAAGCACTCATCTGCACTAATCACCAAAAGGTCTTCTTCTGGCTGAGCGCCGCTTAAATCTAAATTGCCTGCATATGAAACTCGATGAACTCGACAAACGCCTGGTGTTTGTCCGGTAAAATCATAATCATCAAAGCCATCCAAAACTTCAATAATTTCATCATTTTCATTCGTCAAAACATAGATGTAATCGGCATTTGGAACTGCTGAAGAAAAATCAAAAACAACAACAGCACCTGGCTCATCAACACAAACCTCAATACTGGTGTCTGTTCCTCCCTCAATAAAAATATTACCTCCATCACACTGCAAAACATTGGTGCTGCCTGGTGTTGGCGGCTGCATTTGGTAAGTATCTGTGTTGCGGGCAAGGCCTCCATCGGGAATTCTCGACATTGAATTCACAGAAGACGGACCATTTCCCGATTCATCAACAGCTAGTTGTCCTTCATTCAAGAACAATAATAAGCTTGGGCTGGCGACATCATCGGTTACATAAACCAAAGCATCAAGGATGTTTGCTTCATCAATTGCAGTATCATTAGGATAATTCACCGCATCTCCGCTTACCAAAACAACCGCGTCAGGGCCATTCTGTAAAATTCCGTTAGGAATAATCAAGTCAACACCTTCTAAGGCAGCATTACCAATCAAGGCAAAACCGTTTTCATCTAAACTCACACCATCAAGGTCAAAGGCATCGTACGACAAATCGTCGTTTCCATTCACCAAGATGATTGACAAACCATCAAGTGGTGTATTAGGACTACCGAAAAGCTCGATAAACTCAGTATTGTCTCCACCTGCTTGATCAACATCTACTTCATTGATCACAATGTCTAAATCACCGTTTTGTTGAGCCCAAAAAGAAAGTCCAAAATCATCCTGAGTTCCATTGAATACAAACGGACCTTCACCTTCAATAAAATCTCCGGCAGTCCAGTATCCTGCCGCAACAGCTACATTTTCTCTTCCTAGACCTCCAGCGCCCCATTGCACAAAATCTACCATTGATCCTGGCATAGCAAATGAACCTACTGGATAATACAAGCCCATGTCTGACTGTACGGTGAAGCCTACATTAGCAGCCCAAGTAATGTCTACTTGTCCAGCCGCTGGAATAACTAAACTTCCTTCGTTTACCGTTACAGCAACAGAATTCAAATCAGCATATTCAAATAAGCTGCAAAGCCTGAAGTCTGAAACATCAATGCTTTGAGTTGAAAAATTTGAAATCACCATGCTGTTTGTCGCAGGGTCGATGGCCGTAATTTTTAACTGAGCATGGCTTGTTAGGACAGCCATGAAAACGGCAAGAATGGGTAAAAATAAACGCATTGTTTTCTTTATTTTATTGGGTCTACGAAGTTACGAGGCATTTTCTGCTCACAAAATTAATTCTAAGTTAATTCCTTGTGTGCAAGATTACAGCAATATTCCTAACTTATCGGCTCTAAAATTTGAATAAATGAAAACCTTAGCCTTTACTATGCTGCTCTTAATGAGCGCCTTGGTGACGCTGGCACAATGTCCAGACTGCACGCCTGATTTATCTTGTACAACACCTGATCCCTTCCCAACAATTTGTCCTTTAGTATTACCCGATGCAACTACCGGTGAAGACTATCAAAGTACTTTAACCTTTTACTTGCCTGCACAAATTGTAGATCCTGATACTGGCATCGAAGCTACACTGGAAGAAGTTGAAGTTACAGGAGTGAACGGTTTACCTTTTGGTATGAATTTCACTCTGAGTAGCGACAACAATACTTATTTCCCTGCGCAAGGTGATGAATATGGATGCGCTACGCTTTGTGGAACCCCGTTATTAGCAGGGAACTATGATGTGGTGATTAACGTTAATGTTGTTGTTGTTGCCTTTGGATTTACCCAAGAACTTGCCCAAAGCTTTTCTCTTCCATTAACTGTTCTTCAGGGCGAAGGGGGTAACGCCTCTTTTTCAATCGACCAAGTAGCCGCTTGTGGTTCTCTTGAAATTAACCCTGAAGCCTTAATAACAGAGGGTGGAGTTGTGTCTTACGATTGGAATTTTGGAAACGGTAGCACTTCAAACGTGCCTTTCCCTCCCACTGTAACTTATAGCTCTCCAGGAGATTACACCGTTAGTTTGAGTACAACTGTTCAAAACTATGTGCTCACCGGCGCAAGCATTCTTGTTCTTGGAAGTGGCTGGGGTGGCGATGTTGATGATGGATTCGGTTTACTTAATCCAGACCCTTACTTCGTCATCACCGATTTCCAGGGAAACACCGTTTATACCGCTCCATATCTTGATAATGTTGAAACCGGATCTTGGTCTGACTTGAACATTACACTGCAGGAAGGAACTTACACTATTGCGTATTACGACTCAGACGGAACCATCACAAGCGACGACTTTTTAGGCGAAACTTCTTTCCAAGTAAGTGCTGGGAATTTAGTAATTAATGCAGGTGGAACTTCTGGAACAATAAACATTGAATTGCAAACTAGTGCGGCATTTAGCGATGAAGAAGTTGTTTCTGTATTTCCTAACCCAAACCCAATCATAAGCGGTGGAGGCATTGGTGAATACCTCGTTGCCACAGGCGAGAACTTAAGCACCTATACGTGGTTTTTGAATGGTGACACCCTCCAGAACCAAGTAAACGATAGCCTCCTTGTTGAACTTCCTGGAGTTTACGGTCTTAATGTAAGTAATGCATTTGGGTGCTCTGCAGCCGCAGATAGCTTGGTTGTTTGTCCGCAAGTTCTCCTCAGCTACAACGAACTCACTCAAACCATTTCTAGTAATGGCAGCTACGATACTTATGCTTGGTTTTATAATGGGCTGCTTTTGGGTGATGAGAATGATGCTGAACTCCTCAATGTTGCTCCCGGAAACTATGCACTTGAAATCACCACTTCATACGGTTGTGTGGTAACATCTCCCGTGCTTACCGTAGAAGCTGGAGACGGAATTGGTGAGCAAGAAGCGCTCTCGATTAAGCTCTATCCTCAACCAGCAATAAATGAACTTACCCTTTCGCTTCCACTCCCTGGCAATTGGGTAGTTTCAATTTACGATCAACAAGGACGATTGATTGAGCAGCTCAACCTCGCATCGCTTCAGTCAAAAATAAATGTATCTCATTTAACTTCAGGAATCTATATTCTAACTGCAAGTCATGAACACGGACACATCACCAGCGCCCGATTCATGAAAAAGTAGGCGTTAAACTTTCGTAAAACCAAAGCCAGGTTTTTTACGTTGTATTGAAAGCGGTAGCGTTTTCCGTAAATTTGAAAAAACGGTGGCGTTACCGCTTTAATTTTTGAAGTATGGGTGGATATGAGGGGCTCATTGAAAAGCTCGACGATTTTATAAGAAAGTACTACAAGAATCAAATGCTCAAGGGTGCCTTATACAGCTTAGGCCTTATTGTGGTTTTCTTTCTTTTGGTGACTTTACTTGAGTCTGTTGGTCATTTCAATAGTGCTATTCGAACGCTTTTGTTTTGGACTTTTGTTTTGAGCAGCTTAGCTGTATTAGGGAGATGGCTCTTCCTCCCCATGAGCAAATTATTCCGACTTGGTAAAGTGATTTCTTATGAGCAAGCTTCATCCATCGTTGGGAGCCACTTTCCCGACGTGAAAGACAAGCTCCTCAATACGCTTCAACTTAAGCGCATGGCTGAAAACGCCGCCTCTGATACCCTATTAGAAGCTAGTATCACTCAGAAAACCAATGAATTAAGCCCCGTTCCTTTTGCCTCAGCCATCAACTTCGGCGAAAATAAAAAGTACCTGAAGTATGTCCTTCCACCCCTAGGTATTTTCTTGCTCATTGTTCTCATCGCACCAAACACCGTGAGTGAAAGTACAGAGCGATTAATCAATCACAGCACAGAAATTGTACCTCTTGCTCCCTATCAAATTGAAATCATCAACCCGAAGCTGGAAACTCCTGAAAAAGAAGATTTTGTGCTCGACATCAAGGTGAGCGGTAAAGAAATTCCAAACCAACTTTATGTAGAACTAAAAGGAACAAGGTTTCCCTTCTCGAACGATAGCAGAACAAACTTCGAATACATTTTCAGAAATGTTCAAAAAGACACCCCATTCAGAATTTATGGTAACGGCTTTTACTCAGAAGAATACACGCTCAAAACCTTATCAAAACCACTTTTGGTTAATTTCATTACTGCCCTAGATTATCCTGCCTACATTGGTTCTCCTGACGAGCAATTGCGGAATTCTGGGGATATAACAGTGCCCGAAGGAACCAAGATTTTATGGGATTTTGAAACGGTAAATACCGACCGGGTGGAAATGACCATCGATGGTGAACGCATCGACCTTCCTGGAAGAGACCGCAATCACTACACCCATCAACTAACAGCAAGTAAAAACACGCCCTATACCCTTCACACTGCGAATGCCTTCATGCGGTCGAAAGACTCCATGACTTACAAGATCAATGTGGTGCCAGACATGCACCCAAGCATTTTTGTAGAGGAAGAGCGCGATAGTTTGAGTTATACTGACCTTTTCTTCACAGGTGAAGTGAAAGATGATTACGGCTTCAAACGACTTCAGTTCAAATACACCTTGAACGAGGGAGACACCAAGGTAATTGATTTAGACGCTCCAAAGAACAGCTCTGGACAGTTCTTTTATCACTGGCAGCTTGCATCCCTGGGAATTGAGCCGGGCGCTCAACTTTCCTATTACTTTGAGGTCTGGGACAATGATGGTGTTAACGGCTCAAAAAGTGCTCGAACCAAAATTCAGCAGTTCTCTGCTCCAACAGAAGAGGAACTAGAAAACGCACAAGAAGAGAAGAACGAAGACATTAAAGACAAGCTTGAAAAAAGCATTGATGATGCTCAAGATCTTCAGAAAGAACTTGAAGAATTAAGAAAAGACCTTCTTGATAAAAAAGAAATGGGCTGGGAAGAGAAGAAAAAGTTGGAAGACTTGATGAAAGCCCAGGAAAAACTGCAGAAACAAGTTGAAGAACTTCAAAAAGAGAACAAGCAGAAAGACGAGCAAAACGCTCAAATGAAGCAGCAGGACGAGGAAATCAGACAGAAACAAGAACAGCTTCAAAAGCTCTTTGATGAAGTCATGTCTGATGAGATGAAAGCCTTATTCAAGGAGCTCGAAAAGCTCATGGAAGAAATGAACAAAGATGAGATCCAAGAGCAGCTTGAGCAAATGAACATGGACAATCAAGACCTTGAAAAGGAACTTGACAGGGCATTGGAGCAATTCAAACAATTGGAGTTTGAAATGAAGATGGAAAACACCATTAACAAGATGAAAGAACTCGCTGAAAAGCAAGAAGAACTGGCTAAAGAGAGCGAAAAAGGAGAGAAAGACAGCGAAGAACTGAAAGAAGAACAAGAGAAACTGAACGATCAATTTGAGCAAGTTCAAGAAGACCTCAAAGAATTGGAAAAGTTGAACGAACAGCTGGAGGACCCTAATGCTATTCCCGAAACGCAAGAAGATCAGGACGCCATTAAGGAAGATATGGAAAAAAGCTCTGAGCAGCTTGATAAGGGAAAGAAAAGTAAGGCTGGAGAGTCACAGCAAGGTGCGGCAGAAAAAATGGAAGAAATGGCCCAAAAAATGGAAATGGCCATGGACCAGCAAGAGCAAGAAAGCCAAGAGGAAGATATGGAAGCCTTGCGTGCCTTGCTTGAAAACATCATTACACTCTCATTTGATGAGGAGCAGTTAATGTCTGATATTCAGGCAATTGACAAAAACGATCCGAAGTACATTGAATATGGCCAATTGCAAAGAAAATTGAAGACCGATGCCAAAATGGTTGAAGATTCGCTCTTTGCTCTGAGCAAACGCGTAGTTCAAATCCAAGCCATAGTGAACAGGGAAATTGGCTTGGTGAATGAATACATGGGCAAGGCTTTGGATGGAATTGCTGAGCGACAAACACCCGAGGTGGTCACCAATCAGCAGTATGTGATGACCAGTTTCAATAATCTCGCATTACTTTTAGATGAGGCGCTGCAGCAGATGCAACAACAGATGTCGTGTAAAAAACCGGGTAAAGGTAATTGTGAAAAACCTGGTGGAAATGGAGCGCCGAAGCCTAGCGCAGGAGATGTAAAGAAGATGCAGCAAGGTTTGAGTCAACAGCTCGAAGCGCTTAAAAAGAAAATGGGTAAAGACGCCAATAAAGGAGAGTCAAAAGGACAGGAGGGCATGAGTAAGGAACTTGCTCAGCAGGCTGCGAAGCAAGCTGCCATTCGCCAAATGCTACAGAAAATGGGTCAGGAATTAAACAAAGACGGCAGTGGCTCTGGCAATGAATTGCAAAAGATTGCTGAAGAAATGGAACAAATTGAGCGCGATATCGTTAATCAAAACATCACTCCTGAGACAATGATGCGCCAGCAAGATATCCTAATAAGACTGCTAAAAGCGGAGGAAGCAGAGCGCACCCGAGGAGAAGATGACAAGCGAAAATCAGCGTCTGGCGATCAAAATTTGCAGAGTGTTCCGATGAAATTCAGCGAGTACCAATTGCAGAAACAACGTGAGCTAGAAATGCTGAAAACAGTACCTCCATCACTAAAACCTTACTATAGGGATAAAGTGAATGAATATTTTAATAATTTAGAGCGTTAAAATCTCGTGAACCCTATGATCATGCCCGACACTGAAAAGGTACTTACCTTCTCTTCTACCACTGCCAATATTGCCATTGTAGAAAATCTAGTGGACGAACTGTGCGAAACGCATTCGATCAAAGAAGATTTCTATGGAAACATCCTTATTGCCCTTACTGAAGCGGTCAATAATGCTATTGTTCATGGAAACAAACTCGATGAAGATAAGCAGGTTCGTGTAGCGGTTTCCCATAGCGGAGAGGTTTTGAAATTCACGATCCAAGACGAAGGTCCGGGTTTTGATTACGACAATCTGCCCGACCCTACTGCTCCAGAAAACATCGAAAAGCCAAACGGCAGAGGTGTGTTTCTCATGAAAAATCTTGCAGATCGTTGTGAGTTCTTGGAAGACGGCACCATCGTTGCTCTCGAATTCGATGCTCTTTCAGCCTAAATTAAGCGTGTGGTACACTTCTTTAACGAAGACGTTTCCTATGTCTTAAAAGACAAAATGAAGCTCAAGAATTGGGTGAAAATCATGATTGAACAACACCAAAAATCATTGGGTGAAGTCAACTTTGTTTTTTGTTCAGATGAGTACCTGCATGAGATGAATGTTGAGTATTTACAGCACGACACCCTTACTGACATCATCACATTTGATTACTGCGACGGCAATACCGTTTCTGGTGATTTATTCATTAGTATTGATCGAGTAAAAGACAATGCGTCCGACTTAAAAATCAAACTTACAGATGAACTCCATCGCGTTATGATCCACGGTGTACTTCATTTAATTGGTTTTAAGGACAAATCACAGCAAGACGCTGCCACTATGCGTTCTCAGGAGGAAAAATCCCTAATTTTGCGAGGTTTTTAGTCTCTTTGTTTCACGTGGAACATTTTATATACTATGCTACCAAATTACGATGTAATCGTTGTGGGTGGCGGACATGCCGGCAATGAAGCTGCTGCAGCCGCTGCAAATATGGGATCCTCTGTACTGATGATTACCATGAACATGAATACCATTGGACAAATGTCATGCAACCCCGCAATGGGTGGTATTGCCAAAGGTCAAATCGTGCGAGAAATTGATGCCCTAGGAGGCTACTCCGGTCTTGTTTCTGATGTTTCAGCCATCCAGTTTCGTATGCTCAATAAAAGCAAGGGCCCTGCTATGTGGAGTCCGAGAACGCAAAACGACCGAATGGTATTTGCCAACGACTGGAGATATCGCCTAGAGCAAACCAAAGGACTCGACTTTTGGCAAGATATGGTGGTAGGTCTAATTGTAAATAACGAACGATGTGAAGGTGTTATCACCAGCATGGGGCAACACATCTTTGCTAAGTCTGTAGTGCTTACCAACGGTACCTTTTTGAACGGATTGATCCATCTTGGTGAAAAGCAATTTGGTGGTGGCAGAGCTGGTGAAAAGGCCGCTCACGGCATTACTGAACAACTTGTGTCATTAGGATTCGAAGCTGGTCGAATGAAAACAGGAACACCACCAAGGGTTGATGGCCGTTCTTTAGACTACAGTAAAATGGAAGAACAACCTGGCGATGAACATCCAGAAAGATTCTCATATTTACCTCACCATACCATTAGCAATCAACTCCCCTGCCACATCACTTACACCAATCCAGATGTGCACGATATTCTGCGCGAAGGTTTTGATCGCTCACCAATGTTCAACGGTAGAATTCGAGGTAAAGGTCCGCGCTACTGTCCTTCAATAGAAGATAAAATTGATCGTTTTGCCGACCGTGAACGTCATCAGATCTTTGTTGAACCTGAAGGAAGGTCAACCATTGAAATCTATGTCAATGGTTTTTCTACAAGCTTGCCCGAAGAAGTACAAATGCGCGCTATTAAAACCATTCCTGGATTTGAAAATTGTAAAATGTTTCGCCCCGGGTATGCCATCGAATACGACTACTTTCCTCCCACCCAATTGAAACACACTCTTGAAACGAAATTGGTATCAGGATTATATTTCGCAGGACAAATTAACGGAACTACTGGGTACGAGGAAGCAGCATGTCAAGGACTCATGGCCGGTATCAATGCGCATCTTTCTATTCAGGATAAAGACCCCTTCATCTTAAACAGGTCTGAAGCATATATTGGCGTATTGATTGATGATCTCATAACCAAGGGAACCGAAGAGCCTTACCGCATGTTTACATCAAGAGCTGAGTACAGAATACTACTTCGACAAGACAATGCCGACCAGCGACTCACACCACTATCTCATTCATTAGGTCTTGCATCTGAAGAGCGTTTGAGGCATACTGATCGAAAATCAAAACTTGTAGAGCAAACACAAGACTTCATTAACAACTACAGCACCTCTCCTGAGGAAATTAATACCTATCTCGAGAATTTGGATACCCCTGGCCTCAAACAAAAAGTTAAACTCTCTAGTGTCATCACCAGACCGCACATCACATTAAACGATCTTAAAAAACACATTCCTGCATTGGAAGAATTCAAATCTGGTTTAGCAGAATTGGGTGAGGAGGTTTTTCAATTGGCTGAAATCCAAATGAAGTACGAAGGCTATATCAGCAAAGAACAAGAGATGGCAGAAAAACTTAGTCGCTTAGACTCAATTAGCCTACCTACCAACTTTGAATACGACAAGCTTGCTAGTCTCGGAGCTGAGGCAAAAGAAAAACTCAAAGCGGTTCGACCAGAAACAATCGGACAAGCATCCAGAATTTCTGGAATTAAACCGTCTGACATTTCAATGCTCCTCGTTTATTTAGGTAGATAGATGTGTTCCACGTGGAACACATCAAACGGCTTGTTTTAAGGCTAAATAAGACGCTTACGCCCCTCGCTAGTCGTCTATTATGGAAAAAGATTTTTCATTGCTTCTAGCGCCCTTAAAACAATAATTTGTAATTGATTGAAAGTCAATAACTTATATATTTTCACCGGCAAAGTAGTATTCGTACCTTTGCAGCACTAAAAAAAGAACCCATGGAAACAAGTACCAGTCCAATCAACGTAGCAAACATGCTCGATAAATTGGGTATTAAAGCAATTAACCCTGGAACGAGTACAGGCCTTGAATTTCACAACAGCACTGAACTTATTACATCTTACTCACCCGTTAATGGTGAAAGCATTGCTCAGGTAAGTGTAACTACTCCCGAACAATATGAAGCTGTAATTCAAAAAGCAGACGCTGCCTTTAAAGAATGG
>Ga0209652_1000506_pt1 | contig 33455 bp, 33 predicted proteins | sample SaaInl74LU_5_DNA_FD_184641 | JGI IMG/M metagenome (GOLD analysis project Ga0209652, IMG submission 184641) | Marine microbial communities from expanding oxygen minimum zones in the Saanich Inlet - ESP_74LU_5_DNA (SPAdes) (version 2) | ecosystem: Environmental > Aquatic > Marine > Intertidal zone... | reverse complement strand
CAACAAAGCCCTGGCAAAATTAATTGTAAAAAAAGCAGGCATTGCCACTGCCGACTATGTTGTCATCCCAACAAACAGCGCATCCACATACAAGCCGTTACGCATGGCCTATCCCGTTTTTGTAAAGCCTGTTATCGGCGGAGACAGTATTGGAATCGACGATTTGTCTATTGCTTTTAATAAGGAACAACTTAGTGCCAAGGTAGAGCAAATTGCCAACATCCTCAATTGTGACGTAATCGTTGAGAGTTATCTTCCCGGGAGAGAGTTTAGCGTTGGAATTCTTGAAAATGAAAACAGCGGCGTTTTGACAGCGATGCCAATTGAGATAATTGCTCCAGAAAATAACCACGGTCAAAGGGTGTTGAATTTTAACGTCAAGCGGCTAGATCAAGAAGAAGTAATACAAGTTAAAAACAAAAGACTACATGAAAAATTGTCAGCGCTTGGAAAGTCTGCGTTCGTCGCACTTGGTGGACGATCGTTTGGCAGGATAGACGTAAAGCTCTGCCCCAAGGGTTTACCACATTTTATTGAAGCTAATTTGATGCCAGGGCTATCCAAAGGCTATTTCTACCGTTCCTGCGCGATGAACCTTGGTATGACTTATGATGAAATGATTTTGTTATTGTGTAGAAACCGGTTAGACGGCTGTTAAAAGGCGTGGTGCAGACTTTGTTTTTTAAAGACCAGCAATGTTAGCCCATTCACAGAGCCACTTACCTTTTCCCGATTTTTCAATCATAGCTTTATATAACTTAATGCGCAGAGGGACTTAATGCGCAGGAGGCCAAAACATTATGGCAAGATCACCAACAACCAAACAATACTAAAAGCTGCACTTGCACAAGCAGGCAAATCCTTAAATAGTTTGGTCGCGCCCTTGCGGCCGCGACCAAAAAATTAATTCGTGATTGTTAGTGAAACCTGAAATGGGTCTGCACCATTCTTAATGGCATAGATGGTTCCATTATCATTTTCCATGTCAATGCTGACCGCATCTGTTAGCGTAAACTTCAATGTAAACGAGCTGGTGAGCGTAACCTCTGCGTTATTAGATTGCACAAACAATATCCGGGCACCATTATCCGCCGTGTCAGCGGTATCTAGATTATTACTCTTCATTAGACGTACCCATTGGTTGTTTCCGACCATGTTGGCCTCGAAGGGGCTATTAGGCCCACCTGAAAAGGAGTCGAAGACTTCTGTCGTATATTCTGGTGCAGCGTCACCGGCTGCACCGCAATCCATGCCTAGGCTAGAACGCACATTAGGGTTAGTTTCTGCAATACCGCTACGCTGATCCGTGAAGCTCGTAATCCTGTTCGTTGTCCAACAGGTTGTTCCGCTGCTGGTTTTGCCTGTGAGCGTCCGCGAGAACTGTTCGGTATGTTTAATCTGCAATTCATTTTTAAGCACGATGACCATAAAATTGTAGCTGCCAATCGCGATGGGGCTATCGGCCGTCGACGTATCGAGCGTGGCGGAATTTCCTGTCCCCTCAATAACATGGTCGACGCCAGCATCAGAGTTCAACAAAAATGTACATGAGGCGAGTGAGTTATTGTTTAAGTATGGGTTTTGTGAACATAAGCCAAAGCGAAAGAGCTGAATTTTATAAAAATCCGGAACTTCTTTGCATGAGTTTCCTGTGTTTCCATTTGTATCTGTAACAAAGGCTGAACCTTGGTTGCCAACAATGATTGCGCCATCGGCGTTACGCTCACAAGCCGTTTCGGTTTCGGCAAGCGCTGGTTCAACGCTCATAAAACTAGTCGCAACAGACAAGCAGAATGCTAGAATAAAATATTTAAATTTCATGGCCCTATACTCCTATAACAGTAACAACTGCAGCGCCGGCGCGCTCTTTAGTAATTGTGTTAGAACGCCGTACTTTCTCAAACCGTCTGTCTTCGATCGGTGAGAGCTGATAGGCATGATCTGATATTAGTGGCGTATGAGATGACGAGCCACCTTGTGAGCCAAATGAGATATTCAGCGATAGACTTACAAAATCTTGGTCGCGAATAGCTTGATTATATGTTGTGGATCCTGCTTCGAGGGTGAAACCCCATGGTAAGGAGCTTCGTAAGCTATAAGTTTGACCTTCAACCTCAATAGAAGACCCATTGCCATCATAGGCAAATGTTTTTGCATGAACTTTTGTTGTCGGTAAATATGGCAAAGGAAGTGCGAGCTCTGCGTCATAGCCGTCTAGGGCGCGCTCTAACACAGAATCCTTACCAACTTCAATATCGCTCAAAGCCCAATATTGATTATAACGGATATCACCAAGGCTTGACAAAAGCTCAAAGCCAAGCGATGCGCGCTCATGCTTATAGGTCCACTCGTTATCATAAAATCCATTTATGCCAAAGATAAGCGTATTATCAGCGACGAGTTTTCGATAACCAAGACCAATATTACCGGTGCTACGATCGTCGGCACGGCTCAGGCTTGCCTGCAAAAATAATACGTTTCCGTTAGCCAGATCGTCCACCAGCTCTTGAACTTTAACCAGACTATAAGACGGTTTTCCATTCTCAAGACCTGTAATCGTAACCTCAAGGTTATCCGTTAAACCTTCGAGCTTATTGGCTACACTCGATTGCGCCTTGCTCGCCAGGTTTGACCCGAGATAGCTCTTCAAATCATCGCCACTGTCTGCCATAGCCGACAGGCTCACAAGAGCCGAGCTTAACATAAACACTACACTAGATTTACCCATCTAATCGCTCCACAACGTTAAAAACTACTTTCAATCTTAAGGCGGCCGTTAGATAATAAAAGTTCATATTAACATTTATAGTTCTTAGCCACTAAATTCGCCTTAACAGGCACTTTAAATGCCCACATTAATGTCGAAATACGTATAACGATCAGAACACAGGAAGTATGCCATGGCAGGACATCAGAACATCGATGAAGAGATTTATGATTTCTGGCATGAGTTCTCGGATGGCCTAAGGCTAGAACTCACCCTGCTCAGCCGTCGACGGCGATTTTTCGATAACGACATAATTTATGTGACGGAAGAAGAAAACCCAGGAATCTCGTTTGTATTCAATGGAAGTATAAGATTCTCTATAAACACTCCTAATGGCGATGACGTATTTTTTTATACACTCCAAAAAGGCCATTCTTTTGGCGAAGCAACAGTTTTCAACAATAGCCCAAGAAGGTTTGATGCCGTTTCTATTGGGCGATCCGAAATTCTAGAGCTCACAAAAACCGATGTACTGCGTCTCTTCATGCACTACCCGGAATTTGCTCTCAAAGTTACAGCTAACCTATCGCAAATTATTGACCTGGCTATATCGACGACTATGCGACGGATAAACAGGCCACTTCCATCGCGGATCTGCGACATCATTTTGAGGGAAATCACCATCAGTGGCCCCATCTTGAAGCTGACTCAGCAAGATATTAGCGACCGCGCCCATTGTTCTAGATTGCGCGCTCACCGTTTTCTTAAAAAACTCGCAGATCAAGGCGCCATTGAACTGGCTTATGGGCAGATTACAGTTGCGGATCAGCGCCTTTTGCGCGACATTTCAATCCTCACGGAAAAACATTAGCGCGCAGCAATCAACATAAGCGCAGCCATCCAGAGAGAGGGCGTTTTTCTGGCAACTTTTAAGGTCGCCCTAACGGAGATTGGGTGAGCAGAATGATGCATTCCTAAAACTTTTTTCAACGCGCAAGTCTCTCTCCCAGACAAACGTATGCGAAACAGTTCGTGTGTAAAAAAATACGTATGTGGAATAATAGGACAATGATGCCACTTGGTAACGTTATCCGAAATGAAGATAACGATATAGTCTGGAGTGACTGGAAGCCAACCAAAAAGTGTGTAAGAGGTGTGTAACGCAACAAACGCCCCAAAATAATTTTTGAGATGCTGTAATTCATTGATAATATTGGGAGAAATGGTAGCGGAGGAGGGACTCGAACCCCCGACACGCGGATTATGATTCCGCTGCTCTAACCAGCTGAGCTACTCCGCCGAAAGCTGTAATCCTCGACAAGCTGAGCATGATATAGAGCAAAAATCCGGCGCTGGCAATGTTCAACCTGCACGCAATTTCGCCGCCCGACGACGCACCGCCGAAGACGCAATTTTTAACCCCTCACGATATTTCGCCACCGTGCGACGGGCCACCATAATGCCCTCCTCAGCCAACATCTCAGCCAGTTTTTCATCCGATAAAATGGCCTCAGCCCGCTCCGCCGCAATATAACGCGCCAGCCGCGCCTTAATGCTGGCCGCCGATACAATTTGACGATTGTGCTGCTGCTGATCACCACCGGACAGCGCCACCGAAAACAAATCTTTCAAAGCCAATTGACCGCTCGGAGTTTGCACGATTTTGGCCGCCACAACACGGCTCACCGTGCTTTCATGCAGCTCTAATTTATCGGCAATATCGCGCAACACCATCGGCTTCAGCGCCTCCATGCCTTGGCTGAAAAAACCCTGCTGATGCTCAACCACAGCCCGCGCCACGCGCAACATGGTGGCGGCGCGTTGTTGCGTCGCCTTGCGCAGCCAGCGCGCCGACTGCACATTGCTTTTCATAAAACACTTTTCCTTATCGGTCATTTTGCGATTGGCCATTTCTTCCCAATCGCGCTCGAGCACCAATACCGCCGGCAAATTATCCTCATTCAAATAAGCGCGCCATAAATCACCCTCTTGGCGCACCAAAATATCCGGGGCGCGAATAAGCTCCGGCGTGGTGTCAAAACTCGCCGCCGGTCGCGGATCTAGGGCCTGCACATGCGTCAGCATCTGCCCCAGCTCAGCCGACGAAACGGCGCATAATGCGGCCAATTTTTGCAACTCACCGCGCGCCATCAAGCCGAGATTGGCCAATAAATGCGCATAAGCCGGCGTGTATTTTTCCTGCGCCTGCAATTGGAGGGCCAAGCAATCTGGCAGATTGCGGGCAAACACACCGCTCGGCTCTAAGCCGCGCAACACCGTCAATGCATGCTGAAGGGTCGGTAAATCGCAGCCTAAACTGGCGCATAATTCGGCGTCGCTGTCGCGCAAATAGCCATCATCATCCAGCCAACCAACCAGCTCTACGGCCAGTAGCAAGGTCGCGCCAGATAAAGCGCTCAACCGAATTTGCTGCAATAAAAACGTGCTCAAACCGGCTTCTGGCGCCGCCAATTGGGCAAGATAATCATCGCCGCTATCGGCCAATGACTGGCCCGGCTGCAAGCTCAATTCGCGCACTGAAATTGTGTCGCGCAATGGTGGGTCCTTGGCGCCTGCGTCTGGTTTTAGGACGCTTTTGGGCGGCGCGGCGGCGCGATAATCAGCCGCGTCAAAAGCCAGAAATGGGTTCTGCTCGATCTCCTGCGCCAACATGTCGTTTAATTGCATATTGGTTAATTGCAAAAGCTGAATCGCCTGCTGCATTTGCGGGTTCATCATCAGCTTTTGGCTTTGTTTGATTTGCAGACGCGGTGTTAACAATGTCGGCCCCTTCACCCCAGATAACCTTGTGTGACCCGAGGGTAAAAAATTGGCACGAATATTGCAAGCGTTGTCAAAACCCGGTGGCTAGCTCAGCGCCGTTGAGGCAATCCAGCCGCCGCCTAGCAAGCGTTCCTCATCAGCGGCGTAAAACACACAGGCCTGACCCGGCGACACCCCCTCCTCGGCTGTCGCCAAGTGAATCTCCGCCTGACTGGCGCCAGTCAATGTAATCTGCGCCGCCGCTGGCTCACTGGTCGAGCGAATTCGCACCCGCACATCAAGCGCTTGGCTGGCATCGCCGCCCAGCCAATTAACTTCAGAGAGAAGAATTTTTTGCCGTGCCAAAGCCTCGCGCGGGCCAACAATCACCTGCCGCGCATCAGCGTCGATTGATACCACATAAAGCGGATCACCAACCGCAACCCCCAAACCACGGCGCTGACCGACGGTATAATGCAACACCCCTTGGTGTTGGCCGAGCACAGTGCCATCCATGTGAAGAATTTCACCCGGTAGGCTGCAATCTGGTCGCAAACGCTTAATCACACCGGCATAATCGCCATTGGGCACAAAGCAAATATCCTGGCTATCGGGTTTTTCAGCCACCACGAGGCCCAGCTGACCAGCGAAATCACGAATTTCATCCTTGGTCAATTCGGCCAAAGGAAAACGCAGAAAGTCGAGCTGTTCTTGTGTCGTTGAAAATAGAAAATAAGATTGGTCGCGGGCCAAATCGACAGGCCGGTGCATTTCCCAGCCATCAGCACCACGCCGCGTGGCAATATAGTGGCCGGTAACCATGGCCACGGCGCCTAATTCTTTGGCCATGCCAAGCAAATCGCGGAACTTCACCGTCTCATTGCAACGAATGCACGGAATCGGCGTGTTGCCCGCTAAATAACTATCAACGAATTCATCCATCACGCTTTCGCGGAACCGCGATTCATAATCCAGCACATAATGCGGAATATCGAGGCCAGCCGCGACCGTGCGCGCGTCGTGAATATCTTGTCCAGCGCAACACGCGCCCTTGCGGCTAATCGCTTCGCCGTGATCATATAATTGTAGGGTCACGCCAACCGTGTCATAGCCGGCCCGCTTAACCAAAGCCGCCGCCACCGAACTATCAACGCCGCCAGACATGGCCACCACCACACGCTGCGAGGCGCGCGCCGATGCCGGCCCGATATTGAGGTCAATATCTGGCAAGGCTGATAGATCAATCATGGTCTTTGTGTCCGACATAATGTCTCCTGTAGGTGCAATATATGCATGGCGGGTCAGACTGCAAGCTTTTGCGCGCCCGCTGTTCACGAAAAGTTGATTTGTCTGTGATGAGAGATTCGCGTCGACTGGTGGTGTTAATGACTAAAAGCATTGGAGGGAAGAAATGCGTATTTTGTTGATTGACGACGACGCGATGTTTGTTGACAATTTGTCGTCCATGTTGCGGAAAAAAGGTTTTCAAACCGATGTCGCGGTCAATGGCGATGACGGCTTGGCCCAGAAAGAGATATACGATTATCAAGTGATTATCCTAGACCTCGAATTGCCAGATATAGATGGCCAGAAATTATTAAGTAAAATACGAAGTCGTAATGACAAAACGCCGGTAATTATTTTGTCTGGCCATAATGCGATAGAAAAACAAGTGCAATGTATTAGCGATGGCGCCGATGACTTCATGACCAAACCGTTTCATTTTCAAGAGCTGATTGTTCGCCTGCATGCTATAGTGCGGCGGTGCAATGGGTTTGCCAAAAATACTCTGAACTTTGGCGATGTGACGCTGGATTTGGCAGCTAATGATGTTTATGTGAAAGGCGAGCGTGTACATTTGACAAGCAAAGAATACCAAATGCTCGAATTGCTGTGTTTACGTCACGGTAAAGTTGTGTCGAAAGAGCATTTCCTCGACCATTTATATGGCGGGCTGGATGAGCCGGAGATGAAAATCATTGACGTGTTCATTTGTAAATTGCGCAAAAAGATTGAAGACGCCAGTGTCGGCTCGTCGCTGATTAAGACAGTTTGGGGGCGCGGATATCGGATAGATGACGTGACATCGCGTCGGTAATGTGGCGGGTCGCGGCTATTTAGGCTTGTTAATTGCACCAGCCGTGATATTTACGGCGCATGACAGATTCACTGACCTTCGATCCCCACGCCGCCGATTTCATGCAGGCCCTGTGCCAAATGTCATTGGACGCCGGACAAGTGATTATGCGTCACTACCGCAATGGCGTCGCCACTGAAACGAAATCTGACCAATCGCCAGTGACCCAAGCCGATCGGGATGCGGAAGAACTGCTCGAAAAAGCCCTCGCCATTATCGCCCCGAATATTCAGATTATCGGCGAAGAAGCCTGCGCCTCAGCGGTGCCGGAAAATCTTGATGCGGTATTTTTCCTATTGGACCCGCTGGACGGCACGCGTGATTTCATTGCTAAGGGTAAGGATTTCACGGTGAATATTGGTCTGGTATGTGACGGCCAAGCGGTGGCCGGCGTCATCTATGCCCCCGTGCATGAAAAACTGTATTTTTCCGGCGAGGACGCCGCCTATCGCATTGATATTTCGCCCGATGGCGCGCTGGATATGAGCCAAGCAGTGCGCTTGACCGTGCCGCCATTTGATGCGGCTGGGCTGCGGGTCATTGCCAGCGCTAAACACCGCGCTAAGGAAACCGATGCGCTGATATCGCAATTGCACATTAAACAAACCATGGGCGCCTCATCTTCCTATAAATTCTGCCTATTGGCCGAGGGCAAAGCCGATCTTTACCCGCGCCATGGCCGCACCATGGAATGGGACACAGCCGCTGGTCAGGCCATTTTGCAAGCGGCTGGCGGTGTGGTGACCACCACCGACCATGAACCCTTGACCTATGGCAAACTCGACCGCGGGCTTGATAATCCATCTTTCATTGCAGCAACCGCTGCAAACTGGCAAGATGCTGAAAAGTAACACCAATCGTTAAGAGAAAATTAGAGTATAAATAATGAAAGCGCTTCGCATTTTTAATCTCCTAGGTCTGGCTCTGGCCCTCAATCTGGCCGCTTTTAGCGCTCAGGCGCAGGACTCGGGCTCCGGTCAAGTCGAAGATTTTTCTGAAAGTGCCTTGGTTGTCGAGGCGGCCAAGTTTCTTGGCGCAACCGCTGAGTCAATGGCCGAAGTCATGGATAATGTGTTTACCCAATATGGCGAGCCAACCGCCGTCATTCGCGGTGAAGAAGTCGGCGCTGCTGTGGTCTTTGGCCTGCGCTATGGGCGTGGCAATGTCTTGTTCAAAAACGGCCAGAGCCATCCGATTTATTGGCGTGGCCCGTCGGCTGGTATTGATACCGGCGGCAATGCCTCAAAAAGTTTCACCCTGGTCTATGGGACAGATAATATAGATGAGCTATATCGCCGAATTGGTGGCGTTGACGGTTCAGCGTTTTATATTGGCGGGGTTTCAGTGAGCTTTTTGCAACGCGACCAAGTGGTGCTAGCGCCGATGCGGGTTGGCGTCGGTTTTCGTGCCGGTGTCAGTGTTGGCTATCTTAAATTCACACCCGAGCCCGGCTGGTTTCCGTTTTAGGTCTATTGTTTAGATTGCGCCTTAAAAAACTCGTCCAATTTAACTGACAATTCTTCGGCCCGCCCGCTGGAGAAAAAATGCCCGCCAGTATATTGGTGCACCTCTGGATTTTCATAATATGACAAGGCTTGCTCGACCTGCGACGCGGCAATTTCAGGGTCATCAAGAGCATAGGCAAATTGCGCCGCCATGCCGGAAGCAGCAATTTTTTGATGATCCGGCAGGCGGTCGCTGAGGGCATCGCCGGTCAACATTTGCCGCATCATGCGCTCAGTGCCTTGCACTAAAAATTGTTGTTTGAAATGCGCCACAACATCGCGTGCCGCTTGGGTATCGGTACCAAAGCTCTCGCCACGCGCAATAATCGCCGGAATGGCATAAAACCGTGCCAACATGGGCCCAATCAGCGGCAAGCGAGACAAAACCAGCGCCGGCGAAACAGTTGCACCGGCAATCAGTGGCACTTGATAGGCCAGCGACTGCACACGATCGCCATGTTCGGCGGCAAAGCGCGCAATCACCGCGCCACCCAGCGAAATGCCAAATAAATGGGCTTTTTCAACCTGCAAGGCATCCATTAGCTCCAGCAATTGTTGACGCATTAAATCAATGGTGAAACGGGCGGGAGGCCGGTCGGAAAAGCCGCGCCCATATTGGTCATAAGTCACCACCCGATAACCGGCGGCGACCAGCGGCGGCACATAAGCCTGATAGGCCATTGAGCCAAGCGTCGCACCATGCACGATTATCACCACTGGCCCCTCATCAGGGCCGGCGATTTTATAGGCGGTGACGCCATTTGATAAACTGGCTTGCTGGTAGCCGGAGGTCGCGCGAAACTCTGCGGCGGTCATGGTTTCGCGGTCAGCGCGTTGATAGACCACAGTCAAAATAATCGCCACAACCAGCATAATGGTGGACAGGATAACAAGAAACTTCATCGACTTTACTCTCAGTTTGGCCGCAAGCGGATACGACCTTTTTCTTCACCTTTGCGCGGATCAAGCAGGATTAACAAACTGCCCTGCGCGTCGCGCATATGCACCACAATACGGCTTTCGCCATTTTCAATCGACACAATTTTGCCTTGCGCCGGTACGGATATTTCATTGGCGCCAAAACCCGGTTTGGTCGGCTGACTATCAGGATTATTCATCCGTTTGATAATGGTGCCGACAACCACTGCGGCACCGCCAAGCAAGACCAGACCAAGACCAATGACAACGACCAGCAAACCGCGTACATAAAGTGGGTTGGGTGCATGAGCATCAACCTCAGAAGTCGTTTCCCCGTCAGCGTTTATATGTGTATCTTGTGTCATGACTATTGAAACCTCACAAAATGATAATGTCGTTCTAACCATTGGGCCAGAACATGATAGCGAACGCCTCGATCGGTGTTTGGCAGATGCCATTCGAGATATGAGCCGTGTGCGATTGCAGGACCTTATCAGAAACAATCATTGTCAGATAGTCCGCCAAGGGCAATCTCTGGCGATAAATGACCCGTCTTGGCGGGTTAAATTGGAAGATGAAATTCGTCTGCAATTGCCGCCGCCAGTTGACACGCGCGTGCTTGGCCAAAAAATTGATTTGGATATTTTATATGAGGATGAGGCGCTGATTGTGCTCAATAAAGCAGCCGGCATGGTGGTGCACCCCGCGCCGGGCAGTCCCGATAAGACCTTGGTCAATGCGCTCATCGCCCATTGCGGCGACAGTTTGTCGGGCATTGGTGGGGAACGGCGACCGGGTATTGTTCACCGGCTTGATAAAGACACTAGCGGTGTCATGGTGGCCGCCAAAACCGATAAAGCGCACCATAGTTTGAGCGATCAATTCGCCGCTCATGGCCGTGATGGGCGGATGAAACGCCTCTATCAAGCCTTTGTCTGGGGCACGATTTTGCCAGCCACAGGCTCGATTGACGCACCGATTTTCCGGGCCCCGCATAATCGCAAGAAAATGGCCGTGTCAAAAAGCGAGCGGGCCCGCCATGCGGTGACGCATTATCGCCATATGGGTAGTTTCGTCGATGGTCAGGTAAGCCATGTGCAATGCGAACTGGAGACCGGCCGCACGCACCAAATTCGCGTGCATATGGCGCATATTGGCCATCCCGTGCTTAGCGATAGCCTCTATGGCAGCGGCATGAAAAGCCGCAGCAAACATTTAACCGAGGCGCAAAAAACTGCGCTTGACGCCTTGCAGCGCCAAGCCCTGCACGCCAGCGCCTTGGGCTTTGAACATCCCGACAGCGGCGAGGCCATGTATTTTGAAGCCGACATGCCCGCTGATATGCGCAGTTTCGCCGATACGCTGGGCGTTCAGAGTAAAAAATAATTTTCGATTTTCCCTTTAATCGCCATTTATTTGTTCTTATATCTGTTTCAGGAGAGATGAATGACCGATAAAAAACCCGTCACGCGTTCCACAGCTTTAGCCCCTGCCCCGTCGCCGGAAGGCAGCCTGTCGCGCTATCTGACAGATATTCGCAAATTCCCCATGTTGGAAGCGCAAGAAGAATATGATTTGGCGAAGGAATATGCCGAAAAAGCGTCGGTAAAATCAGCTCATAAGCTGGTCACCAGCCATTTACGCCTGGTGGCAAAAATTGCCATGGGCTATCGCGGCTATGGCCTACCGATTGGTGAAATCATCTCTGAGGGCAATGTCGGCTTGATGCAGGCGGTGAAGAAATTTGACGCCGACCGTGGCTTTCGATTGGCCACCTATGCGATGTGGTGGATCCGCGCGAGCATTCAAGAATATATTTTGCGCAGCTGGTCATTGGTCAAAATTGGCACCACAGCGGCGCAGAAAAAACTATTTTTCAATCTGCGACGCCTAAAAGGCGAAATTAACGCAATTGATGGTGGTGAGTTAAACCCCGAGCAAGTGACGGAAATTGCCGACCGGCTGGGCGTGCACGAAAGCGAAGTGGTAAGCATGGATGGGCGCCTATCGACCGGCGACCAATCGCTCAACGCCCCCATACGGGCCGATGGCGCCGATGGCGACCAATGGCAAGACTGGCTGAAAGATGAAAGCGACAGCCAAGAAACCGTATTGATTGAAAATGATGAATTGCAAGCCCGTCGGCAAGTTCTGCTCTCGGCAATGAGCCATTTGAACCCACGCGAACAAGAAATTTTGCAGGCCCGCCGCTTGCAAGACGAGCCAGCGACATTGGAAGAATTGAGCCAGAAATATGAGGTCAGCCGCGAGCGTATTCGGCAGATTGAAGGGCGCGCTTTTGAAAAATTGCGCAAAGCCATGACCCAAGAAGCCACGGAAAGCGGCATTATTGACGCTGAATTCGTCGACGACGAAGACTAGTCTTCAAACGGGTCTTTCACCAAAATCGTATCATCGCGTTCTGGGCTGGTCGACAGCATGGTCACGGGAGCGCCAATCAGCTCCTCAATATGCCGCACATAACGCACCGCATTGGCGGGCAAATCAGCCCAGCTGCGGGCGCCATAGCTGGTCTCACTCCAACCTTCGAGGGTTTCATAAACCGGCTCAATGCGCGCCTGTTCGGCGGCATTTACCGGTAAATAATCAATGTCTTTGCCGTCTAATTTATAGCCCACGCAGATTTTGATTTCGTCAAACCCGTCGAGCACATCCAATTTGGTCAGCGCAATGCCGTTAATGCCCGCCGTGCGCACCACTTGGCGCACAAGAACCGCATCAAACCAGCCGCAGCGACGCTTGCGCCCCGTTACTGTGCCAAATTCATGGCCACGTTCACCGAGGCGTTGACCGTCTTCATTGTCTTGCTCGGTTGGAAACGGCCCTTCGCCGACACGCGTTGTGTAGGCTTTGGTGATGCCTAAAACATGGTTCAAAGCCGATGGCCCAATACCGGTACCAATCGCCGCTTGACCGGCAATGGTGTTTGACGAGGTCACATAGGGATAAGTGCCATGGTCGACGTCGAGCAAGGTGCCCTGCGCGCCTTCAAATAAAATGCGCTGGCCGGTGCGCCGCGCCTGATCGAGCAAACGCCAAACCGGTGCTGCATAAGGGGTGATATGCGGGGCTACCTCAACCAATTTATCAAATAGGGGTTGCGCTTCAAATTCCGGCAATGATAGGCCGCGCCGAATGGCATTGTGATGGCCAAGCAGATTTTCGATTTTTTCCATCAAACTATCCGGATCGGCCAAATCGGCAATCCGCAAAGCGCGGCGCCCGACTTTATCTTCATAGGCCGGGCCAATGCCGCGTTTGGTGGTGCCAATTTTGACACCAGCGTTTGAGCCTTCTCGGGCGGCGTCCAATTCTTGGTGCAGTGGCAAAATTAAGGTCGCGTTTTCAGCGATTTTAAGATTGTCCGGCGAAATTGTGACCCCCTGCCCACGCAAGGTTTTCATTTCGCTGAGCAAAGCCCAAGGATCGACCACCACACCATTACCAATGACCGATAATTTGCCGGGCCGAACAATGCCTGATGGCAGAAGCGATAATTTATAGACATCGCCATTAATGACCAATGTATGACCGGCATTGTGACCGCCTTGAAAGCGCGCCACCACATCGGCACGCACCGACAACCAATCAACAATCTTGCCTTTACCTTCATCGCCCCATTGTGAGCCGACAACTACGACATTGGCCATTTTTTTCTCCCGTCAACAACCTAGAAAAACAGCTGTTTAACCTGCATGACTTGTTTCAATTCTTCAATTTCTTTCAGCACTTCTTTTGATGCTTCATTGTCAATATTGACCAATGAGACGGCATCACCGCCTGGCTTTTCGCGGCCCAATTGGAAGGACGCAATGTTAATACCATGGGCGCCGAGAACCGTGCCCAATGAGCCAATAAAGCCGGGCGCATCAGTATTGGTAATATACAACACGCGCGGTGCCAATTCGGCATTAATATTAATGCCTTTGACTTGAATAATCCGAGGCTTGCCATCGGAGAACACAGTGCCAGCGACTGACCGCTGTTGACGCTCGGTTTTCAGGCTCAAGCGAATATAGCTGTCAAAGGCGCCTTTGCTATCGCGCTTGACTTCGGAAACCGAAATTCCGCGTTCTTTGGCCATGGCCGGGGCGCTGACCATATTCACATCGCTGAGCAAGGGGCGCAGCAAACCGGCAATAATCGCCGAGGTCAATGGCGCAACATTGAGCTCACTGACTTCGCCAACATATTCAATTTCAACACCCTCAATGGCGCTCTCGGTAAGCTGTCCGGCAAACATGCCCAATTGCTCAGCCAAGGCCACATAGGGGCGCAGACGCGGGGCGTCTTCGGCTGAAATAGACGGCATGTTAATGGCGTTATTAACCGCCCCTGTCATCAAAAAGTCAGCCATTTGCTCGGCCACTTGCAGGGCCACATTTTCTTGTGCTTCGGCTGTTGAGGCGCCCAAATGCGGCGTGCAAATCACGTTTTCCATGCCGAATAATGGATTTTCTTTAGCTGGTTCTTCTTCGAACACATCCAAAGCCACGCCACCAACTTGGCCGCTTTCCAGCGCTTCTTTCAGGGCTTTTTCATCAATCAAACCACCGCGCGCGCAATTGATGATGCGCACACCTTTTTTGCATTTGGCCAGCGCCTCAGCATTAATGATATTGCGGGTTTTTTCGGTCAATGGCGTGTGCAAAGTAATGAAATCCGCGCGTTTCAGCACATCCTCCAGCTCAACTTTTTCAACACCAATTTCAATCGCCCGTTCTGGCGTTAAGAAGGGATCAAAAGCGATAACTTTCATTTTCAAGCCAACGCCGCGTGAGGCGGCAATCGAGCCAATATTACCGCAACCGATAACACCGAGGGTTTTTCCAGTCAGTTCGACGCCCATAAAGCGTGATTTTTCCCATTTACCGGCATGGGTTGAGGCATTGGCCTCGGGAATGTCACGGGCCAAGGCAAACATCATGGCAATGGCGTGTTCAGCGGTGGTGATGGAATTACCAAATGGCGTGTTCATCACCACAATGCCTTTGGCGGTGGCAGTTGGCAGGTCAATATTATCAACACCAATACCGGCGCGACCAATGACTTTCATATTGGTTGCCGCTTCCAATACAGGCGGTGTTGCTTTGGTTGAGGAACGCACGGCCAGACCATCATATTGGTCGATAATTTTGATTAATTCGTCACGGTCAAGACCGGTGATGACATCGACTTCAACGCCACGTTCTTTGAAGATTTCCGCTGCACGCGGGCTCATTTTGTCGGCAATAAGTACTTTAGGCATATCTATATATCCTGTTTTGCAGTTGCAAAGGCCCAATCGAGCCATGTGGTAAGGGCGGCCAAATCGGCCGCTTCAACGGTGGCGCCAGCCCAAATGCGAAGTCCAGCAGGGGCATCTCGATAGGCGCCAATATCATAGGCAACGCCTTGGCTATCTAATAAGGAGGCAATTTTCTTGGCAAAAGCCGCTTGCGCCTCTGCATCAAGAGCGGCGATATCGCTGTCTGTAATCGTCAAACACACAGAAGTGGTTGAGCGATTGGCTGTCTCGGCGCATAAATTACCGGCCCAAGCGGAAGCCTCGACCCAATCATTGAGCACTTTATTATTGGCGGCCACACGACCCAACAGGCCCGATAGACCACCAAGGCTTTCAGCCCATTTCAATGTGTCGAGATAATCTTCAACCGCCAGCATTGACGGGGTGTTGATGGTTTCACCACGGAAGATACCGTCAATCAGCTTACCGCCTTTGGTCAGCCGGAAGATTTTCGGCATTGGCCATGGCGGCGTGTAGCTTTCGAGACGGGAAACGGCGCGCGGGCTCAAAATCAACATGCCATGGGCCGCTTCACCGCCCAGCACTTTTTGCCAGCTATAGGTTGTGACGTCGAGCTTGTCCCACGCCAGAGGCATGGCAAAAGCCGCCGAAGTGGCATCGCACAAGGTCAAGCCTTGGCGGTCAGCGGCAATCCAATCGCCATTGGGCACGCATACGCCGGAGGTGGTGCCATTCCAGGTAAAGGCGACATCGCGGGTGAAATCAACGGCTGATAAATCGGGCAAATGGCCATAATCAGCTTCCATGACCCGCACATCATCGAGTTTCAATTGTTTGACGGCGTCAGAAATCCAGCCTTTGCCGAAACTTTCCCAGCCGAGAATATCCACACCACGCGCGCCCAAAAGGCTCCACATGGCCATTTCATATGCGCCAGTGTCGGAGGCTGGTACAATGCCAATATGGTAATCATCCGGCACCCCAAGCACGGAACGCGTACGATCAATCGCTTCCAATAGCTTGGCTTTACCAGGCTTCGAACGATGTGAGCGTCCGAGGACGGCATCTTGTAATACATTTAAGGAAAATCCAGGCCGTTTTGCACACGGGCCGGAAGAAAAATTTGGGTTCGCCGGACGCACGTCTGGCATTTGTATAGCTGTCATATCGCTACCCTCTCAGATAGTTGCCCTTCGGTGGGGAAGGGTGTCCCAGAACCGATATAGGCCGAATATGAGAGGTTGGCAAATGATGTTTTAGCAGCTGATGTAAACCCGCAGACAACAGCGAAAATTAGCCCCCTCAACCCTGTGGAAAAAGGAATCGAGGCTATTATTCTTGGCGCGGAAGGCTCAGATGGTTCAACGGGCCGTGGCCGCTGCCGATATTGCTGGGCGCCGTGGCAATCGCTTGATGCACATAGTCCAGTGCTTTATGGGTGGCCGTCAAAAGATCCAATTCACCGGCTTTTTGAGTATCGCGCATCTGGTTTTTTTGCACCGCCAATTGACCGGCCAAAGCCGAGGCCAGCGTGCAGCCTGTGCCATGGGTGTTTTTGCTAATCAGTCGTTCGTGCTCAAACACTTCAAAGCCCGATGGCTGGGCCAGCAAATCATAGACCACGCGCTCTTGGCCGTGACCGCCCTTAATCAAAGCCGCATGGGCGCCCTTATTCATGATTGTGTCGGCGGCGCGCTTCATATCGTCGAGGGTTTCAACATCGCGGCGGGTCATCAAACTGGCTTCGGGTAAATTCGGTGTCACCAAATAGGCGCTGGCCACCAGCAGCTGCATCACGACATCAATCGCTTTGTCTTCTAAAAGTTGATCGCCCGAGGTTGCCACCATCACGGGATCAACAATCAGGGGCGGCGCTTGTTTGGTGTCAAAGTGCTGCGCCACCGTCTCGATAATCTGGCGCCGGTGCAACATGCCGGTTTTCACAATATCCGTGCCAATGTCGCTCATAATCGCATGAATTTGCCGCGCCACGAAGTTGGGTGGCACATCAAGCACATCGTCGACACCACGGGTATTTTGCGCCGTCAGCGCGGTAATCGCCGTCGTCGCATAGGCGCCCTGCGCCATGATTGATTTAATATCCGCTTGAATGCCTGCGCCGCCGCCACTATCAGAGCCAGCAATCACCAAAACACGCCCCAGCGAGGCGGCTTTCGACGTGTCTTGCGTCATGCAGCAACCGTTTGAATGGTGCCGACAATTTCAGCCAGGACATTTTTGACCAAGGCCGCATCATCGCCCTCGCCCATCACTCTGATTAAAGGCTCGGTGCCCGACGTCCGAATGACCAAGCGGCCTTGATTGCCCAATTTAATCTCAGCCGCCGCAATGGCTTTTTTGACGTCGTCATTTTCCAGCGGTGCGCCGCTTGTAAAGCGCACATTTTCAAGAATTTGCGGCACTGGCTCAAACACCTGCGTCAAGTCAGAAGCAGGGCGGCCAGAATGTTTCATAGCGGCCAAAACTTGCAAACCAGCAATCAGCCCATCGCCAGTGGTTGAATAATCTGACAAAACCATATGGCCGGATTGCTCGCCGCCGAGATTAAAGCCATGGCGCCGCATATGTTCGACGACATAACGGTCGCCAACTTGCGTGCGCGCCAGCGACAAGCCATTGTCTTGCAAATGCCGCTCTAGACCGAGGTTTGACATAATCGTTGCGACAATGCCGGGGGCGCTGAGTAAATCGCGCTTATGCCAATCATCGGTCACCAGACCCATGATTTGGTCACCATCAATAATATTGCCATTTTCATCGCAGACAATCAGCCGGTCGGCGTCGCCATCCAAGGCAATGCCAATATCAGCTTTCTCCGCCTTCACCCGTTCAGATAGTAAGGCAGGACGGGTGGAGCCGCAGTCTTTGTTGATATTAGTGCCATCGGGCGAGACGCCAATGCTGACAACCTCAGCCCCCAATTCCCAAAGCGCCGTAGGGGCCACTTTATAAGCCGCACCATTGGCGCAATCGATGACCAATTTAATGCCTTCGAGATTCATCTCGCGCGGGAAAGTGCGCTTGGCAAATTCAATGTAACGAGCCTGACTATCGTCAATCCGTTTGGCGCGGCCCAAGTCAGAAGCCGGCACAAGGGCGGCCTGTGATGAGGTGTCCATCAGCGACTCAATTTCAAATTCAATCTCATCCGACAACTTGAAGCCGTCAGGGCCAAAGAGCTTAATGCCATTGTCTTGATATTCATTATGCGAGGCGGATATCATCACCCCAATATCGGCCCGCAGTGAGCGGGTCAAAAACGCCACCCCCGGCGTTGGAATCGGCCCAAATAGGAAAACATCCATGCCCATGGCGGTAAAGCCGGCAACCAGGGCGGGTTCAATCATATAGCCAGATAAACGAGTATCTTTGCCAATCACCACACGATGGCGATGCTGGCCACGGCGAAAATATTGCCCCGCCGCCATGCCCAAGCGAAGCGCCATTTCAGCGGTCATTTTATCGCCATTGACCGTGCCGCGTATACCATCGGTACCAAAATATTTCCGAATCATAGCTTGCCCTCTTCGTCTAGTTTACTTATGACGGCGATTTGTGCCGTGAGGCAAGTAACAAGCTATTGCAGTTTATTACTTTTTCGCTTCGCCCCAAAGCCGTAGGGCTTGCGCCAAAGGGGCGACCTCATGGGTGCGGATATAATCGACGCCTTGCGCCGTGGCCAGAAGTTCAGCAGCCAGAGAAACCGGCCCGACCTCGGCCAGTGAGACATCGGCAATGGCACGCAGAAAACTTTTGCGCGAGGCACAAATCAACACCGGCGCATCAAAGGCCTGTTTCAGGCGCGCCAAACCACCCAAAACCCGCAGCGAGGTTTGCGGGTCATTGCCAAGAAAAAACCCCATGCCGGGGTCAATCACGAGACGATCGCGGGCAATGCCAGCCTCTTCCAGTGCTTTCAGACGGGTTTCAAAAAACCGTAAAATATGATCCCAAATATCGCCGTCGGGCGCCGGCGCACGACGCGCAATGCCCTTGCTTTGAATGGCATGCATGACGACCAGCCGACAAGGCGCATCAGCCAATTCATCATATAGGCTCGGCTCCGCAAAGCCATTGATATCATTGAGCCAATCAGCGCCATGCGCGATTGCCCAGCGTTGCGTTTCGAGCTGAAAACTATCCACGGATAGGCTTGCTGGCAGCGCTTTTAACGGCGCCCAAACGCCCTGTAGACGCGCGATTTCTTCAGCCGGCGTCACCGCCCCCGCATCGGGGTGGCTGGAGGCTGGCCCGATATCGAGCACAGCCGCCCCAGCATCGACCAGATATTGGGCGTGAGCGATGGTTTTTTCTGGCGCCAAATACTGGCCACCGTCAGAAAAACTGTCGTTGGTAATGTTCACTATGCCAAAAATTTTTGGCATGGGTTGGGCCACGCTAATTAGGTTCCTTGCGGCTCTGGCCCGCCGACGCCCGCACCACCGGTTTTCGGAAATGGTGAGCTTGGGCCTTTCGGCGTGGAACTGATGTCGTCGTCAGGACGATGTGGCGGCTCGCCTTTCAGCAGACCGATAATCTCATCGCCCGACAAGGTTTCATATTCCAACAGACCTTTGGCAATCACATGAAGGTCAGCAATTTTGTCCTGGCAAATTTTGCGGGCCATTTCATAGCCTTCTTCGACCAGCTTGCGCACTTCAGCGTCAATCCGACGTTGCGTGTCTTCCGACATGTTTTGCTGGCGGGCGACAGAATGGCCGAGGAACACTTCTTGCTCGTTCTCGCCATAGGCCAAGGGGCCCATTTCATCGCTCATACCATATTGGGTGACCATGGCTTTGGCCATATTGGTTGCCATTTGGATATCAGATGACGCACCTGAGGTGACTTTTTCATGGCCAAAAATAATCTCTTCGGCAATCCGCCCGCCCATTGCAACAGCCAAATCGGCTTTCATTTTGCCACGCGTCACCGAAAGCTGATCACGCTCTGGCAAGCGCATGACCATGCCCAAGGCGCGGCCTCGGGGAATGATTGTCGCTTTATGCACTGGATCTGAGGCTTCCATATTCAGGGCCACCAAAGCATGGCCGCCCTCGTGATAGGCCGTCAATTTTTTCTCTTCATCGCTCATCACCATGGAACGACGCTCGGCCCCCATCATGACTTTGTCTTTGGCGTCTTCAAACTCGCGCATGGAGACCAGTCGCTTAGCCCGACGCGCTGCCAAAAGCGCCGCCTCATTGACCAAATTGGCCAAATCAGCGCCCGAGAAACCTGGCGTGCCGCGGGCAATTACCCGTGGTTCTACGTCAGCCGCCAGCGGCGTTTTTTTCATGTGCACTTTGAGAATTTTCTCACGGCCAATGATATCAGGGTTCGGCACCACAACTTGACGGTCAAAACGACCCGGACGCAAGAGCGCTGGATCTAGAACATCTGGGCGGTTGGTGGCAGCAATCAGAATAATGCTTTCATTGGCCTCAAAACCGTCCATCTCGACCAGCAATTGGTTCAAGGTTTGCTCGCGCTCATCGTTGCCGCCGCCGAGGCCTGCGCCACGATGACGACCGACGGCGTCGATCTCATCAATGAAGATAATGCACGGGGCATTGGCCTTGGCTTGTTCAAACATATCGCGGACGCGGCTGGCGCCAACGCCGACGAACATTTCAACAAAGTCAGAACCGGAGATTGAGAAAAATGGCACATTGGCTTCGCCCGCAATGGCGCGCGCCAAAAGCGTTTTACCGGTACCGGGAGGGCCAACCAAAAGCGCGCCCTTAGGAATACGGCCGCCCAAACGTTGAAATTTGCTCGGGTCTTGCAGAAACTCGACGATTTCTTGCAAATCATCTTTGGCTTCATCAATGCCAGCGACATCTTCAAAGGTCACGCGACCGTGCGCTTCGGTCAGCAATTTGGCTTTCGACTTGCCAAAGCCCATGGCACCGCGCCCGCCACCTTGCATTTGGCGCATGAAAAACACCCATACACCGATTAGCAGCAACATTGGGAACCATGAAATCAGCACGCCCAACAGGCTTGGCGACCCAGAGCGGTCTGGCTTGGCAGTGATGGACACGCCGCGCTCTTGTAAGCGCTGAACCAGAGTTGCGTCATTGGGTGGTGCGAAAGTAGTGAATGACGAACCGTCTGTGTAATGACCGCTGATGGCGTCGCCTTCAATGGTCACATCGGCAATGCTTCCGGTATCAACTTCTGCAGTGAATTGCGAAAAATTAATCTCGCGATCACTGGCCCGTGATGACGGCCCTTGAAAGACGTTGAACAGGGTAAACACCATTAGTGCGACAACAACCCAAACAGCCAGATTTCTCATACTATTCACAACCTTTTCCTTTTAATTTGGAAGTCACCCCAAACGGCGCCATGGCGCCAACCTCATTAAGTCTTTCCTAGAATATAGGTAGGGCAATGGCATTTTACCAGTCCGAGGCGCCATCAAATATGGTGTTAAATTCAAGTTTTTCTTCCGCCAAAACTGCCTGATAGTCAGTCGAGGGCACTAAAATGGGGCAAGCCAGTACCTGGTCTAGATAAAAAAACGCTGGTAAAACATGTAGATAGGATGAAGGCACTTGTTTGTTGATGCGCAATCCATCAGCTTTTAACGCCGCTAAACCGGTTTTTCCTAGGGGCGCGACAAAAACACCCGCTGCCGCTTTTTGTGGCGATAAGCTGACAAAAAACCGCCCGTCCCACAATTGACGGCCAGATTTACCGCTTTTCAACCAAGCCTGCGGCGATAAAGCGGCTTGTTCACGCCCCAACATCAACCGCCCGCCGCGCCAGCGCACCAAACAGCCACCCAATGTGCTGGCTCCCGAGGGGCTATCTTGCAAGCGCCCAACCAGCGCATCAAGACGGCGCCGTTTGGGGGCATAAATCTGCCCACCCATATGCCGCAAAAGCGCCGCCAAAATACGTTGGCGCATCAAACCCTCTAGCGCCAAAAAAGCCGCCGCATCCATGTCGATATAGCCAAGCGGCGTCCAGCAGGCATGTCCGCCCAGCCAATCAATGGCCTGCCGATCAAGACTGGCCCGTAGGCTTTGCATTTTACCGGCGAAATCAGCCAGCGCCGCCACGCTCAGCCCAATATTGGCGAGGCCGGGCAGCGCTTGGCGGGTGCGCACGCGTTCAAACTTTACATCAACATTGGACGGGTCTTCCAGCCACGCCTGACCGGCTTTATGCAAAACAGCGCGCAAGCTCTCGGGCGGCTGCGATAAAAACGGCCGTAACAAGGTCACTTGCTCGCCCTCAAGGTGTAATTTTTGCCGCGCTGCCATGCCAGCCAGCCCATTAATGCCGCTTTGATGGGCCAGACGCATGAGCACGGTCTCGGCTTGATCTTGCTGGTGATGGGCCAGCACCAGCGCCTCGGCCTTGTGCTGACGGCACCAGACGGCCATTAAGTGATAACGCTGCTGACGGGCAGCTTCTTGCACGCCGGTTGATTTGATCTTGGCGGTGACTTTCAACGCATGATGAGGCAAGCCCAATTGACGACACCACTGGGCCACTTGCTTGACCTCATCTTTGGCCGCGGAACGCAGACCGTGGTCGACGCTGAGCACGGTGAATTGCGGGGCGTTTTTCAGCCGCGCCGCTTGGCTAGCCAGCACCACCAAAGCCATGGAGTCAGCGCCGCCCGACACTGCTAGCGCATAATGCGACGCCTTATGCAGCCTTTTGAGCTGGCGTAAAAAACCCGAGGGGGTCATACCAAGCGGCTGATTATCCTTGGCAACCGGCACGGCGTTTTTCAATCTCGGCACGTTTGACAATGGCTTGCGCTGCCGCAGGGAATTTCGCCCCGAGCTCGGCCAATGCGTCGCAACCGGTTTTTTGTTCATTCATAGAAATCAAGGTAATGCCTAATTTCAAGAGGCTATCGGGCGCTTTATTGCTTTTGGCATATGTCGTGTAACCGGCCAAAAACGCTTCAGCAGCCCGCTTGTAGTCTTGCCGGACATAATGTGTCTCACCCAGCCAATATTGCGCATTGCCAGCTAAATTATGGGCCGGGAATTCGGTCAAAATTTGCGTGAAATCGGCCTCAGCCTCAACATATAGGCCTTTGCGCAAATCAGCCAAAGCGCGTTCGTATAGCTGTTTCGGGTCTTGCAAGACCGGCCGCACCGGCGCCTCAAGGCCGAGAACCACCATATCGCCCTCGCCGATTAATTTATCATCGGCCGCTAAAGGCGCGATCAAAGTAGCATTTGGCGTGAGCGGCACAGCGCTAGCATTTGTTGCGTCGAGGCTGCCTGTTTGCGGGCTTGCTGACGGAGGAATTGTGGGGGTGGTAATCGACACTACTGGTGCGGGCATTTGAATGCGGCCAAGTACTTGCGGTTCAACTGCCGTTGACACGCCACCATTTTGAATTTTGCGCAAAGAGGCTTCAAGCTGCTGAAAACGGAACTCGCTGTCGTCGCGCGAGCGCAGATTATCTTGAATCAGCGCTTCAAATTGCAGCAGCAGCGCATCAATTTGGCCGCGCATCATCCGCATAGCGTCTTCCAATTCATTCAATCGACTGCGGGCAATGGCGTCATTTTGTGCCAGATTGGCGGCGACATTATCAGGCACTGAACCCGTAATTGGCTGTGTCGGATTAACACCGGATAATTTGCTTTCCAACACTTCCAGCCGGTTGCGCAAATCCATTGCCTCTTTCATTTGACTGCGGGTCGACAACACCCGCTGCGCTTGCAGTCTTTGCTGGGTTTCAGCCAAAGTCATCTCCAAACGGTCGATGCGACCTAGAAGCAAGGCGTCTGAAGATAGAGCTTCCGCGAGGCTGTCCTCAATGGGCACGTCGACCACCAGTGGCACATCAACAACCACTGGCGCATCAAATTGTTGGGCGTGGGCCCAATTGGCCGTCACCACCAGCGCCAAAATAAAGGCGGCATATTTAGACAATTGACTGACTGATCTCATTTTAACAACCTACACTACAAAATCGGCAAAAATACGGCACGAAAAAGGGCACCCAAAGGGCGCCCTTAATTTTACTTTATCGTGTTCAACAGCGCAAACTAGCGTGTGGTCGAAACCGCACGACGGTTTTTTGACCAGCAGCTCTCATCTGAGCACAAAGACACGGGACGTTCTTTACCAAAAGAAATCGTCTCCAGACGGTCGCTGTCGACGCCTTGGCTTATCAGGAAATCGCGAACGGCATTGGCACGACGCGCGCCCAAGGCCAGATTATACTCGCGCGTTCCACGCTCATCGGCATGACCTTCAATAACCAAATTAGTGCTGGCGTTTTGCGCCAACCATTCAGCCTGCGCGCGCAATACGGTCCGCGACAAGCCATCAATGCTGGCCTGATCAGTGGCAAAAAACACACGATCGCCGACGTCGACGCCCCAATATTGCACAGCTTCAACCGACGAACTGCTATCATATGCAGACGATGAAGACGAGGTTTCAATCGGCGATGGTTCGCTCGCCGGCTCTGGAGCCATGCCACCGCACGCTGCCAGAATAAAACTCAAAGACGCGACGGAAACAATGGATTGTATTTTTTTCATTTGAAGCTCCTAATTCTATCAAACTTTATTATCGTTATGCGTAAACTATCAGCAAAAGCGATAAATAACAACTGGACGTCTAAGATTGTTAACACGCCAATGTGACAGTTTTATAATACGACTTTTAATAGATTCAGCGAATGAGTGGCGACCAAGCTGGGTCAGAGGCCCAACTTGGGGTTGATAAAGGCCGCTCATTATATCCAGTGACATCGACCGTCCACAGACCAGGGCCTTCCTCGGCGCCTTTCTTTTCACGGAAAAACGCCAAAACGCGGCCATTGGGCGACCATGCCGGGCCCTCATTGTGAAAGCCTTCAGTCAATATGCGCTCGCCACTGCCATCGGTTTTCATCACGCCAATGAGGAAGCGGCCCTTATAGGTTTTGGTAAAAGCAATCAAATCTCCGCGTGGTGACCATACTGGCGTGCCATAACGGCCCTGGCCATAGCTGATGCGGCGCACATTGGTGCCATCGGCTTCCATCACATATAATTGTTGTGTGCCCATGCGGTCGGACTCAAAAACAATCTGGCTACCGTCGGGCGCGTAACACGGGGCCGTATCAATCGCCAAAGAGGACGTCAAACGGCGGGTTTCCCGGGTCCGCAAATCCATGGTGTAGATATTGGAATTGCCGTTGCGCTCGAGGCTCATGATGATTTTTTGGCCATCGGGCGAAAATCGTGGGGCGAAAGTCATGCCAGGAAAATCGCCGACAACTTCTTGCTGGCCGCTTTCAATATTCAGCAGATAAACCCGCGGCCGATTGCGATAGAATGATAAATAAGTGATTTCTTGCGCCGTCGGACTGAAACGCGGTGTCAGCGCCAGTGATTGGCCGTTGGTCAGCTCGCTTTGGGCAAACCCATCTTGATCCATAATCGCCAGTTTTTTGACGCGCCGGTTTTTCGGGCCGGATTCAGAAACGTAAACAATCCGTGTGTCGAAATAGCCGGTCTCGCCGGTCAAGCGCTCATAAATTGCATCGGCAATTAAATGGCTGATGCGGCGCCAATTGGCTGGCGTGGTGAAAAATTGCAGGCCAGTCATTTGCTGCTGGGCGACGACATCCCAGAGACGAAACTCGACGCGCAAACGGCCATCATTTTGCATGACAGAACGCCCCGAAACCAAAGCTAAGGCATTGACGATACGCCATTCTTTGAACTTTGGCCGGACATTCACATCAAGTTCAGTTTCGATAAAAGCCTCGCGGGCAATCGGTCGAAACAGCCCCGAACGCTCCAAATCCGCCATCACCACTTGCGCCAAATCGCCACCAACCCCGTCTTCACTAACAAAATCCAGTATCGCAATTGGCAGTGGTTCAACATTGCCTTGGGTGATATCAATCTTCAAGGCTGCGCCGGCGCTATGCCACGGCATCAGCAAAATCATCAGCAGGCCGATAAATGCGGCTTTATTAATTTGGTTATTTTTCACGCATGGCAAAGTCATAAGACCACTCCTAATTCCCCAGCATTTTGCTGGGATCAAACGTCAATTCTATATCACGCCATCTGGCATATTTTTCCACCGGCATGGTAAATGGTTGGCACCGTCGAATGGCACGCAATACGCTCTCGGCGGCAGCTCTGAAAAACGGGTCACCTAATTGCCCACGATTGACAACCACCGGTCCCGCTAAAATTGCACCCTCTGGTGAAAGAGACAAGCGCACATTCACAATTAAATTTTCCGCCCCTCGCGCGCCCGAAGGCGGCGACCAACACCGGCGCATTTGCACGCGAAATGCGTCAATCTCATTAACGGTTAATTTTTCACCGGTCGGCGCCGCCTCGCGCGGCGCTTCGGGGCTATCAGTCACCACCGCATCGGGGGTTTTGTCGAGCAGGGCGCGCAATTGGCCAATATCCAGCAATGGCTTGGGTTCGGCTGGCGGCAGATTTGGCCTTGCCAGCGGGCTAGCCGAGGTAACTTTGAAATCTGCCATGGGCGGCGGTGTTTGCTTGGCTGGTTTGGGCGCTGGCGGGGCCGGTTTGGCGGCCAATTCTGGCATGGCGTTTGGGCTTTGGGCTTTCGGCGGCGGCGGTGCCACTTCGGGCGCCGCTTGCACCGGAGCAGGCGTCGGCGCCGGTTGGCTTTTGACCGTTTCTGGCGGTTTGGGGGTTTCTAATAAACGCGTAAACTCATCCAAAGTAATGATATCTATTGGAAGAGCATTATCGGTCAGCACGCGGTCAGGTATCATTGGCGTCCAAAAGGTCAGCAGTAAAATCAGCCCCAGATGCAGCCCCAGCGAACCCATCAAATCAGGTCTGATTTGCGGCAGCAGGCGGCTCATTATTTCCCGCCTCGGGGGGTGGTTTTGTGGTCGGTCACCAAAGCCACGCGCGAAAAGCCAGCGGCATTAATCCGTGCCACAACTTGCGCCACTTGCCCATAGGCAACCGCCTGATCGCCGCGCACGTAGATACGCTGATCATAACCAGCCCCTAAAATGGCTTGCAAACGCGGCACTAAATCTTTCAACGCAATCGGTTTTTCTTCAATGAAAATTTTACCCGCCGCATCAATGGTGATGGCCAAGGGCTCATCATCGCCTTGCAGAGATTGAGCGCCAGCCTTCGGCAGATTGACCGGCACGCCAACGCTTAATAAGGGCGCAGCGACCATGAACACAATCAGCAACACCAGCATGACATCGACCATTGGGGTCACATTGATTTCAGCCATCGGCTGATAGCGTGGCCGCCTTGCGGCATTCGAACTGGTTCTCGGCGCTTGCATGCCCATCGTCTTTAATCCTTTGGCTGACGGGCCACGATATTGGCGAAATCATCGGCGAAATAATCCAAACGCGCGCCCAATCTGGCAATGTCTTGCGAGAATCTATTATAGGCGATAACCGCTGGAATGGCGGCCAATAGGCCAAGGCCGGTGGCAAAAAGCGCTTCAGCAATGCCCGGCGCCACAACCGCCAAATTTGTATCGCGGGTCATGGCAATCGCCTGAAAACTATTCATAATGCCCCAGACCGTACCAAACAGGCCGACAAACGGCGCCACCGCCCCAACCGTTGCGAGAAACAACAGGCGCTTTTCGACCTTTTCCATTTCCCGCGCAATCGCCGTGGTCAGACTGCGTTCAATGAATTGAATTGGAGTAAACCCCAAATTCTGCGCCTTGACGGCCGACAGCCGACCCCATTCAGCCATCGCTGCTTGAAACACTCGCACCATTGGCGAGCTTGGTCGATTGGCCATGGTGTTTTGAATCTCTTGCACGCTCTCGCCCGACCAAAATACATGTTCAAACGCGTCACAGGCGCGATTAATGCGCCGGAATGTACTGATTTTTTCAATGATGATTGACCAGCTCCAAACCGACGCGCCAATCAATCCCAGCATGACCAATTTGACAACCATATCGGCCCGCGTGAACAGGGCAAAAAGCGAAAAATCACTATTGGCCAATTGGGCCGCGGTATCGACTGCTACAGTTTCCATAATTTACCTCAATACGCCCTAACTATCTTTCAATTGTGACAAAAATTTGTCGCCCATATGGCTGATTTTTGCGCCTAAACCTCAAATGCGGCCGGCACTTCAACGACTTGATAATCGCCCAAAGCGGCAATCGCTGATTTGGGAATCCGTCTTGGTCGCCCATCAAGATCAATACACGCCGCCCCGACGCGGGCTTTCCACAGACATGTGTCGGCCCGCATAATGCGCTGATAAAAGGCAAAACGAGCGCCCTGCACTTGCGCCAGAAGGGTTTCGACGCGCAGCTCATCATCAATTTTGGCGGGCGCGAGAAACTCAATCTGCATGGCGTTTACAACAAATGCCAAAGGCGGGGTCATGGCCAATAATTCCGAATGATGAATGCCCGCAAAGCGCAGAAAATCTGAGCGCCCGCGTTCGGCAAATTTCAAATAATTGGCATGATAGACAACGCCAGAAAAATCCGTGTCTTCGTAATAAACCCGAACACTGGTGACAAAGGCCTCGCCCTGCATCGCGCCGCTCATGCGTTTGGCCCAGCGAATAAATCAGCCTCTTCAAGCGCCGTTGTCGGCACATCAAGGCCCAAATGACCAAAGGCCGCTGGCATCAACACCCGCCCACGCGGCGTACGATTGACAAAACCAAGCTGGATAAGGAAAGGCTCAACAATATCTTCCAATGCATCGCGCGGCTCACCAAGCGCGGCGGCCATTGTATCAATACCGACTGGCCCCCCGGCAAATTTCTCGGCCATGACCCGCAAATAGCGGTGATCCAAGCCATCAAGCCCGCGCTTGTCGACCTCAAGACGGCCAAGCGCCGCATCGGCCAAGCCCGCATCAATCACCTCACTGCCCGCCACATTGGCAAAGTCGCGGACCCGCCGCAGCAGGCGCCCAGCAACCCGCGGTGTACCGCGCGAGCGGCCAGCAATTTCCAACGCCCCGTCATCGCTCATCGCCAAGCCCATCAGCTTGGCATTGCGCCGCACAATCAGCTCTAACTCGTCAATTTCGTAAAAATTCAAATACACCGGAATGCCAAAACGATCGCGCAGGGGCGTGCTTAACAGGCCGGAACGCGTGGTCGCGCCAATCAAGGTGAACGGCGGCAAATCAATTTTCACCGACCGCGCCGCTGGCCCCTCGCCAATGATTAGATCAAGCTCAAAATCTTCCATCGCGGGGTAAAGGATTTCTTCAACAGCCGGACTGAGACGGTGAATTTCGTCGATAAATAAAACATCATGTGCTTCTAAATTGGTCAAAAGCGCCGCCAAATCACCGGCTTTGGTAATCACCGGCCCGGAGGTCGAACGAAAGCCGGCGCCCAATTCGCGGGCAATGATTTGCGCCAATGTGGTTTTGCCCAAACCCGGCGGGCCGGCCAGCAAGACATGGTCGAGCGCGTCGCCGCGTTGGCGCGCCGCCTCAATAAAGACAGCCAAATTTTCGCGGCCTTTTTTCTGCCCGACAAACGCATCGAGCGTCTTGGGCCGCAAAGCCGTGTCAACATCTTCGGTCATTTGTGTTGTCTCAACCAAACGCTCTGTCATCACATTAACTCTTTCAACCCTTGCTTAATCAAGGCTTCAACGGCGGCGTCATCGCCCAGCGCATTGCGCGCCGCACTCAAGGCTTGCGCCGCTTGCGTGCGCTGATAGCCCAAATTGGTCAGCGCCGATAAAGCTTCGCGCATGGCTTGTCCGGCCAGCGCAGCCTCGCCAGAGGCGGCGCTGCTGACGGCAAAATGCGATTCTGGCACTTTGTCTTTTAATTCTTGCACAATACGTTGCGCTACTTTCGGCCCAACGCCAGGCGCGCGCGAGACCATGGCTTTGTCTTCAGCGGCCACGGCTTGTGATAATTCATCGGCCGATAAAACGCTTTGAATGGCCAAGGCGACGCGGGCGCCAACGCCCTGCACGCCCATGAGAAGGCGGAACCAACTGCGTTCCTGTTCGCTGAGAAAACCGAATAAGCGCAATTGGTCTTCGCGCACATATGTTTCAATGGCCAAGCTAACCGCCTCACCATCGCTTGGTAGCGCATCAAGCATGCGGGCCGAGCCCTCAACCATATAGCCGACGCCGCCGACATCAATCAGCGCCCAGTTATCTCCGCGCCCATCGACGCGGCCTTTTAAGCGGCCAATCATTGCAGCACCTGCTCGCTTTCCGATTTACGCAAAGCCGCTTCTAGGCGGCCGCTAAAATCTCCGGCATGGGCCAAAGTGATGGCAATGGCCAGCGCATCTGTGGCGTGTTCGTCTTGTAATTTAGCGGTCGGTAAAAGCATGGACACCATGGCGGCGATTTGTTTTTTATCGGCATGACCGGCACCGGTCACCGCGCGTTTAATGAAATTGGGGGCATATTCCTCAACCGGCAGGCCGAGGCGGGCTGGCACCAGCAAACTAATGGCGCGCGCTTGGCCCAATTTCAATGTCGCCACGCCATCGCGATTGACAAAGCTCTGCTCAACCGCGGCAAACTCTGGCTGCCATTGGGCAAATACGTTCAACAGCCCCTCTTCAAGCTGCAACAAACGCTCGGCCAGCGCCCGTTTGGCGTCAGATGCGATAGAGCCATTGGCAACATGCTTTAATTTTGACCCGTCCATATCAATCACCCCCCAGCCGGTAAACCGTAAACCAGGGTCGAGGCCGATTAGTCGTCGCGTAGTGCCCCTTGCCATTTTCCTCTTTCCGCGGCTTGGCCGCTTAGACCGATAATTTCTCCATCACATCATCTGCAATATCAAAATTAGCGGAAACATTTTGCACATCATCAACGTCATCAAGCGCGTCCATCAGCTTGAGCGCTTTTTCAGCCGTCTCACCGTCAATGGCAATGTCATTTTGCGGGCGCCAAATAATCGTCGCCGCGCGAGGTTCGCCCAAGCTGGCTTCAAGAGCGGCCACCACAGTGTGCAAATCTTCCATGGCGCAGATAATTTCATGGCCATCTTCACTGCTTTCAACATCGGCGGCGCCAGCCTCAATGGCGGCTTCAAAAACCGTCTCTGCATCTGCTTTATCGGCGTCGAACTCAATCGACCCAACGCGGTCAAACATGAAGGAAACCGATCCGGTTTCGCCCAAATTTCCGCCGTTTTTTGAAAAGCTTGTCCGCACTTCAGCGGCCGTGCGATTGCGGTTGTCAGTCAGTGTTTCGACAATCACCCCAATGCCGCCGGGGCCAAAACCCTCATAGCGCACTTCTTCATAATTGGCGTTGTCAGCATCGCTACTGCGCTTGACGGCGCGTTCGATATTATCCTTCGGCATATTTTGCGCCCGCGCCGCCAAAATCGCCGTGCGCAGACGCGGATTGGCGTCGGGGTCGGGCAAGCCCATTTTGGCAGCAACGGTGATTTCTTTTGCTAAACGGGCAAAAATCTTGGCGCGCTTTTTGTCTTGGGCGCCTTTGCGATATTGAATATTCTTAAATTTTGAGTGGCCTGCCATGCTTCCATCTTTCGTCTTATCGTCAATGACCGTGCGTCACGAATCAATTTCCTTAGGTTAGCCTGTCGGCGCCGATGAGGAAAGTCTGCCGCCAGCCCGTAAGGGCAAAATCGACGTCGCCAAACCGGTTTTTGGGTCGGTTTCGACAATCACCCCGCAAAGCGTCGGCGTGCCAGAGGCCGGCGAAAAACGCCCATTGCGCAATTTCGTGGTAAAGCGGCTCAATGGTTCGTGTTTTTCCATGCCAATGACGCTGTCATAATCGCCGCACATGCCGGCATCGGTTTGATAGGCCGTGCCCTCGGGCAAAATTTGTGCATCAGCGGTTGGCACATGCGTATGGGTGCCGACCACAAGACTGGCGCGGCCATCGCAAAAATGCCCCATGGCCATTTTCTCCGACGTCGCCTCAGCGTGCATATCAACAATAATCGCATCGGCAACATCGCCCAGCGGACAGGCCGATAATTCGCGTTCAATACAGGCAAATGGGTCGTCCAATGTTTCCATGAACAGGCTGCCCATGACGTTAACCACCAGCACCTGATAAGCCCCAGCTTGAAACAGACCGGCGCCGCGCCCCGGCGTACCGGCCGGAAAATTACACGGTCGCAAAAGCCGCGGCTCGTCGGCGATATAGCCTTGAATGGCCTGTTGGTCCCAAACATGATTGCCGGTTGAAATGACGTCGACACCGGCGGCAAAAAACCCTTCGGCGATATCAGGGGTGATACCAAAACCTCCGGCCGCGTTTTCGCCATTAACGACAACAAAATCGAGGCCATATTGTTTGCGCCACATTGGCACTTGCCGTATCACCGCCTCGCGGGCCGCACGGCCTACAATATCGCCCAAAAATAATAGTTTCATTGCCTATCCTTACGTCGCTTTTTTCGGCGCTTGTGATGGCGCAAAATCCAAATAGCGCGCCTCACTCAATATTGCGTCGAGGGGTTGGTCATGCGGCTCAACCGGACAATTGTCAACCATTTGCATATCATAAGCCAGCCCAATGGCGCGGATTTGGTGCTGCGCGCGTAAGGTTTGCAGGGTGCGGTCATAAGTGCCGCCACCGCGTCCCAGCCGGTTTCCTTGCCGGTCAAAAGCCAGCAGCGGCAACAACACAATATCAGGTTGGCACGGATGGTCTTTTTGCGGTGCAGCAATACCGAGCCCATCAGCCGCCAAATCATCACCAAGCTGAAAGGCGCGAAAACTGGCGGCTTGGTCGGTTGCGGCGCAAAACGGCAGGCACAGCTGATGGCCGCTGTTTTGCAAATGATGCATTAAAGCTGTCGGGTCAATTTCGCTACCGACTGGCAAATAAGCGGCAATGGTCCTCTGACCAGTGGGTAAAATCGGCTGTGCCAAAAATTGTGCCGCCAGCTTGTCGCCCGCCGTCGCGCCATGTGCCAGATGATGCGCCTTGCGTTGCGCCATCAAATTTTTGCGGTAAATATGTTTATCACTGGTCATAGATATTGAAACGCCTAGATGGAGTGGAACCGCCCTGACCGTCACCTGCTGAATCCTCGGAGACCTACATGTGTAGGTGGGCACCGTGTGCAAATGGCCACGGCCAATCGCAGTGACAGTTCCCTAAAGATTCGTAAGGCCCCGAACGTAAAGTGCAAATGTCGCGTCGGGCAGTTCC
>Ga0209652_1000503_pt1 | contig 33564 bp, 13 predicted proteins | sample SaaInl74LU_5_DNA_FD_184641 | JGI IMG/M metagenome (GOLD analysis project Ga0209652, IMG submission 184641) | Marine microbial communities from expanding oxygen minimum zones in the Saanich Inlet - ESP_74LU_5_DNA (SPAdes) (version 2) | ecosystem: Environmental > Aquatic > Marine > Intertidal zone... | reverse complement strand
CACGCCTCCGCCGTCGGCGCGCTCGCCGACGCGATCTTGACGGAGCCTTTTCTGCTCGACGCGGAACCTACAGACGCGCAGACACCGAAACGACGCGTTTCCGCGGAAGCGTGCGCGCTGGCGGCGGCGCGAGCAATGCGCGTGCTCGCGCCTCTGGAGCGTCTGCCTGCGGGGGACTGGCCCGGCGCGCTGCGGCGACTGAAACGCCGCGCCGCCGCGCTCGAGGAAAACGGCGGCGAGACCAACTTAGAATCCGCCGACGAGCTCCGCGACGCGTGCGCGGCGTTCGCCGCGCGCCACGCGGGCCCGGGCGTGGGAGGCGCGTTTTTGGAGACTGCGCTCGGGGATGTTTCTTCCTGTTTTTCACTTCCCCCGAACGCCGTGCTCGAGCGCCTCGGAGACTGCGTCGCCGCGCTCCCCCCCTCGCGTGCCGAGGAGGCGCTCGCGCGCGTCGCCGCCGCCGCCGCGCAGGCGCAGGCGCGCCTCCCCGAGATGGAGCGCGCCGCGCGTCTAGACGCGTCTCCCGGAACCGCCGCGAACGCCGCGAAGCGCGACCTGCGACGTGCGCTGGACGCGCTGCGCGCGACGTGGCGCGGGATTTTGCGCGCCGTCGACGCGAACGCGTCGCTGGACGCGTACCTGCGCGGACGAGGAGACCCGTCAAAAATTTCGGCTCGCAAAGACGCGCGCGCGGCGCGAGAAAAAAACGACGCGAGCAGAAGCTCTTTTTTTTCGGCGAAACCGCCGGACCCGGGTCGCGTCCGAGCTTTCGTGGGAAACCATCCGACACACGCTTTTGTCGGGCGAAAAACAGAAAACGAAACCGCCACCGCCGGTCCCTGGTCGCTGTCTTCCGTCGCGGCGGCGGCGGCGTCGCTCGCGGCGGCGTTGCCTCGCGCGGCAGGCGAGGAGATGGACCTCGCCGTGGCCGGGACGCGCGCTCTGTTTGACGCCGGCGTTTTAAGCGCGCCGCGCGCCGCCGCGCGCGCCGCCGACGACGCCGCGCCCGCCGCCGCGGCGGAGTCCTTCCGTGCGCGTCTGGTGGCGTACGGCGCGCTCGCCGCGACGGACGCGACGCCTCTGTCGGCGTGGACGCCAAGAGAAGGCTTTATCGACCGGTTCCGCTGTTTCATGAACGATCTCGACGACGACGGTGATCTCGACGGTGCATTCGGCGAAGGCTTTTTCCACACGCGACGCTTCGCGACGGATGCGGCGGCGGTCGGCGCGGAGGCTCTGGCGGCGGCGACGGACTCTTTGTGGGTTATCGGCCAACGTGTCGCGCGCGCCGAGACTAAGACCGCCGCGAGCGACCGCGCGCGGTTCCCCGCGTCCGCCGTCGCGGCCCTGGCGCGCCTGGACGCGTCCGGCGACGCGGCGGCGGCGTCGGCGGCGGCGGCGGCGGTTTTCGAGGCGGCGGCCAACGGGGGATGCGGGGCGACGGCGGCGGCGGCGCGCGCGCTGCGGCACAGGGTGAGCGACGAGTCGTGGGAACGCCTCGCGTGGCGTCTCGAGTTGCGTTGAGATGTCACGCGTTTGTAGAAGCCTCGGATGCGTGTCGCGACGCAATAGGTACAATAGAGGTCTAGCGCGACGCGACTCTACGCGAGGCAAAGCCAGAGCGCGCGCCGCGGCGATTGAAAGAAGCCACATCTTTTATCCGCCGAGGCGCACGCCCTGGTTGCCCTCCTTCTCCTGCAGGTCCAGGTCCCCCACGTCCTGGGACACGGGCTTGCTTTTCTCATCCTCGTCCCAGCTCGTCTGGCACTCGAAGCCATCCGCGCTGGCCTGGCAATCCGCGCCCGCCTCGGCGGCGTTCAACACCTTGTACGTGCCGCTGGTCAAGCCCTCGCACACGAGCTCGCCCTCCGCGGTCATCTCGCATCGCACCTCGCATCCGCGCTGGCGCTCGGAATCGCACCTCGGCGCGAGCGCCTCCTCCTCGTCCGTGCTCCCGTGCCACCAGGAGGTGACCTCGTACGTGCCGGAGGGGAAATCGTCGGAGATGATCACGCCTTCGTTGTTCACCACGCAGTTGTACGACTTGTCGGTGTTCAGGCCGCGCGTCACCACGGACGCGCCTCGGGACGCGCGCGGCGACGGGGCCGATCGAGGAGCCGCGGACCGCTTCGGGGTGCGCGCGTGGGCGGCGCGCGGCGCGGAAACCACACGCGCGGCGGCGTGCGTGGCGATCGCGAACGGCATCGGGGAGTGCTCGAGCCGCGGTGGGGATCGACGCGCGTGGATGCGGCGTCGGTCGAAGTGCCGCGCGCGCCAACGGTGCCGCCATCATCTTGAAAAAATATATCGCCTCGTTGCTGAGTCGGATTTTTGGCGACCTGCACACCTGCACAGCTCAGCACGAAAATGGACCCCCATAGGCTACGAATGGGCAAACAGTCTGCCCGCGAAGAAGTCCGGCTTTTTGATGTACAGTACAGAGCCGAACAGATCCGGGGAAAACGACGCGCGCAGTTTCGCGAGACGACATTCGCACGTGAGCGGTATCGCATACAGAATACGCACGCACGACTACGCGACGACACCGACTTTGTATCACCTCCGCCCGGGCTCATCCGGTGCGAGGATCTTGTTGATTCGCTCCACCGTCTCGGCGTCCCCGACGTTGTACGCCTGCTTCCGCTGCTCCTTCAGCCGCTCCTGCTCGCGCAGATTCTCCAAATCGCCGCTGTCCTTCATGCGCTCGTACGCCGACCTCTTGTACTCCGCGGTGCGCTCGGCGCGCACACGCGCGAGCTCTGCCTTGCGCTCGGCCTCGTCGTCGAACGTGACCCTCTCCTCCGCCTCCGTCTCTCCCGCGGCGGCGGCGGCGGCGCGTCGCGCGGTCTCCGCCTTGGTCCACCGGTCGAGGTCGTAAAACTTTTCATCCGGAAGCGTGTTCGTGTTGTAGTCCTCCGCGTACTCCTTGAAGTACTCGCGCTCCTCGTGCTTCGTGACGCTCTCGATGTTCACGCGCTTCACCTCCTCCAGCCACGCGCGGAACTCCGGCTCTTTCTCGTTCTTGTCCGTCTCGCGAATGACGCCGCGCGCGCCGAAGGCGACGCCCGTCTTTTTTTCTTCAGACGCGCGTCGCCGCTTCTCGCGCTTACGCGACGCCTTCCGGTCGTCCTCGTCGTCCGACGAAGACGCCTCCTTCCGCCGCCTTTTCTTGTGCTTCTTGTGCTTCTTGTGCTTCTTGTGCTTCTTCCGGCGTCGCCTACGCGAAGACGAGGAAGAAGAAGAAGAGGAACTCTCCGAATCCGAACTTCCGGATTCGGCGCTCCGAGAAGGGCTCTCGTCGCGTCGCGACTTTTTGGAAGCCTCCCTCTTCCTCTTCTTCTCCTCGCGCTTCGCGTCGGCGGCGGCGTCCTTCTTCGCCTTCTCCTCAACCTCCAGAAACGCCTTTAGGTGCTTGTACGCCTCGTCCGCGTTCCACCCCGTGGCCTCCAGCGCGGCCAGGCACGTCGGGGCTGAGGCTTTCGGGACCAAACGGCGCAGAGCCCCGAGCCCCGCCTCCTGCATCGCCTGGCGTTGCGCGTCCGCGTGGATCTCCATCATGCTCCGCGTGCCCCGCGCATCGGGCTCGCCCTCTTTGTGCCGCGAGTACTCCATGATGCCCGCCGCCACCACGAACGCGCGACCGCGAGATCCCGACCGAGCGCACCGGAAGTGAGATCGTGCCTTTCACGTTCGGCGCCGACTTTTGAGAGGCGGGAGAAAAACGCGAACGACGTCGCGACGAACGTTTTGGTTGGCATGGTTGGAAGCTCGGAACGAATCAACTTTCACACGAAGTCGCGCGTTACGCGTTACGTCACTCCGAGAACTCGTCTTCGTTCTCCTCTCCCCCCCCGTTCCGGCCGCGCTTCGCCCGCCCCGCCGCGCGCGCCGCCGCAGCCTCCTCCCTCGTGGCGTACGGTACCAGCCTGGCGAAGGTGAGGTAGCCGGTGTGCGACTGCGCCTGCTGCCGCGGGTAAGAGACGACGCGCATAAGCTCGCTCGCGTCGTCCCCGTCCCCGTCCCCGTCCCCGTCCCCGCCTCCCGTCCCCGGCGCGCGCTTCCGCTTCGCCTTCTGCTTCGCCTCTCTCTGCCACTTGTTCTGCAGCTTGGGCTGTGCGTGTTTAAGCGAGCGCTGCATGTCGCGCGTCTCCACGTCCAGTTCGCGGCCCAGCAGCTCGACGGTTTGCGTGTCGCCGAAGCCGTGCGCCTCGAGAGCTTCGCACGTGCGCTGCACCTGCTCGATGCACGGGCTGAACGCGCACAGCACGCCGTCCTGGCGCAGCGATTTCGCCGCCGAATGTATAACCTTCCACGGCCCGGGCAAATCAAGGAACACGGCGTCGCACCGGTTCTCCAGGCATTTAGGGAAGCCGTCTTTTTCGACGTCGCGATGCGAAACCGTGCACGCGCTCGCCAAGCCGTGCGTTAAAATCTCTTCATTCGCCGCCTCGGCGCGCGCGCGGTTGAACTCGAAGGTGTACACGTGCCCCTTGGGCGCGACCGCGCGCACGAGCGCGTGCGTCAGAGACGCGCTCCCCGTGCCCGACTCGAGCACGACGCTGCCGGGCTTGAGCTCCAGCGCGTGCGCGACGAGCGAGATGTCCGGCGCGTACAGAATCTGCGTGCGGTGCGGCAGAACCTTGGTCCAGAGCTCGGGGGTGGGCGCGAGCAGCCAGACGAAACCTTTGCCTTCGCCCTTGCCGTACACCTTGGCGCCGAAGGGCTTGCCCACCCAATCGCGGTGGGGGAAGCTCCCGTAACGGTTCTGGTACTGACCCTTCTCCGTCAACGTCACCGCCTTCTGCTTGTTGAAGCCCTCGTACACGATGACCAGGTCGCCCATCTGCACGGTCCGAGCGGGAGGGGGGCCGGGCGCCGGGACGGCGGCGGCGGCGGCGGCTGCGTCCGCCGGAGGCGACGCGGCGGCGCGGCGGGGGGCATCCGCGGGCGTCGCGCCCGAGAAGGGGTCGCGGTGGAGCAGCGCGCCGATGCGCGACGCCATCGTGTGGTGCCGTCGGTCACGCGCCCGCGACAGTGGCGGCGGCTCTGTCCATCAGTCCAACCTGTCGGCGGTCGCACTTTTTCTTCGGAAGAAAAAAAGTCGATGTCTCACGGCAGACGTCGCACTCCTCGGCGCGAGTCGGTTCAGCATGCCCGACGCCGCCGGCGCGTCCGCGGCTCCCGCCGGGGCCGCCGGGGCCGCCCCCACCTTCCGGGACCGCGCGATGTACGCGCTGCGTTCGTTCGTGGTGTACGCCGCGGTCATGCAGATCTTCGGCGGGTTCTCTCCCCGGCCGGAGCCCCGCGGCGCGGGCGGCGCCGCGGCCGCCCCCCCCGCGCGCCTGGCGCGGCCGCTGTTCTCCCGGGGCGAGCCGCTGGACGCGCACGTGTTCGTGACGTACGACAAACGTTTCCGCGCGGACGCGACGCCTCGTCCCGAGCCCCTGGCCGTCGTGGCGGGTCTGCCGCTGGCGACGCAGGAGGCGACGGTGGAGGTGACGCACGCGTTTTCGTTTGAGGCGCGGTCGCGGAACGCGACGCCGCACCTGCACGTCGCGTTCGCGCGCGCGGGCGCGTCCGTGCACGAGGCGGACGAGACGTTCGATCCGGTGGGGGTGTTCGTCGCGTCCGCGCCTCTCCTGCGGTTCTACCGAGCGAAGGAGACCAAGGCGCGGAAGAGACTGCTGAGCGGCGCGAACGCAACGCGGGCCGACGCCGAAACCGAACACGACGCTTCTCAGAGCTCCTCGCCGGATCTACCGGAAAACGCGCCCTGGCTCCCCTTCTTCAACCCGAACGTCACGGTGAGCGTCGTGGATGACTTCACAGCGTACCGGTACCCGCATGGCATCCCCGAGAGCATGCGCAGCCGCATGACGTTCGAGCCGACCACCGACGCGTACTTCCCGATCGCGTACGTGGACGATTTCTGGGTTTTGCGGGACAAGAGGACGCCGCTGGAGCGCGTGGAGAAGGATTTCTTTTCTTCTTCTTCTTCTTCTTCTTCTTCTTCTTCTTCTTCTTCGTCCGACCAAAAACATGGCGCGACCCGGGAGGGTTCCGCGCTTCCCCTTAAATTGCGGGTCACTCTCGCGCCGCAGTCGGCGTGGAAGTGGCAGTTGTTAGACCAGATGGAGCGCTCGTTCGCGCAGCAGCGCTCTTTGGGGACGGCGGGCGAGGGCGACGCGGACGAGATGAAACGCGTTCTGCTCGAGAGCGATCCCCGTTTGCTGGTCGTCACGGGTTTGGTGTCGCTCGCGCACATGGTTTTAGAGACGCTCGCGTTCAAGAGCGACGTGTCGTTTTGGCGCAAGAAGAATAACACGGAGGGGCTCAGCGCGAGGACCATCGTGTTCAACGCCGGGTGCCAAGTCGTCGTGCTCCTGTACCTGCTGGACAACGACACGTCGTGGATGGTCCTCTTGAGCACCGCGCTGAGCGTTTTGGTGGAGGCGTGGAAGATCACCAAGGTGCTGGACGTCGAGTTCGTAACGGTGCGGAAAGGCTTCGTGTTACTCACGGACAAACGACGCCGCGTTCGGGCGACGAAAACGGGTGACGGAAAAGAAAAAGAGCGCGACGACGACGTCGTTTTTTCGGATTTGTCGCGCCTCACCGCCGAGCACGACGAGACGGCGATGCGGTACCTGACGTATTTGCTCATCCCGCTGGTGTTGGCATACGCGGGGTACTCCGTGACGTACCTCGAGCACCGCGGGTGGTACTCGTTCGTGGTGACCACGCTGGTGGGCGCGGTGTACGCGTTCGGGTTCCTGGCGATGCTGCCGCAGCTCTTCATCAACTACAAGCTGAAGAGCGTGGCGCACATGCCCTGGCGCCAGATGACGTACAAGGCGTTGAACACGGTGATCGACGACCTGTTCGCGTTCGTGATCAAGATGCCCACGCTGCACCGCGTCGCCGTTTTCCGCGACGACGTCGTGTTCGCGGCGTTCCTGTACCAGCGGTGGATCTACCGCGTGGACAAGACGCGCGTCAACGAGTTCGGGTTCGCGGGGGAGGCGGAGGGCGAGAAAAGCGAGGACGAGACGAAGAAGGACAGGTGAGACGAGTCGTTTTTTTATCGCAAGCATCTGTCAACATCATCACCGAACGTCGGGTCGGGGGCACACCTGTCGCGCGCGCGGCGGCGCCACGTTCCAGCGCGGGGAGGCGGTCGAGAGTCGCGGCTTAGTTGGACACATGTCGACCGCGACGACCGCGTGTCCCTTCGGCGCGGCCTTCGTCCCGGCCGCGCGGCGTTCGGCGGTGCGTGTCGGCGGCGGCGGTAGAAGTACGTCTCGCGTGCCGACGAGAAACTGGAGGACGATCGTCGACGCGCGAGGCTCAGCCTCCGCGGTGGATCGACTGCACTGGGAGGACGCGTCCGACGAGGACCTGCGCGCGATGGTCCCAAACGCGTGGCTCGAGGACTGCGCGACCGCGGGCGCGGGGAACGCGCGAGACGCCCGGGGCGGCCACGAGGCTTCTCCGAGACTCGTGGACGTCTCGAGAAATCAAAAACCCGAGACGCCGTTCCGGAGGGCGTCGCGCAGCCGCCTCTCCCCGACGGACGCGCGGCGTTTTCCCGGGGACGACACGTTCGCGGCGGTCGCGCGCGCGGTGTGCTCGGCGGACGTGTTGCCCCGGAAGGAGCTCTTCGAGACCTGGGAAGCCGCGCTCGTGATCACGGAGGCCTTCAGCGACCGCCTGAAGGGCGCGGGCGGAGGCGACGGAGAGGATCGCTCCGCGACGCGCGTCGCCGACCTCGCCGGCGGCCACGGCTTTTTGGCGCTGGCGCTCCTGGTTCTCAACCCAACGCTCGCTTCGGCGGTGGTGGTGGACCGCAGGAAGCCGGACAGCCACGAGCGACTGGTCTCGAGCCTCGCGAAGGCGTTCCCGGAACTCAGGCTGCACGCGCGCGTTAGGTTCGTCGAGGCGTCCGTCGCGGACGCCGACGTGAAAAACGCGACGCGAGTGGTGTTTGCCTCGGTGCACGCCTGCGGCGACCTCAGCGACGCCATCTTGGCGCTCGCCGTCGAGGCGCGCGCGCCCGTCGCGCTCGTGCCCTGCTGCCACAGGGGTCTGGGGTCCGCGCGGCGGCTCGCGAAGAGGTTGGACGACGCGATGCTGCGGACGCGGACGGACGGCGACGCTCTCGCCGGCGGCGAGGAAAAGAAAAGAAAAGGAAACGTCTCGCCGAGCGTCGCCGTCGACGTGGCGCGTTTAGAGACGCTCCGCCGCGCCGGGTACGCCGTCTCCGCGGCGACGTTGCCGCGGGAGATCACGCCGCAGAACCGCGTGATCCTCGGCGCGTGCGCGTCGCGATGTAAGGCGCGCGAGGATGACGAAAACGACGATTCGGGAACGGAGAACCCGGGTACTACGTCTCCGGGCTGGCGGTCCGTCGCGGAGAGGCTCCCGCCGAGTCCTTGGCGTTTGTTCGGCGCGGCGCGGCGACGGGAGCGTTAGGTTACACGACGACGTGACTTCAGCAGTATTAATACTATAGGTAGACGAAAGAGACAGCGCAAGACAACTTCTGGCCAAAAAGACGCAAGACGCGCTTCAGATTTTGTATTTCCCGAGGCTCCCGAACCCGCCCGGCAGACTCTCCTTCGCCACCGCCTGCTCGATGATCTCCTTGATCCTGCCCTTGGCGTCCTTGACGCTGCGCTCGGTGGGCCCCTCGATCAGCAAATGAAGCTTGCGCTCGCCGATCGGCAACTGCTTCCCGGGCGGGATGTATTGCCCGCGCGTCGTGATCACCGCGCCGGTGAACTCGGAAATCGCGGCCAACGAGTCCTTGTGCGTCACGTTCCAACGCGCCTTTTGCGGGAAATCGTTGATCTCGAGCTCAGACTCGAACCGAGAAACGCCCGCAGCCGCCGCCGAGCCGCCGCGACCGACGCCGGCGGCGTGCTGCGCGGCGAGCGCGGCGGCGAACGCCGCCGCGCGCGCAGCGCCGGTCGTCGCGCCGCCGAGCGCCAGCGCGCCGCCGCCGGCGGCGGCGGCGCCTGCGACGGCGAGCGCCGTGCTCGGCGGCGGCGGCGGCGCGGCGGTGGCTTTTTCGTCGGCGGCGGCGGTTCCCGCGGCGTCCGCCGGCGCCTTCGCCCCCGCGGGCTCCCGCGCTGCGGTTCCCGCGGCCGCGGCGCGGCTCTTCTCCTCGGCGGCCGCGGCCGCGGCGACCCCCACCCTTCCCGTGGAGGCGAACACGGGCTCGCCGTCATCGTCGAAGGCTCCCTTCCCCGCGTCGTCGTCGTCGTCGCTGAAGGCGTCGTCGTCGAGCTCGACGCCCGCCGCCTGCGCCGCCGCCTTTCGCGCGCGGCGCTCGGCGTCGCGCTCCTCGCGCGAGAAGGCGAAGCCCGAGCCGCCGAACCCCCCCCTCTTCTTCTCGCCCGCGCCCTTCTTCCGCTTCGCGTCGTACCGCTCCGCCATCTCGCGCAGGTCCGCGGGCACGGCGCGCCGCGCGTCCGTCATCGCCTTCACCAGGTCCGGCGCGAACCGCTCCTCCTCCTCGCTGATGAACGTCACCGCCGTGCCTTTGTTCCCCGCGCGGCCGGTGCGGCCGACGCGGTGCACGTAGTCCTCCAGGTGGTTGGGCGTGTCATAGTTTATGACCAGCCTCAGGTCCTTAACGTCCAGCCCGCGCGCGGCCACGGAGGTGGCCACCAGGATGTTGCACACGTCGCTCTTGAAGTCCGCCACCGTGCACTCGCGGTCGCTCTGCTCCTTGCCGCCGTGCAGAGACAGACACGGGTACCCGGCGCGCAGCAAATCACGAAACACGCGGTCGCACTTCTCCTGCGACGAGACGAACAGGATGATCTTGCCTCGCTCGTACCACTCGCCCAAAAGCTCCAGCGCTCGTAAGAAACGGTCCTTCTCCTCGCGCATCTCCACGATCTGCTCGATGTCGGAGTTCACCACAGATTTCCCACCAACCGTGATCTCCACCGGGTCCGTCAGCGCCGCGCGCGCGAGCGCTTCCATCGCCCGCGGGAACGTCGCCGAGAACATCACGGTTTGCCGGTCCGGCCGAAGGTTGTTGGCGATGCGCGTGATCTGCGGCTCGAAACCCATGTCGAACATGCGATCCGCCTCGTCGAGCACGACGTACGTCACGCGTCTCAAGTTGGTGATCCGGCCGCCACCCGTAGTGAGCACGTCGATCATGCGACCGGGCGTGCACGCGACGATTTCGCATCCGCGCTTCAACGCTCCGATTTGCGCGGCGACGCCGCTTCCGCCGTACACGCTCACGGCGACCAATCCAGCGGCTCGGCCGAATTTCCTGCAGTCCTTGCCGATCTGCGTCACGAGCTCGCGCGTCGGGCCGATGATCATGGCGATCGGCCCGTCGCCCTGCTTGATCAAAGGCTGATCCTTGGCGTGGCGAAGCATCGGCAGAATGTACGCGAGCGTCTTGCCGGAACCCGTCTTCGCGACGCCCACGCAATCGCGGCCGGACATGATCGCGGGCAGCGCCTGACACTGGATGGGCGTGGGCTTCTCGAACCCGCTGCGGCGGATCAGCTCCATGACCCGGTTGGAAACGCCCGCCTGCGCCCACGTCTTGATGGGGCGCGGGACTTGGCGGCCGCGACACCGAATGCCCTCCAGCTCCGAACGGAGCTCGGCCACCTCGTCCTCCGTCATGCGCTTGATCTCATACGATTCGATGTAGAAGTTCTTGCGGAAAGGCGCGTACGCCACCGAGGCGTGGTCGGTCACGCCGAGCTTCTCGGCTTTTGAGGCGGCTCTCGCGGTCTGCTTCCGCGCCCAAGCGGCGTCGTCCTCGGAGTCCGCGTCCGAGCCCGAGCCGTCGCCGGAACGAGAGGACGCCGAGCCGTCCGAGGATTCCGAGTCGGCGTCCGAGTCGGCGTCGAAGAATCGACGCGTCACCGCGACGGCGCCGCGTCGTCGCGCTTTGTGACTGGCGGGCGGTGGTTTCGTTCGCGTCCCCGCGGAGGCCAACACAGAGGGACGCGCCGGTTTCAGAAGCAAGCCCCCGGCGACCGCCGGAGCGCTCGGTCGTGAAATTTTCGCCGTCGCGCTCGCCAGCTTCGCCTCCGCCGCGCGCGACGCCGCGACCATCGCGTTCGCCTTCGCGTCGTTCTCCGCCATGAACGCATCCAGGGGATCCAGATCATCGCCAGCCGTCGTCCCGGGCACGTCACCGGCCGCCGGATTCGGCGGCGGCGCGTCGTCCGCCACCTCCGTCGTCTCCCCCGCGGCGGCGCGCGCGGCGCGCGCGGCGGCGGCGGCAAACTGCGCCTCGGTCTCCGCGGCGACGGCGCGCGCCTGCTTTTCCGCTTTTTTCTGCTCGAGCGAGGCTTCCTTCTCCTCCCGTCGCCGTCGCGCGGCCTCGCGCTCGGCGTCCATCACGGAGTCGTTCAAAGACATGAACGCCTCGAGCGGGTCGACCTCGTCGGCGGATTCGTTTTTGTCTCCGCCGTCTCCGGCGACGGACTCCGCGGCGAGGCCCGGCCCGTCTTCGTCCGACTCATCCTCGAGTCGGGACCAGGGCGGGCGACCGGAGCCGCCCAGGGTGGTCCCGTCTCCTTCGCTCGCGTCGCTCTCGTCGCCGCCGAACGCCTTTTTCGCGCCGAGAGCCTTTCTCCCGGCGCGCCACGCCTCGACGCGTCTGCGCCTGTTTTCAGTCTCCGGGTCCACAAAGTCGGCCCCGTCCATCGCGGAGGGACCGGGACCGGAGGGACCCGCTTCGCCGGCGGTCTTGCGACGCTTCGCGTCCGCCTCCTCCGCGCCGCTCGGGGAAATCTCGCGATCGCGTTTGCTCGGGGGCGCGCCCGCCGCGTCGGGAACCGCCGCGGTGGCGGCCTGGCGCGCCTTGAGACGCTCGCGCACGCGCTCGCGCAACTTGGCCGCTTTCGCATCCTTGTCCTCGTCCCCGGCGGGGGTCTCCGGATCCGCCTTGCCCGGCTCGCCCACGGGGCTCGGCCCCGGCTTCGGCGGCATGGCGTCCCGGGCGCGCGCTCCGGCTGGTGACGGGGGCACGGGGTGTGACGTGAGTCGAGGGCGCGTGGGGGTCGAGATCTCTCTACCGCGCGCTCGGGCGGAGATGCGAATTTGCAGAGGAGCTAGAAAATCGGGCGCGAGGGTGTCCGTCACCCGCAGCGCGGTTGGCGCGAAGCGGAAACGACCGGCGGCTGGCGGGAACGAACCCGTGAAGGCTGCGCGTCCGGAAGCTCCAAACCTACGCCGAAGACATCGGCGCGTCCCCCAGGACTGGCGGGGGGTCGACCCGGCCAAACCTAGAGACGAGATTACGCGAATGACGATCGTGCGGGACGATCGGCGCCGGTCGCCTCCTCGGCAAAAAGCGATCACAGCGGCACTCGATTCGTGAGATGAGAGGAAAAGGCGAGACTGTTGAAAACGTCGAGCGCCTCTACTTGAGCTTGTTCCCCGATCCCTGGAACGCGGTGAACTTCGCGTTCGTCTCCTTCTTCTCCTCCTTCGTATCCGGCGCCTTGGCCTTCTCCGCCGCGCGGCTCTCGCGACCCACCCCGCCGGCGCCGCCGAACACCAGCTTCCCGGCTCGCCGCCGCGGCAAACCAGAAGCGCTCGCGTCGCTCTCCTTTTTCGTCTCGTTTGGATCACCGGGGTTATTAGGGGGGGGGCCGCGGATGAACTGCTCGAACTCCTTGCTGAGCTTCAGCGAGGTGGTGGGCAGCTCCACCGGCTTGGGCGCCAGGTCCGCGCGCGCAGCCTTGCCGTCCAACCTGTTCCCTCCCCCCGCGAACGCCAAGAACGTCTTCTCGTTCTCGGCGCCCGCGGCGGAGGTTTCGTCGCCGGACGCGCCGGATCCGCCGGACGCGTCGTCTCGCCGCGCTTTTTTCTTCTCCGCGTCTCCGCCCAGGTCCATGGGCTCGCCCGGCTTGTCACCATCCCCGGCGCCCGCGCTTCTAACCGGCTCGACGTAGTCCAGGGGCGGCGCGAAGTCCACCTCGCAGTCCGTGTCCACGATGGAGACGGCGTCGTTCGGCCGCGCCTCGACGATGTCGATGAAGTACCGCTTGTTGTTGTAGTTGATGAGGATGGAGTCGCCGACGGTGAGGCACGTGTACGAGCGGAGCGTCGTCTCGAGCACAGCCTTGGGGTTGGAGATGTCCAGGAAGTCCTTCGTCTGCGGGCGCAGCTTGACGTAGTTGCCCTTCATGAGCTTGGTGTACTGCACGCGCACGATGTCGCCCTCGGTCAACAGCAGGTTCTGCATCATCCAGTACGGCAGGTACACCACGCCCTCCTCGGCGACAAACTCCAACACGCCGCAGTGCGTCTTCTTCTTGTGCTTCTGGTTCGAAACCTCGAAGAGCATCGGGTAGTCGTCGATCATCATGTTCGTCAGCCGGTCCAGCGCGGAGGGGGGGAGGATCACTGCGCGGAAAGAAAAGGGTAAAGGGGAGAGGTCAGTCGTTACTCCACGAAAACGATAACGGACACACGCGTCGCCGCGGCGTCGAAAGGCGAAAGCGAAAGAAAAGCGCGCGGCACCGCCGAAGGCTCAGATCTCGGCGAGATGGCGCGATGGCCGCGCCCGGGCGCGGCGAGTCTTCGCGAAGACTCTCGGAAACGCGGGGTTCGCTTCGCGGGGGTCGAGGCGCACCTTTATCGCCATTCTCCAGTTGCGGCTGCGGGGGAGGCGGGGTGCGTGATTGGCGCAGGGCGCGAGGGTCAGCGCCCGAGGCGGCATTCGGGCGTCGGGTGGCGTATTGATTGAAAGCGTCGCGCGCGGACGGACACGCCGGGGCACGCACTCTGTCGATGAAGCTGACGGGGTAGCAGCGGTACTGCGCGACGAAGTTGCCGCCGCCGCCGAAGCGTCCGAACATGCTCGCGTCGCGCCGAGTCGAGCGCGGTGCGCGTCACTCTGCGCCACAAGAAACCGCGCCTCTTCGTCGACGCGCGAAGAAGGGACACGACACGTCTCGTTGCGGCAATCGTGACTTACCCCATGCCACGACATGTGTGTCGCTGACTGCGTGCGATCGATCGCACTCACGAGTTCGCGCAAAAAGTGAAAAATAAGTTACAACCCGTCTGAGACGCGGCTTCGACTCCTACACACTCAAACGACGTCTGTATGCCGACCGCTCGAACGAACGCCGTGTGGTTTCGATCGTCGCTCAGAGCATGAGCATTTTCTTGGCGTACGAGCGGATGGAGCGTCTCTTCTTGACGGCGTCGAGCGTGAATTTGTCGGGCGCGACGTCGTCATCCGCCATGCGGTCCACCAGTTCCTCCGCGCGCTCGAGCTCATTGTCATCCGCGCACTTCGCGAGCAGGATGTTGTACGTCAGAGCCGTGGGCGTGACATCGTGCTGTTCGCGCATGCGCGAGAGCAGCGCGGTGGCGCGGGGCCACGCGGGCGGGTCACACATGAGGTGTCCCCGGATGAGCTCCGCGAACACCACCTCGTCCGGACGCACGACGCCCTTCTGGAACACCTCCTCGAAAACCTTGAGCGCGAGATCCTGCTTACCGCTCGCCACGCACGCGCCCAGGCACGTCGTCGCCGCGAACAGGTCGGGCTCGATGCCGGCGCGCCCGAGGCTCACCAACAAGTCCACGGCGTTCGCGGCCGCCTTGCGCCGGCGGCAATCCACCAGCTTGCGCGTCACGTCGCGCAGAGTCACCTCGGCTTCGCTCAGGAGCTCGTCCCCGCCGCCGGCGGCGGTGCCGAGACCGGCGCCATCCATCACCGCGCGGGACACGCCCGCGCGCGCGCGGCGCGCGACGTGCGCGAACGGGACGGAGCGCGAGACGCGGGACGCGTGTGAGGAGGACGCGGCGGAGCGCGAAAAGCGCGCCGCCATGGACGTCATGTTCGTCGCCATGGTCGCCGTGACGACGATTGTGGAGCCACGTTTATCCGCCGGGGCGCTTTTGGGCGCGGCGACGAGCTGCCGAGTGTCCTCTAGGGATTGCCGAAAACGTCGTGCGTCGTTCCCACACATCGGGACGCACGATGTCGCCGACACACGCGCGCGAAGCGCCATGCGCGCCGTTCGCCGCGTTCCGCGCGTGACGCCGCGCGTCTCGCCTCGGGCTCGTCGCGCGCGTCCGCGTTGCGGGTTCCGCGCGGGGGTCTCGTTCGCGATGGCAACACCGCCGACGCGGAGCGGCGGTGCGCCCCTCCCCGGCCCGGAGGCTTCCGCGGACGCGGCTTCCCTCCGCGCGTACATCGCCAGGGACACCCACGCGCGGGTCTCGCGTCTCTCCGCGGACGAGTTCACTTCGTGGCTCGAGCGCGAGACCCTGGAGCGCCTCCACCGCGACCGCCCGGCGGCGCTGCGCGCGCGCGCTGACGCGACGAGGCGATTCCACCGCCGCACCCTCTTCCCGCTCGAGGCCGCCGTCGCGGCCGCGGACGCGGCATTCGACGCCAGCGACGACCGCGCGCGCATCTCCGCCGCCGAGAAGGCGCTGGCGCAGGCGCGCGCCGCCATCGAGGGCATCACGAAACACCTCGCGAGGGAAGACGCCGTCTCCGAACCGGGAAAGGGCCCGGGAGGACTCGACTGTCGCGGGCGCGGCGGCGCCGGCGACGAGACGGAGAAAACCGTCGCCGAGAAGAAGCGCGCGGCGACCGTCGCGCGACTCGACGCCGCGCGCGCTTCGCTCCCCGGTTTGCGCTCCACGCTCGAGGCGTCCAAAAACAATTCGCGCCTGTACCGAGACAGGGAAGCCGCGCGAGCCGCGTTGTTTGATGAACGCGCGCGGACGGGCCTAGACGCCTCCGAGCGCGACGCCGCGTCCGCGGAGAAAAACGCGGGCTTCGAGTCCGGCGAGCTCGGCGTGGCGTTCGAGGAGACGGGCATGCACGCCGTGGCGCGTCTGATTCGCCAAGGGCGGTTCGAGGTTCCGGGCATGTTCGAGGATCGTTCCGAAACAGACCAAGACGAGCTCTTCATCCTGCGCAACGTGTCCTTGGGCATGGCGTTTGGCGAAATCGACGGCGCGCTGGTGCGCGTGCGCGACGCGCGCGCGGCGTACGCTTCGTCGCCTTTTCAGGGAAAAAAGAAAACGGTGTCGTCTTCGGAGCACCTCTCAACGGTTTCGCTGAAAAAGAAAGAGGAGACGACTTCTTCGTATCCCCCGCCCGTGGAGGTGCTCGCGGTCTTCGAGTGCAAGCGCAACCCCGACGACGCGCGCCGCGGGTTCCTCCGGCGGCGCGCCGACCTTTTGTGGCTCGCCGGCGACGAAACAAAAAACGCGTACGACCCGAAGCGGTACGCCAACAAGCATCACCCCACGGGCCACTTCACTTTCGGGTACCACCCCGTGCGCCGCATGGAGCCAGTTATGCGCGTGGATTCTTTCGGGGAACGACGAGACGAAGTTCTTGGCGCCGCCGACGACTCCGAAGAGACGAAACGTGTGGGTCCCGTGGAGGTTGCCGAAAAAAAAAGAGAAGGTTCCGCGCCGGAGGGCGCGCTCGTGGTGACCAAGGCGAGTTTCCGCCGGTTCGCCGACGGCAGCGGCGGCGAAGAAACAAACTCGCGCTGGTTCTACTTCCCGCGCCTGTGCCTGGTGACCAGGCCGAGGGCGATGTGCGGCCTCGACACGAAGGTGCGTGTTTTCGCTTTCGGCGATTCCGCGACGTTTTTTGGTTTTTGTTTTTTTTTGACTTCTCCCGCGCGCGCCGAACCGATCCGAAACCGGCTGACGTATCTGGGGGGCGCTAGTCGAGGGTCCCTCGGGATCCTCCTCGGTGAGCGCCTCCTTCATAGCTCCGCCGAGAATCACCAGGGGTACGCTGCGACGAACTCGCGAGGCTGTACCCTCGCGCGTTCTACTTTTTCGCGACCCACATTTTTTTACCTTCTTCGCGACGGCAAGACTCTGGCGTCGCCTCTCGCGCGCCCGAAACGCGTCTCACTCCCTCACTCCCCTCTTTTTTGTTTTTTTCGCTTGGCAACAGGTTCGCGCGCCGCTCATGCAGCGCGCGTGCGCGCGCGTCGCGTCGCACGTGTTCGAGACGCGGGGCGAGGTGCTTTCGGTGGACGCCTTCGCGTGCGAGATCGCGTCCCTGCGCGAGTCGGTCTCGGCGGATCCGGCCGGCGCGCGCCGCGGCGCGCTCCGTGAGGCGATGGCGCCGCTGCGCGACTGGCAGGCGGACCGAAACGAAACGTTCGAAGAGGATGGCGAAAAAAATAGTCGTCTCGCCGCGCTGGACGACGCCGCTTCGGTGTTCGAGCTGTACCTTGACGCGGCGGAGGGTTTGGATCCGCACGCGAGCGGGGGGGTCGTCCTCGTGGACGCGTGAGGGTGAAAGAGCCTAGCATAGCGTAGAAAATATCATACATGTAGAAAAGGAAAAAAGTTGCAGACTGGTATGTGTGGGAGAAGGAAGAGGAAAAAAGTTGCAGACTGGCATCCAGGCGGCAGGATGTCCGAAAAATCGATTTCCATTTCCCGAAGTTCCCGAACTATTGTGTACCTTCGGACTTGTATGAACCCGATGTCACAAACAGGCGCGGCCCCCGCCTTCCCACGACGCCCTAGCCGAGATGGCGATCGGAGAAGAGACGCGTTTACTCGACCGCGGTGTCGCGAGCCCGGCGCGGTCACCTCGCGTGTTCGCGGCGGTGGCCACGGTCTCCGGTCTGTTACTCGGATGCGCCGGCTTGGTCGTTTTCGGCCGGTCTGGGACGTACCTTCGGATCGGCCTCGGTGTCGAGCCGGGTGACCGCGGCACTCTCGGCGTTCCCGACGCACTCGGCGCACTCGGCTCCGTCCCCACCGGTCAACCGGACGAGACCCTCACGGCCGGTCCCCGTAACCAGCCGCTGTTGAGTCTGTTCATGAAGGGCGACACGAACTCCGAGAATCAGCAGCGCTTCAACACAAACGCGTTCCTCGACGCGTGCGAAGTCAGACCCCAGGAGAGCGAGTTTTGCGTCTTCGTCAACACGAACGACTACTATTACAGGCTGAGCGACCTCATGAACGGTGATCCCAACGCGTTCCCAGTGTCCAAGGTGATGACTGACCCGTTGTACGAGGGATCCATCTTAAAGACGTTGCACTCCGACCCGGCGTTCGCCCAGCAGGACCCCGGCGGGCGACTGAACATGATGGCGGAGGAGATTCGCCGCCGCGACTGCGCGCCGTTCCGCGACGACACGTTGCTGCTGCACCTCAGAAGTGGGGACTCGGGGTGGATCGCGAAAACCGCGCTCGGCGAGGACGAGAGCGGGACTGGCGAGACCGTCGAGACCGTCGACCGCGACGCGTCTGACTTGGGAATCATCGACGCCACCGCCATTCAGGGCATCCTGGCGTACCTGCAGCAGACGCCGTCCATCCGAAGGGTCGTCATGCGCACGACGCTGCACTTCGGCGTGCCCGAGCGGGAAGACGAGGGCCTGATCGACCCGAACGAGTTACAGATGCTGTACACCGAATACGGCCTGAGCGACGCGTCGTTGTGGGGGACGAACTTCATGCTGCACGACGTGTACAACGCGTTGACCGGCGCCGGATACGAGACGTGGGTGACGTCGCACAGCAGCGCCGATCAGGATGCGTGCGAGTACGCGAAAGCGTGTCACTTCCTGTCGCCCGACGGCCGAGGGTTCAGCCATCTCATGACCGAGCTGAACAAAATCCTCGCGCAGTGCTCTTGATCGTACGCTACCTACCGGTACCTTTTAATGCCATGTCATGCCTACTCATACGCCGCGCGAGACGCATTCCCGACTGCGGTTTCTTCTCCGCTCGACAATCCTCGCGCGTTTTCATCATCATCTCCGTCGAGACTCGGAAAGACCGTTCACTGTCTCGTCCCGATTAGGCTTTTCCGGTCGGTCCGAGGGGCACACGGTGGCGCGCCAGAAGGGCGCTACCGAGGAGGCGACACACCGGACATCGGGCGCGATGCCGGAGTTCGAGTCCCTCGCGCAGAAGCGCCGGCGCGAGCTCGAGGCTCGGTGCGTGTCCCCCGACGCCTCTCCCGCGCGCGCGATACGCCTCGTTCGGCATTAGACCCCGTTTCCGCGCAAGACGCGATCCGCGCGAGTGATGCCAATTTAGGGTCGGTCGGCCTGCGCTGCCACCGACGCGCGGGGGCGGATCGACCCCGTGTCGCCGCGAATCGCGGCGGTACCACGGCCACGTCTCGGCGGCGCGTCTCCGTCCGCGTCCGGCGACCGCGACCCGGCCCGACCGGCGCGCGAACGCGAACGACTCGCGGACGCGACACGACTCCCGTGCACACCATTTTCTCACCTCCGCCCTCCGCGCGCCGTTCCCCATCCCGCCCCGAACCCACAGCACCGGCGCGCGCGTTCCCGGCCCCGCGTACAAGGTGAAGACGCCTTCCGTGTTCGAGAAGAAGGTGGCTCCTCTCCCTCCCAAGCCGGCGGTGCCGCCGCTCCGGCGGAAACAATCGGAGAGCACCCACGTCGACGTGATGGCGACGATGTCGGCGTCGGCGGCGCTCTCCCCCCCCAGCTCGCCCGAGAGCTCGCCGGAGGAGAACGACATGGGCGTGGCGAACAGCACGCGAAGGCGAGCCTCGGACGTGAGCGCGTCGGGGAGGAGCGCCGGACGGGAGAGAGGTCGCGCGGGTGGCGGGAAGACGGACCCGGAGGATCGAATGAATGACGACGACGAAGTCGAAGACGCGACGTTTGTTCGAGAACCGCGGTACGACCCCGACGCGGGCGTGTTCCCGCCTCGCGCGAAGCGCGACTGGACGGAGTCCGCGACTCTGTCCGCTATGCCCGAGTGGGGCACGGGGCTCGGTTTCCGGGCCGAGGGCGAGCCTCCCCTGCCCGGCTCGGCGTTCGGGTGGGTGCCCCCCGCGGGCTCCGCGGAGGCGTCGCACTACGTGCGGCCGACCGCCGCCGAGCTGCCTTCGCAGCCGAGCGGCGCGGGGGGCGCGGCGTCTTCCGGCGCGGCGCCGCTCGAGCTCTTCGACGACCCCGAGCTGGAGACGCGCGCGCCCAAAGAGTGGCTCGCGCGAAAAGGCGACGAAGGGGGGGTCGGCGCGCGTTCGCGGTACTTCACGAAACACGGGCAGTTTGCCTGGAAGCCGTGCCTGGTGACGTCGTACGACGAGGCGTCGCGGACGTACGAGATTGAATGGCGCGATACGCCGGGGATTAAAAAACGCGTCCGGCGCCTGAATTTGGTGTTCGACGCCGAGAACTCGGACGCCTTCCGCACGCGCCTCGCGGCGGCCACGACGCTGCGCGAGTACCACGAGCAGATCAAGCGCTACCGCGCGCTGGTGGAACGCGTGGTTTTCGAAAACGACGTGGACGGGGTTTTGACCGAGGACCGACTCGCGCGCGTGTACGACAAGGTGGGGAGCCGACCCGCGCCGGAGCGCATGCCGCAGTGCACGCGAACGTTCTTGGAAGACGCGAAGGATGATTTCAGGCGCGCCACGAAACGGAGCATCCTGGACCTTTCCCTGGATGACCCCGAGAAGGCGAATGTCATCGCGCGCGAAACTGGCGTCGTGCCTTTGCGTCGACGACCGAAAGCGCCGCGGGTCGCCGTCGCCGACCGCTTCGACGGTCGATCACCAACGACGGGAGAAGACGTGGGTGTTCCGTCTGCTCTGTCCGCCGGGAACGCGATCGGGAACCTGGAGACGCGCTTACCGGACGCCGACCCGGGGTTCCTGGAGGCGCTGCACAAGTTTTACGCGGCGTACGATGCGCGCGACGAGAGGTTGACGCTCCTGGCGGCGTCCGCCGTCGTCGACGTCGAGGACGGCGTTCCGGTGGCTCTGTTCCCGGGCGCACCCCTTCCCCCTGCACGACCCATGTCTCTACAGGCGTTCGAGCGCTTCCACAGGCAGTACATGCAGGACACGGCGTCGCGCGTGCGCGCCAACCTCACGCAGCGCGCGTGCGACTTGTGCGTGGCGCTCGAAGAGAAGGTGCGGGACGTCGCGCTCGGAGTCGAGGATCCCGCGGTTCGCGCCGCGCACCTCGCGCGGCTCGCGAAGATGCCCCGCTTTGCGCAGCGTTTGACGCTCGTGGTGCAGGACGGCTTACGGACCGCGGTGGAGCGCGGCGCGCGCGACGCGCGCGAGTTCTGGACGCGGGGCTTCGGGGGCGGGGACGCCGCCGCGGAGGGCGACGCGCACGCCAGACACCGGCCGATGTTTTCGGTGCGGCTGGTGGTTCGCGACGGCGCGGCGGCGTTCGAGCCGCCGCTGGAGTCCGTGCGCGACGCCTCGCTGGCCATATTCGACGACGCCATCGACATGTTCAAGGGATTCCAGTGCGTGCGCGAGAAGGTGATGCAGCAGAGGGGAGCGCTGGACCCCAGCGCCGAGCAAAAAAACGAACCGGACGCGCGCGCCGAGACGGATGAGTTTGGGATTCAAAAACGCATCGTCCCGACGCCGGCGCGCGACGAGCCGTTTGTGGTGGCGGCGCGCGCGGCGATCGCGGAGGTGCTGGAAGAGAACTTCCCCGGGCCGAGGGCGCTCGCGGAGCGCTTCGCCGCGTTCGAGGAGCTCATGGAGAAACCCGAGAACCGCCGAAGAACCGAAGAACCGCCGAAGGTGGATTCGGTGGAGAGCGCGGACGCCGCGGCGGAGAATCGGATCGCGAGCCGAGACGAGTCGGCGGCGGATTCGGGTTTCGCGGGTCCCGGTCCCGGTCCCGACGAAACCCCGGGCGCGTCCGGGCCCGAGCCGTCCGAGCCGTCTGTCTCGACGCATCCGCCCGAGCCCGAGCCCGAGCCCGATCCCGCGGGAGGCTCGGCGCCCCCCGAGCTGACGGAGGAGGAGGAGCCGAAGGAGATGACCCTGGCGGAGACGGAGGCGGAGATGCGGCGCCTGGCGGAGCTGGTGGACGCGGTGGAGTCCACCAGCGACAGTTTCGAGCCGTTCCGCCTGATCGGGGTGGACTGCGTCGAGATCAAGCGCGCGCTCGTGGGCGTGGCCACCGAGCGCCGGGACGCGCTCGTCGCGAAGCTCGTGGAGCAGTTCCACGCTCTGAACGCGGAGGCGTACGGGCGGTTCCGCGCCATCACCGACCGCCTCGCGTCGGACGTCGAGACGCCGGAGGCGCTGGACGACTTGCGCCGCTTCGCGGCGGACGCCGCGCGCGAGACGGAGTCGCTTCGCGCGACGCTGGCGACTTCCGCGGCGATGGCGGAGGCGCTGGAGCGTTCCGGCGTGAACTTGGAAGACGATGTCGTGGACACGTACTGGAACGCCATCACGCAGCCCGCGTCGGTGCCGCAGAAGCTGAAGGCGTACGAGCTCCGCGCCAAGGAGCTCCAGAAGGCGATGACGGAGACGCTCAAGGCGGACATCAAGGCGAACAACGCTTGCATCGCCGAGGCCAAGTCCGCGGTGCACGAGTTCATCGAGCTGGGGAACATCGACCTGGCGGAGGACCGGCTGGCGGCGGTGGAGGCGATGGACGCGCGGCTCGCCGAGTTGAAGAAAAAGGGGGAGGTGTACGCCAACCGCGAGGAGCTCTTTGGGCGGCCGGTGACCACCTACCCGGCGCTCAACTCGCTCTTCCGCGAGTGGGAGCCGTACGCTAACCTGTGGCGCGTGTGCGCCGAGTTCGGGCGGTACCAGCCCGAGTGGACGAACGGTCCGTTCCCGCAGCTGAACCCGGAGAAAGTCACCGCGATGGTGGAGACCTGGAACCGCGCCATCACGAAGATGCTCAAGCACATCAAGGGCGTCCCCGCGGAGGTTTGCGCCGAGCTCAAATCAAGGCTGGCGCGATTCGAGACGAACCTACCGATCGTCGCGGCGCTGCGCAATCCGGGCTTGCGCGACCGGCACTGGAAAGACATGTCGGAGGACCTGGGGTTCGCGGTCAAGGCGGACGCCGAGTTCTCCCTGGCGCGCGCCGTGCAGCTCGGGTTGCACGAGCACATCGACGTCTTGGAGAAGTACAGCGAGGCGGCGAGCAAGGAGTACTCGCTCGAGCGCGCGCTGGATTCGATGCACCAAAACTGGCGCGGCGTCGAATTCGAGACGTCGCCGTGGCGGGACACCGGGTCGTTCGTGCTCAAAGGCACGGACGAGACGCAGATGCTTCTGGACGACCAGATCGTCAAGACGCAGAGCATGCGCTCGTCGCCCTACATCGGCCCGTTCGAGGACCGCGTGAAGCTCTGGGAAAAGAAGCTGACCACCATCCAGGAGGTGCTGGACCAGTGGCTCAAGATGCAGAGCGGGTGGCTCTACCTGGAGCCCATCTTCGGGTCGGACGACATCATGCAGCAGATGCCCGCCGAGGGGCGCAAGTTCAAGACGGTGGACACCACCTGGCGCAAAACCATGCTGAAGTTGGAGCTGACGAGCGAAGTGCTCGTGGTGGGCGCGGACGAGGACCTGCTCGGGTCGCTGCGGAAGTGCAACGAGCTCCTGGACGAGGTGAACAAGGGCTTGAGCGAGTACCTCGAGACGAAGAGGCTGGCGTTTCCGCGGTTTTACTTCCTCTCCAACGACGAGCTGCTGGAGATTTTGTCGGAGACGAAGGACCCGCTGCGCGTGCAGCCGTTCCTCAAGAAGGTGTTCGAGGCGATCCACCTGCTGGAGTTCCAGAAGAACATGGAGGTCACGGCGATGCTCTCCGAGGAAGGCGAGAAGGTGACCTTCGTCAACTCGTTCAACCCGGCCAAGGCGGGGGGCGCGGTCGAGAAGTGGCTCATCCAGTGCGAAGCCGCGCAGCGCGAGACGGTGGCGGCGATGTGCCGCGACGCCTCCAAAGCGTACGCCACGTCCAAGCGCACGGACTGGATGGTGGAGTGGCCCGGCCAGGTGGTGCTGTGCATCGGGTCGCTATACTGGACCTCGCAGACGGAGGCGGCGATCCGCGAGGGCACCATGAAGGCGCACGCCGAGACGGTGAGCGCGCAGCTCATGGAGATTGTCGAGAAGGTTCGCGGGAAACTCACCAAGCTGCAACGCAAGACGCTCTCCGCGCTGGTGGTGCTGGAGGTGCACGCGCGCGACGTCGTGGCGGAGCTCGCGGAGAAGGGCGTCCCGTCTGTCGAGGACTTCGACTGGGCGTCGCAGCTGCGTTACACCTGGGACACGATGGACGACGGGAAGGAGGGCGTGACGGTGAGAATGATCAACGCGGCGATCAACTACGGAAACGAGTACCTCGGGAACTCGAGCCGGCTGGTGATCACGCCGCTGACGGATCGGTGCTACCGCACGCTCATGGGCGCCGTGCATCTGGACGTCGGCGGCGCGCCGGAAGGCCCCGCGGGGACGGGGAAGACGGAAACCACGAAAGATCTCGCGAAGGCGATCGCCATGCAGTGCGTGGTGTTCAACTGCTCGGACGGTTTGGATTACCTGGCGATGGCCAAGTTCTTCAAAGGCCTCGCCGCCTCCGGCGCGTGGGCGTGCTTCGACGAGTTCAACCGCATCGACCTCGAGGTGTTGTCGGTGATCGCGCAGCAGATCCTCACCATCACGCGCGCGAAAGCTGCGCGCGCGCTGGTGTTCGACTTCGAAGGCACGCGGCTTCCCCTGCGGCGCACGTGCAACGTGTTCATCACCATGAATCCCGGCTACGCCGGGCGCTCGGAGCTTCCCGATAACCTCAAGGCGCTGTTCCGCACGGTGGCGATGATGGTCCCCGACTACGCCATGATCTCCGAGGTGTTCCTGTTCTCGAACGGCTACCTGGAGGCGCGTTCGCTCGCCGTCAAGCTGGTCGCCACGTACAAGCTGTGCTCCGAGCAGCTCTCGTCGCAGTCGCACTACGACTACGGCATGCGCGCGGTGATTTCCGTGCTCCGCGCCGCCGGCGCGGTGAAACTCAAGTACCCGGAACGCGACGAGAGCGTGCTGATGCTCATCTCGCTCAAGGACGTGAACTTGCCCAAGTTCCTCGCGCCGGACGTGCCTCTGTTCAACAACATCCTGTCCGACCTGTTCCCGGGCGTGGAGCTGCCCGAACCAGACTACGACCACATGCGCGCGTCGCTCGAGCTGGAGTGCGCGCGGAGGAACCTCCAGCCGACGCCGGTTTTCCTGGAGAAGATTTTCCAGCTGTACGAGATGATCCTCGTGCGGCACGGTTTAATGATCGTGGGGTACTCGTACGGCGCCAAGACGTGCATGTACCGCACGCTCGCGGGCGCGCTCGGGGACCTGAACAGCAAAGGCCTGCTCGAGGAGAACAAGGTGAAAGTGGTGGTGATCAACCCCAAGTCCATCTACATGGGGCAGCTGTACGGGCAATTCGACCCGGTTTCGCACGAGTGGCAAGACGGCGTGCTCGCCAAGAAGTACCGCAAACTGGCGGTGGACACCTCGCCCGACCGCAAGTGGGTGATGTTCGACGGCCCCGTGGACGCGATTTGGATCGAGAACATGAACACCGTGCTGGACGACAACAAGAAGCTGTGCTTGATGTCCGGCGAGATCATCGCCATGTCCAACGGGATGAACATGATCTTCGAGGTGCAGGACCTGGCGGTGGCGTCGCCGGCGACGGTTTCGCGCTGCGGCATGATCTACGTCGAGCCCACGGAGATGGGCTGGGAGCCGCTGAAGCAGAGCTGGATGGCGACCCTGCCGAAGACCCTCGAGCCGCACTTCGCGCGCCTCGAGGAGCTCTTCGCGTGGCTGGTCGAGCCGTGCCTGCGCTTCGTGCGCAAAAACTGCAAGGAGCTCGTGCCGACGTCCGACGTGAACCTGCCCGTCTCGCTGATGAACATCTTCGAGTCCATGATCGACGAGTTCCGCGTTTCCGAGGAGGAAGAGTTCGTGATGTCCGACAAGGACCAGCGCGTGTTCGTGGACAGCGCGTTCGCGTTCGCGGTCGTGTGGTCCATCGGCGGCACGACGGACGGGCCCGGGCGCAAAAAGTTTGACGACTTTTTCCGCAAGCTCGTGGACAAGCGCGTCGACGAGAAGCCCGAGCGGAGCGACTACGACCTCGGCCCGGGCGTCGCCATCGCGTACCCCGAGAACAAACTCGCCAAGACGCTCCCCGCGGCGAGCGAGGGGAGCGTGTACGACCTGCACTTCGAGAAAGAGATGGGCCGCTGGAAGAACTGGCTCAAGATGCCTACGGTGGACACGTCCCCTTTGAACGAAAAGACGGATTTTCTGGACATCGTCGTCACCACCATCGACACGGTGCGCTACCGTTTCTTGTTCGACCTGCTCGTGGACCGCGGAAAGCACGTGTTGTTCGCGGGGCCCACCGGGACGGGGAAGACGGTGTACATCCAAGCCGCGCTGGACGCGAGGGACAAGACAAAGTTCCGGAACATCCAGAGCACGTTCTCCGCGCAGACCAACGCCAACGCCGTGCAGGATATCATCGACTCCAAGCTGGACAAGAGGCGCAAAGGCGTTTTCGGCCCGCCCATCGGAAGCCGCGCCGTCGTGTTCATCGACGATCTGAACATGCCCGAGCTCGAGGAGTACGGCGCGCAGCCGCCCATCGAGCTCGTGCGCCAGTTCTTTGACCACGGCGGCTGGTACGACCGCGGCGAGCTCGTGATGCGTACGTTGCAAGACGTTCAGTTCGCCGCGGCGATGGGCCCCCCGGGGGGCGGACGCAACCCCATCACACCTAGAATGCTGCGTCACTTCAACCTCGTCTCGGTGTGTGACTTCGACGACGCGTCGCTGACGCGCGTGTACGGCCAAATCGCCGACTGGTGGTGCCGCCGCGCGGGTTTGCCGAGCGACGTGGCTGGTAAGACGCCCAACCTGGTGAAGGCGACGCTTGAGATTTACAACACCATCAAGTTGCAGCTCCTGCCGACGCCGTCCAAGAGCCACTACACGTACAACATGCGCGATCTGTCCAAGGTGTGGCAGGGCGTGTCGATGGTGGGCAACGTGCAGAAGGACCTGGGCGCGGTTGTGCGTCTGTGGGCGCACGAGTCGCTGCGCGTGTTCCACGACCGGCTGGTGGACGACGCCGACCGGCTGTGGTTCTTCGACTTCGTGAAGAAGATGGTGAGCAAGCACTGCGGTTTGCAGTTCGACAAGGTGTTCGAGCACCTGGACTTCGACGGCGACGGCAGCGTGGACATCTGGGAGCTGCGCAACCTGATGTACGCCGACTTTTACGACGGGGAAGGGAACTACGCGGAGGTGACGGAGATGTCGCAGCTGCTCTCCGTGGTGGAGGAGCAGCTCGTGGAGTACAACCAGCAGAGCAAAACGCGCATGGACCTGGTTTTGTTCCTGTACGCCGCCGAGCACATCTGCCGCGTCTCACGCGTGATCAGGCAGGAGCTGGGGAACGCGCTGTTAGTGGGCGTCGGCGGCTCGGGTAGACAGAGCCTGACGCGCATCGCCGCGTTCATGGCGGAGTACCAGGTGTTCCAGATCGAAATCTCCAAGAGCTACGGCGCGTTTGAGTGGCGCGAGGATCTGAAAACCGTGCTGCGCAAAGCCGGCGCCGAGGGCAAGCCCACGGTGTTCCTCTTCTCCGACACGCAGATCAAGATGGAGTCGTTCCTGGAGGACATCAACAACGTGCTCAACACGGGCGAGGTCCCGAACCTGTTCGCGAAGGATGAGGTGGCGCAGATCGCCGAGGCGGTCACGGCGCGCGCCAAAAAGGCGGGGATCAACGAAAGCGCGCCCGCGCAGGAGAAGTTTAAGTTTTTTGTGCAGGAGTGCCGCAAGTACCTGCACTGCGTGCTGTGCATGTCGCCCGTGGGCGACGCGTTTCGCGAGCGCCTGCGCAAGTTCCCGTCGCTGGTCAACTGCTGCACCATCGACTGGTTCTCGGAGTGGCCCACAGACGCGCTGCAGAGCGTCGCGACGCAGTTCCTGAGCGAGGTGAAGATGGACGACGACGCCGCGCGCGCCGCGTGCATCGACATGTGCATGGTGTTCCACACGAGCGTCCGGCGGCTTTCCGAGAAGTTCCTCGCCACGCTGGGGAGGCACTGTTACGTGACTCCGACGAGCTACCTGGAGCTCATCTCCACGTACAAGACGTTGCTGGCGGAGAAGCGCACGCAGGTGAGCACGCTTCGCGACCGCTACGAGAGCGGGCTCTCGCAGATCTTCTCCGCGGAGGAGCAGGTGGAGACGATGAAGGTTGAGCTCATCGAGCTCGGCCCGGTACTCGCGAAGACGCAGGTGGAGACGGATGAGATTTTGGTCGTCGTCGGGAAGGAAACCGAGCAGGCCAACGAGGTGCGCGCGGTTGTGGCGAAGGACGAAGCGTTCGCGGCGGAGCGCGCGGAGGAGGCGAAGGCCATCAAAGAAGACTGCGAGGCTGAGCTCGCGGTCGCGATTCCCATGCTCAACGACGCGCTCGCCGCGCTGGACACGCTGACCAAGGCGGACATCACCGAGGTGAAGGCGATGAAGAAGCCGCCCGCCGGCGTCAAGCTGGTGATGGAGGCGGTGTGCATCCTCAAGGGCGTCAAGCCGGAGAAGGTGAAGGACCCCGCGGGCGGGCTGCGCAAGGTGGAGGACTACTGGATCCCCGCGCAGAAGCTACTGGGCGACTCCGGGTTCCTCGCGTCCCTGCGCGACTTCGACAAGGACAACATGCCCAACTCGGTGATCAAGAAGATCACCAAGATGGTGGCGATGCCCGAGTTCCAGCCGGAGGTTATCAAGAAGGCGTCCATCGCCGCGTACGGGCTGTGCTGCTGGGCGCGCGCGATGGAGTCGTACGACCGCGTGGCGAAGATCGTGGCGCCGAAGCGCGAGAAGCTCGCCGCCGCGGAGGCGGAGTACGCCGAGCTCATGGCTGGGCTGGAGGAGAAGCGCGCTAAGCTGCAGGAGGTGGAGGATAACCTGCAGGCGCTCAACGACAAGCTCAACGAGATGCAGGATAAAAAAGCCAAGCTCGAGCACGACGTGGACCAGTGCGAGAAGAAACTGGTTCGCGCCGAGAAGCTCATCGGCGGTTTGGGCGGCGAGAAGGATCGCTGGAAAGAAGTCGCGGCCGGTCTCGCGGTGGACTACCGGAACCTCACCGGGGACGTTCTGCTGTGCGCCGCGTACATCGCGTACCTCGGGCCGTTCACGTTGCCGTTCCGGGAAGAAGTTTTGGCGGAGTGGGTCTGTTTGCTGCGCGAGAAAAACGTGCCGTGCTCGGAGACGTTCAAGCTCATCGCGGTGCTCGGAGAGCCGGTGAAGATCCGCGAGTGGACCATCGACGGCTTACCGAACGACTCCTTCTCCATCGACAACGCCATCGTCATGTCCAAGTCCAGACGGTGGCCGTTGATCATCGACCCGCAGGCGCAGGCGAACAAGTGGATCCGCTCGATGGAACGTTTAAACAACCTGGTGGTGGTCAAACTGACGGACGGCGATTTCGTGCGCAAGCTCGAAAACGCCATCCAGTTCGGCACGCCCGTGTTGCTCGAAAACGTGGGCGAAGAGCTCGACCCCACGCTGGAGCCGCTGCTGCTCAAGTCCACGTTCAAGCAGGGCGGGTCGCTGTGCATCCGCCTCGGCGACGCCACCATCGAGTACCACGACCAGTTCCGCTTCTACGTCACCACCAAGCTGCGCAACCCGCACTACCTCCCCGAGACCTCGGTGAAGGTGACGCTGCTGAACATGATGATCACCATCGACGGCCTCACCGACCAGCTGCTGGGCATCGCCGTCGCCAAGGAACGCCCCGACCTCGAAGAAGAAAAAGTGCGGCTGGTGCTCCAGGGCGCCGAGAACGCGCGCCAGCTCAAGGAGGTGGAGGACAAGATCATCGAGGTGCTCGGGTCGAGCGAGGGGTCCATCCTCGAGTCGGAAACCGCCATCGAGATCATCTCCAGCGCCAAGACGCTGTCCAACGAGATCGCCGAGAAGCAAGCGGTTGCGGCGGTGACGGAGCAACAAATCGACGAGACGCGGCTCGGGTACCGCCCCGTCGCCGTGCACGTCGCGCACCTGTTTTTCAACGTCGGCGAGCTGTGCAACATCGAGCCCATGTACCAGTACTCGCTCGCGTGGTACGTGCGTTTGTTCGACCACGCGATTCTCAACGCGGCGGCGAACACAGACCTCGAGCAAAGGCTGGGAAACCTCATCGACTTTTTCACGTACTCGCTGTACAAGAACATCTGCCGGTCGCTGTTCGAGAAGGACAAGCTGCTCTTCTCCTTCACGCTCGCCGCCACCATCTTTAGTTACAAAGGCTCGCTTGATTCCACGGAGTACCGCTTTTTGCTCACCGGCGGTTTAGGACAAAAAGACGGCGCCGACCAAACGCCCGCACACTGGATCTCGGAGAAGCTCTGGCTGGAGATGTTAAGGCTCTCCGACCTGCCCGCCTTCGCGGGATCGAGTGAAGACGCGCAAGCGGACGAAAATGGTCAAAAAATGGTCGAGCCCTTTTGCGCGTGCTTCGCGCGCGACCCGTCGGCGTGGCGGCACGTCTACGACAGCGCGTCCCCGGAGACGGAACTTTTGCCCGAGCCCTGGCACTCGGCGTTGTCTCCGTTCCAGAAGCTGTGCGTGCTGCGCACGATCCGCCCGGACAAGCTGACGCGCGCGGTTCAGATTTACGTCGAGAACAGCATGGGGCGGCGGTACATCGAGCCTCCGCCGTTTAACCTCGAGCAGTGCTTCGCGGATTCGAGTTGCGTCACGCCCCTCGTGTTCGTGCTTTCGCCGGGCTCGGACCCGATGTCCGGCCTGTTGAAGTACGCCGAGAGCCGCCAGGTGAAGATCGAGTCTTTGTCGCTCGGGCAGGGCCAGGGCGCGAAGGCGGAGGCGCTCATCGCCAAGGCGGTTAAAGACGGCTCGTGGGTCGTGCTGCAGAACTGCCACCTCGCGGTTTCGTGGATGACCACCCTGGAGCGCATCTGCGAAGCGTTTGTCACCGACGAAGAGCCTCCGCACGAGAACTTCCGCGTCTGGCTCACATCGTACCCGAGCCCGCACTTCCCGGTGGCGGTGCTTCAGAACGGCGTGAAGATGACCAACGAGCCCCCGAAGGGCATGCGCGCGAACATGATGCAGTCGTTCTCGAGCGACCCCATCTCCGACCCGGACTTTTACGAGGATTGCGCGCGGCCGGCGGCGTTCAAGAAGCTGCTCGTGGGCCTGGCGTTTTTCCACGCCGCCATCCAGGAGCGCATCAAGTTCGGGCCGCTCGGCTGGAACATCCCCTACGGGTTCAACGATCCGGATTTGAAAATCTCCCTGCGTCAGCTCCGCATGTTCCTGGACGAGAGCTCGCCGGACGCGCCGCTTGATACGCCGTTAAAGACGCTCGTGTACCTGGTGGGCGAGTGCAACTACGGCGGGCGCGTGACGGACGGCCACGACCGCCGGACGCTCATGTCCATCCTGACGGATGAGCGCGGAGGTCCGTTCCACGCGAACATCATGCGTGACGACTACGTGTTCTCCCCCTCGGGCGTGTTCCGCGCGCCCGCGCTGGAGTCGCGCGAAGAGGTGCTGGAATACTTCAAGCAGCTGCCCATCGCGGCGGACCCCGAGGTGTTCGGGCTGCACGCCAACGCCGACATCGCGAAGGACCAGAAGGAGACGGATACGCTCCTGGACGGCGTGCTTCTGACGCAGGGCGCGTCGAGCGGCGGCGGCGGCAAATCCAAGGAGGAGACGCTCAAGGAGGTGGCGGCACAGATCAGCGACTCGCTGCCTCCCCTGTTCGATCTGGAGACCGCGAACTACAAGTACCCGGTGGAGTACTACGAGAGCATGAACTCCGTGCTGTGCCAGGAGCTCGTGCGGTACAACCGGCTGTTGGCGGTGATCCACAAGTCCATCGGCGATTTCGGGCTCGCGTTGCGCGGTCGCATCGTCATGACCGGCGAGCTCGACGCGCTCGGAAGCGCGATGTACGACGGCAAGATCCCCGCGATGTGGGCCAAGAAGTCTTACCCGTCGCTCAAGCCGCTCGCGGCGTACGTCTCGGAGCTCCTCAAAAGGCTCGCCATGCTGCAAAAATGGATCGACGAAGGCGCGCCTCCGCGGTTTTGGATCACCGGCTTTTTCTTCACGCACGCGTTTCTCACGGGCGTGTTACAGAACTTCGCGCGCAAGAGGAAACTGCCCATCGACTCGGTGGTGTTCGACTTCAAGGCGATGCCGAGCACCGCGGACTTCTCGAAGAAGCCCGAGGACGGCGCGTTCTGCCACGGCATATTCATGGAGGGGTGCAAGTGGGACGAGAACACCATGCTCCTGCAGGAGTCCGACCCGAAGGTGCTGTACACGGATGCGCCGACGTTTTGGTTCGTGCCCACAACCGTGGACAACCGAGCCGAGTTTCCGCATTACGTGTGCCCCATCTACCGCACCGCGGAACGGCGCGGCGTCTTGGCCACCACGGGGCACTCGAGCAACTTCGTGATCAACCTCACGATCCCGAGCGACCAGCCGCAGAACCACTGGATCAAGCGGGGGGTCGCGGGGCTGCTCTCGCTCTCGTACTGAGTCAAACGCGCCGTCGCGCGCGCTCCAAAAAGAAAACGCGGAGGAGCGCGAAAAAAAAAAAAAGCGCGTCGTCCGTCGGACCCGAAAACGTCTAGCCATCCGGGGTGACGACGACGCGCGTTTCGCGCGGCGAAGAACGAAACGTTCGTCTACCGCTCACGCATCAGTCTCTACCGCGTGTTGCATCGCGAAGGCTACTGTGTTGTATTACTACTTATTTATACTACTTTACGAATCGACGAATCATCCGTGGAAGGCGCCGGCGACGGCGCCGGCGCCGATGGTGAGCGCGAGCGCCACGAGCACGGGGTTATCCCCGGACCAGAAATCAGGCGTGTTTTTCGCTTTGCGCACGATCTCCTCCAGGCTCTCCTCGCCCACGTCGCGCGTCACGCCCTCCGTGTCCGCCAGGGTGACGGACGGCTTCGTGGCGGTCGCGGACGCGGCGGCGCCGACCGCGCCCCCTTCCTCGAACAAGTCGGGCTCGTCGCGGAGCAGGTACCTGGTCTCCGGGTCCACCTTCGCGAGCCACTTCTGGTAGAAGAAGCGCTCGAGCTTCCGGCTGTCGTCACCCTTGAGCTCGACGAGGTAGTCGCGGAGCTTGCCGGTGCGCTTGTTCACCGCCAGGTTCACGCGAGCGCCGGGGACGAGCACGTACCACCAGTACGCGGTCATCACGCCCACGGTCAGAAGCACCACGCCCTGGCTCTGCAGCGCGGAGGTGTCCATGGGCGAGGGGACGTAGTCGGTGATGGCGGTGCCGAACTGCAGCGCGTCGTCCACCTCGGACGCGCGCGGCACGACCGCCACGCGCGAACGGCGCGCCGAGACGCGAGCGCGAAGGCCACGCGTGGTCGCGGTGCGCCGGAGAGACGCGCGCGCTGCCCCGCGGGGGACGCATGTCGGGTGCGAGGCGACGGTGGCCATCGCTCCGGTCGCGCGCGCCTCGCAAAATGACGTGTCCTGTTCTCGGGTCACTCCAGCATGTCCAGGCCCAGGCAGCAACAAAATAATGCGCCGACGACGCGCGCGAGCGTTTCGCCCGCGTCGGAGACCCACGCGAACGCGATCAGGCAGGGCATCCAGAAGCAGGAGCCGCTGGGACGGCTCTTGAGCACCACGGGAGGTGGTGGCGGGAACGCCGGCGCCACATGCATGGTCGCGCCACACAC
>Ga0209652_1000494_pt1 | contig 33835 bp, 43 predicted proteins | sample SaaInl74LU_5_DNA_FD_184641 | JGI IMG/M metagenome (GOLD analysis project Ga0209652, IMG submission 184641) | Marine microbial communities from expanding oxygen minimum zones in the Saanich Inlet - ESP_74LU_5_DNA (SPAdes) (version 2) | ecosystem: Environmental > Aquatic > Marine > Intertidal zone... | reverse complement strand
GTGGTTTCGAGCACCATCTAGCGTGAAACCACGCTCTTTCACTAAATGATAAATGACCCGTAAATTCTCCATGTCTTTCAAGGTAAACATGCGATTCCCTTTGCGGTTCTTTTTCGGTTTGATGACGTCAAATTCCTTTTCCCAAAAGCGAATAGTTGAGGCATTCACTCCAAAGGTTTTGGCTACCTCGGAAATGCTGTAATACTGCTTCTCTATTTCTTTCTCTTTGTATGGCATCTGTAAAGGTGGAAGTTAAGTCTTTAAAACAACTTAATCAAAGCTCTGGTTGGCGGCGTTAGATTGTTCTAACATGGCTTCGTATTGCTCTGGAGATAAATCGTTAAAGTAAAAATAAGCTGGATTTACTTTTTCTCCGTCTTTAATCACTTCATAATGAAGGTGAGGACCTACTGATTTCCCCGTATTTCCTATGAGGCCAATAACTTCGCCACGTTTTACTTTCTGACCTTCCTTGACCATGATTTGGCTCATGTGTCCGTAAAGTGTTTCGTAGCCAAAACCGTGCTTGATCACAACGTTCTTACCGTAGCCGCTTTGCTTGCGTTCAACACGAACAACAACACCATCTCCTGTAGCAAAGATTTCGGTGCCAATAGGCGCCGTAAAGTCCATTCCCCAGTGCATTTTTCGCACTTTGTAGATGGGGTCAATTCTCCAACCATAACCAGAAGCTACTCGCTTGAGATCTTCATTTCTCACGGGTTGAATAGCTGGAATTGAAGACAACATTTCTGATTTCGACTTGGCCAGTTTAAATAGCTCTTCAAATGATTTGCTTTGAGAAACCAATTGTCGCTGGAGCTCTGATACCTTCTTCTGGGCTTCAATGATGAGCTTAGAATTATCGTAGCCTTCGTATGATTTAAAACGATCTGCGCCACCAACACCAGGTTTTCTCAAATGCTCGGGGTAGGGAGCTGCACCAAAGATGTTTCGGTAAATATCATCATCCCGCTCAGCCAAATCATCGAGAACAACAGACATCTGATTTAACTCTTGATTCAAATCTTCCACCTGCGCTTTTAAGAAACGATTTTCGCGTTCAGCATCGAGAAGTTTCGGACTCTCAAAGAACTGATCAAAGGTGAGGATACTGACAACGGCAATAAGCGCTACAAAACCCAAGACCTTAAGCGTCCAGCCCGCATAATCCTTAAAGGTATATGGAACTTTCTCGTAAACTAGTCGGCTGGGGTTGTATTTGTAACGGTATCGTGCCATCAACTATTCAATTAGCTTGCGCGAAAGTACCCAAAATCACGTACTTTTGCAATCACTAAAACGCAGGGTACAGGGCTTTAACAGCTCTTAACGTGTATCCAAAAGGCATTATTATGACATCAAAAGAAATTAGACGCGTATTTCTTGACTTTTTCAAGTCGAAAGAACATGAAATTGTTTCATCTGCACCAATGGTAATTAAAGATGATCCAACGCTCATGTTCACCAATGCTGGTATGAATCAGTTCAAAGACCTGTTCTTAGGGAATTCTGAGATTACCTTCAAACGTGCCGCTAATTCACAAAAATGCCTTCGCGTTTCAGGAAAGCATAACGACCTTGAAGAGGTAGGGGTAGATACCTATCACCACACGATGTTTGAAATGCTCGGAAACTGGTCTTTCGGCGATTATTTCAAAGAAGACGCCATTAAATGGGCCTGGGAACTCTTAACGGAGCGCTACAACATCAGTAAAGAAGACCTTTACATCACCATTTTTCAAGGTGATGAAGAAGACGGACTCCCTGAAGATTTGGAAGCGAAAAACATTTGGTTGAGCCTTGTTCAGGAAGAACGCATCTTGGCTTGCGATAAAAAAGACAACTTCTGGGAAATGGGGGAGACAGGGCCTTGCGGACCATGTTCTGAAATTCACGTGGACCTCAGGAGTGAAGAAGAAAAAGCAAAAATCCCAGGAAGAGATTTAGTAAACCAAGATCACCCTCAAGTGATTGAGATCTGGAACTTGGTTTTTATGCAGTTCATGCGCATGTCAGACCGCTCGCTTAAAATGCTCCCGGCTCAGCACATTGATACTGGAATGGGCTTTGAACGTTTGGCGGTGGTTTTACAAGGAAAGCAATCAAATTACGATACCGATATTTTCACCCCCCTCATTCAGAGCATTGAAAAGCGCAGCAACATTACCTACAAACGCAGCGATTCAAAACAAGATATCGCCATTCGTGTGATTTCTGACCACGTTAGAGCGGTGGCTTTTTCTATTGCTGATGGACAATTACCATCAAATACTGGCGCGGGTTATGTGATCCGAAGAATCTTGAGAAGAGCCATTCGCTATGCCTTCAGCTTCTTGGATATGAAAGAAGCCTTCATCTACGAGTTGGTGGATATTCTTGAACAACAATTGGGAGAGGCCTTCCCAGAAATGTCAAAACAAAAAGAACTCATTAAGAAGGTCATCAAGGAAGAAGAAGAAAACTTCCTTAGAACCTTGGATAAAGGAATTCAACGCATCAACGAGTACATCAAAGGAATGAACAATGATCTTATCGACGGTGCGGTTGTTTTTGAATTGTATGATACTTACGGCTTTTCAGACGACTTAACTTCATTGATTGCAAGTGAAGCAGGTAAGAAGGTGGATCTCGAAGGCTTTAAGAAACATCTCGAGGCTCAAAAAGAACGCTCTCGTGCTGCCGGTAAGATTGAAACAGACGACTGGGTTGAAGTTTACAAAGACGATGAGTCGGAGTTCGTTGGTTACGATCAGCTTGAAGCGGATGTAAAAATCACGAAGTACAGAAAGATAAAAGCGAAAGGGAAAGAGGGCTATCAACTCGTTTTGAACATTACGCCTTTCTATCCTGAAGGTGGAGGGCAAGTTGGTGATGAGGGTTGGTTGAAATCGGCGAACGAAAGCATCAAGGTAAATACGACAAAAAGGGAAAACAACCTCCTTGTGCATTACACAGATGTGTGTCCTGAAAATCCTCAAGCAGCATTCAAGGCCATTGTTGATGCCGAAAAGAGAAGTTCTTCAGCAAGAAACCACTCGGCAACCCACTTGTTGCACGAAGCGCTTCGAAGTGTGCTGGGAACGCACGTTGAACAAAAAGGTTCTTTGGTTTCTCCAGATTACCTTCGTTTTGACTTCTCTCATTTCTCAAAGGTGAAGCCGGAGGAATTGAAAGAGGTGGAAGATCGAGTGAATAAGGCCATTCTTGCCAATATTCCGCTAGACGAAAGAAGAAATACACCAATCGCCGAAGCACAAGAACTTGGGGCAATGATGCTCTTTGGTGAGAAATATGGAGATACGGTACGCGTTATCAAGTTCGGTTCTTCTATAGAATTGTGTGGAGGAACCCACGTGAAAGGCACTGGAGAAGTTGGTCCGTTTAGAATTGTAAGCGAAGGAGCCGTGGCTGCGGGTATTCGAAGAATCGAAGCCATCTCGGGAGAGCGATCAATGGAAGTGATTCAACAAGATCGTCAGCTCATCCAAGAGCTTACAGCCCAAACAAAACAACAAGACTTGTTGAAGGCAGTGAGCGACTTACAGCAGAAGAATGCGAATCTTGAACAAGAACTAGCCAGCTTTAAAAAGGCGGCAGCTAAGGACATCAAGTCCACCATTAAAAGCGAGATTAAGGAAGTAAATGGTGTTTCATTTATTGCCAAGCGAGTAGATTTGGACGCTGCTGAGATCAAAGACATGGCCTTTGAACTTAAGGGAGAGTGTGAATCTTTGTTCGCGGTTTTTGGCACTGAGACAGATGGAAAGGCACTGATTGCTTGCTTGGTAACGGAAGACCTGGTGAATTCAAAGGCGCTCCACGCAGGAAATGTAGTGAAAGAGCTTGCAAAGCACATCCAAGGAGGAGGAGGCGGACAAGCATTTTTTGCTACTGCAGGAGGAAAACGCCCAGAAGGTTTAGATGATGCCATAAAAAATGCGCTTAACTTCATCAGCTAAGCGCATTTTCAAGCAATAGGTAATTAGAAGCAGGTTAAGGATCTGCGATTAATACCACAAGGAAATAGTATAGTTTTGGTTTTAGTGAGCAAACTGAGATGCTCTAGCTTTAATTTGATTGACACTTCGACCATATACTGGTCCGTGATAGATCTCATTGTAGGCTAATGCCATGTTGAAAACGTACAAAATATTGAGTACAACCACGAGGATATAATCTACCACACTGGTTTTACCAAAGCTCTGCGCGAGTTCAATAAGGACTTTAAAAGCGAAGAAGATGTTGAACACTGGAATAACGAAAAACCAAGCATGCCACTTCGGTCTTCCAACAATGCTCATGGTCACAACCAAATCCCAAATTGGAACAATAGACGCCAATCCTGGTTGATTGCACTTTACAAACAAACGCCATTTAGCAACAGCGCCAATAAGTAAGAATAGGAACACTAAGAAGTAGATGCCTATGCCTCCGTCTGAGTTGTTAAAAATATTTTCCATAATCGATGTTTTTAAATCGTAATAAGAACTTCGTCTCACTAAGAAGACGATGGTTTTTACGCACGGTTGCCTTTTTTCAAAAAAGGTTTCAAAAAAACATCAATTTTTTTTGTGGGAACTTAAGCGATGTTCAGGTGGGCGTATTTCTGAACATCTGCGGCGCTGATTTTTGACGGGCAAAGAATGATCAGTCGTTCAATTACATTCCTTAATTCACGAATGTTTCCAGTCCACTGACCCTTCTGAAGTTCTTTGATCGCTCCAGCCTCGATTTCTTTAATTGGCGATCCATATTCCTCACAAATCATTTTGATGAAGTGATGAGCAAGAAGCTCAATGTCTTCGATTCTGTCTTTTAATGAGGGCACATGGATGGGGATAACGCTCAATCGGTGGTAAAGGTCTTCTCGGAAATGACCATTTTCAATCTCTTTGCGCAGGTCTTTGTTGGTAGCAGCAAAAATTCGAACATTCACCTTAATGTCTTTGTCTCCACCAACACGAGATATGCGGTTTTCTTGCAATGCACGAAGTACTTTTGCCTGAGCAGATGAGCTCATATCGCCAATCTCATCTAAGAAAAGGGTGCCGCCATCAGCTTGTTCAAATTTTCCTTTACGCTGTTTAATGGCACTTGTGAAAGCCCCCTTTTCATGACCAAACAATTCGCTTTCGATCAACTCAGAAGGGATAGCAGCACAATTGACTTCCACAAAAGGCATTTTGGCACGTTCGCTTTTTTCATGAAGTTGTCGAGCAACTAACTCTTTTCCAGAACCATTACCACCTGTAATCAAAACTCGGGCTTCTGTCGGAGCCACGGTGTCGATCAGCGCTTTAATTTCAAGAATAGCTGGCGACTCACCAATAATGTTCGACCCCAAAACCTTGTTGATCTTGCGTTTAAGAACTTTTGTCTCCTCAACAAGCGCATTTTGATCGGTGGCATTTCTGAGGGTAACCAATATACGGTTCAAGTCTAAAGGTTTCTCGATGAAGTCATAAGCACCTTTCTTCAGGGCTTCTACCGCAGTTTCAACGGTGCCATGACCAGAGATCATTACGATAGGGGAGTCTACTTCCGCGAGTTTGAGTTTCTCAAGCACTTCCAAACCATCCATCTTTGGCATCTTGATGTCGCAAAAGATGATGTCGTAAGGCTGGTCCATGGCTTTTTTAAGTCCACTCGCCCCATCTTCAGCTTCGTCTACTTGATAATCTTCATATTCTAAAATCTCTTTTAATGTGCTGCGGATTGCGGCTTCATCGTCAATTATTAAGATCTGTGGCATTGATTTCTTTTTCGACATGCTATCAAGTTTTATTCCGTTTCGGCGGCTTGTTGAGCCAGTTCAAATAAAACACCTTCTTTTAAGGCGTAGTTTGATTGGTGAATGTGGTTCAAGTTATATCTCTCGAGGGTAAATTTAATCATGATCATGGCAATTACCATGAAATCAGCGCGTATTGGTTGAAGTCCTGGAACTAACAAACGTTCGTTTTTTGTACTTCCAATGAGCTCGTCAAAAAGGCTGTTGAAGTGGTCCATGCTCACAGGGTTCGAGAGCGGGTTTCGCTCTCCTCCCCATTTGAAGTAGGCCATGTCAACAATCGAGTCAAAAGAACCAGAACTGCCAAGTAAGAAAACAGGAGAATGGTCTTTTACAGCTTGATCTAGAGTAAGAAGCACCTCACTCAAATGTTTTTTCAAGCTGAGTACTTCTTCCTCTTCAATAGGGTCTTGTGGCTGAAGTTGCTCGTATAAACGACTTACGCCAAGCGGAAAACTTTCCTTCCAGAAGAGCTGCGTGTCATTGGCAATAATGAATTCGGTACTACCACCACCAATGTCCATAATCAGGGCAGTTTCTCCCTTTAAGTCTAAGCTCTGTCGAACGCCTTTCATAATAAGGGCCGCCTCCCGATCGCCATCAATGAGTTTGATATGAATTCCAAAACGCTCAGCGGCTTCTTTAACGAAACGCTGTCCATTCCCCGCCTCCCGAAGAGCAGAGGTGGCAAAGGCAAAGGTGTCGTCAACCTGATAGTTCAAAATGGTTTCTCGATGAGATTTCAAAGCGTCCATCCCCACGAGATAGCGTTCTTTTCTGATTCCTTCTTTTGAAAAACCACCCTGACCAAGCTTTACGGCTTGTTTGGTATTGAAAACAGTTTTCCAATTTCCTTCTTCCAGATCTGCAATGAGCAAGTTGAAGGTATTGGTTCCACAGTCGATTACGGCGATGCGTTTACTCATGAATTAAATTTGATCCATTTCCAGATTTCGCGGTAAGATGGTTTCTTTCCGTACATCAAAATTCCAGTTCTGTAAATTCTTCCAGCCAACCAAACAAAGAAGACGGCGGTAGCAAATAGTATGGCCACGGAAATCAATAATTCCCAAACGCTTGTGCTGTTTAGTGGCGTGCGAATCATCATTATTATTGGCGAAGAGAGGGGAATGAAACTGAAGAGTTTTGCAGCAAAACCTTCTGGATTACTAACGCTCATGATGGCTACAAAGTAAGAGAAGAATAATGGCAACATCACAGGCATTAAGAACTGTTGCGTGTCGGTTTCACTATCCACTGCTGCTCCAATACTCGCAAACAAAGAGCCATACAAAAGGTAGCCTCCAATAAAATAGATGAAAAACATAAATAAGATGAGCGGCCAATTGATAGAAACCAAAAGACTGAAACCGTCTTGTTGTTGTAAGAAAGTTTCAAAGTCAATGGGCGTTTGTCCGCCAGAACGCAATCCGTCGACAGCAGCAACGCTATCAAAACCACCACTTTCAAAGATCATTCCGGCAGCAGTGAAGATGAGGATAGAAAACAAAATCCAGATTAAAAATTGGGTCAAGCCTACCAATCCAATACCGATAATCTTACCCATCATCAACTGAAAAGGCTTTATCGAACTCACAATAACTTCTACAATTCGGTTTGATTTTTCTTCGATTACACCGCGCATTACTTGCGAACCATAAAGGAAGATGAAAAAGAAAATGATAACGGCGAGCATCATTCCAACAATGCCCTTTTCCTGATCCATTGAGGCGTCTTCCTTATTGTTGATGTCGAATTTTGCCAGGGAAAGACTGGTCTTTAATCTTTTATAAGTACTGTAGTCGATTTGATCGTTTTCCCTAACCTTAACGCGTTCGATACCATTTTCCAGCGCACCGGTAATTCTCATGCTCACCTGGGCAGAAGGGAGGTCTTTGTAATACAAGTGGGCTTTCTTAGCAGCTAAGATAGAATCGTCAAACTCCAACATAAGGGTGTAAGGGCTGTTGATGAAAGCACTGTCGCTGGGAAGCTTGTCTGTAAAGTGAAAGAACAAGTTCTCATCTCCTTTAAAAATCTCTGGATAACTGGGCTCAATTCTTCCGCTTTCAGGATTAACATAGCTCAACATTCCCGCGTAATCAACTACCAAAACTTCATGCTCGGAATTATCTGCTACAGATACCCAAATGGCAGCAGCAATAATACCCGCAAATAAGAGCGGACCAAGAATGGTCATGATAATAAATGACTTCTTTCGAACTCGGCTGCTGTATTCTCTTCCTATGACTAATCCGATTTTACTCATGTCCTACTTCGTTTTGGGTAACTGTTTGGATGAAAATATCGTTCATTGAAGGCAGTTTTCGGTTCACATCGAGCAATTCAACATGATCTACCACTGCACGAAGCAAATCGTTGAGCTTCATCTTGTCTCCAAGCCTTACAACAGCACTTTGGCTCTCTTTTTCTTGTCCTTGAGAAAGCAATTCAAAGTTGGTCCACAAGGCATTCGCAAAGGCTATGGCAGTGCCTTTGTATCTAATTTCGTATTCTTGACGAGCATGAGCTTCTCGAATCTCAGAAACACCACCTTCAAGTACTTTTTTCGATTTGTTGATGAGCGCTATATGATCGCAAATTTCTTCTACACTACCCATGTTGTGTGTCGATAGAATGATGCTTGCTCCTTGATCTCTCAAGCGCATTAATTCACTTCTGATGAGCTCAACATTGATGGGGTCAAACCCGCTGAACGGTTCATCTAGAATGAGCAATTTGGGCTCGTGCAATACAGTGGTAACAAATTGAATTTTTTGAGCCATCCCCTTAGATAGTTCTTCTACTTTTTTATTCCACCACGCACTAATTTCGAAGCGTTCGAACCACTCGTCTAATTTTGCTTTCGCCTCCCTTTTGGACATCCCCTTAAGCTGAGCTAGGTAAAGTGCCTGTTCTCCAACCTTCATCTTTTTGTACAATCCTCGCTCCTCAGGCAAATAGCCAATGGTACTGATGTGCTTGGCTTGAAGTTTTTCCCCGAAGAGTTTGATTTCGCCGCTATCCGGGCCAGTGATTTGGTTGATGATGCGAATCAGGGAGGTTTTACCTGCGCCGTTCGGACCAAGTAAGCCAAATACAGCGCCTTCTGGAACGGTAATACTGACATCATCTAGGGCGATGTGATTGGCGTATGTTTTGGTGATGTGATTAGCTTCTAGTGCGTTCATGTGCTTCAGTTCAGCGTAAAACTAAACAATCCTCCCCCAAAAAAGGAAAAGGATTGTTGAACTTATTGACTCTATTCAATTATTAAGAGAACATTTCCTTCACTCGTTGAAAGAATCCTTTGTCTCTATGCGTAGGCTGCGGTTTGAAGTTATCAGAATCTTTGAGTTTCTCCAAAATTGCCTTCTCTTCAGAACTCAAGTTTTGCGGTGTCCAAACATTGATGTTCACCAACAAATCTCCATGCCCGTAAGATTGAACAGCAGGTAAACCCTTACCTCTGAGTCGAACAATTTTACCGCTTTGTGTGCCAGCCTCCACTTTGATTTTCGCTTTTCCACTAACCAAAGGTATTTCCGCTGAGCAACCCAGAGCTACATCCACGAAGTTGAGGTACAACTCATAATGCAGGTTTTTACCATTTCGTTTGAGCTCGTCGTGCTCCACTTCTTCAATAACCACCAATAAGTCGCCAGGTACACCGCCAAAAGGACCCGCGTTACCTTTTCCGCTCATGTTCAATTGCATGCCTTCTTCAACACCTGCAGGGATGTCAATAGAAATCACTTCCTCTTCGCGCTTTAGGCCGTTTTCGTCGGCATCTTTTGGTTTGCTTTTGACTGATTTTCCGGCCCCATGGCAGGTGGGGCAGGTAGATGTGGTTTGCATCTGACCGAGAATGGTATTTGTTACTCTTCGAACCTGACCAGCTCCTCCGCAAGTTCCGCAGCTAGAGTACTCAACCCCTTCTGCCTGAACCAGTTTAAATACCTTCACTTTTTTGACTGCACCATTGGCAATTTCTTCAAGTGTAAGTTTCACCTTGATGCGAAGGTTTGAACCTTTGATGCGGGTGCTTCTTCGAGCTCCACCGCCACCTCCAAATCCTCCGCCAAAAGCTCCACCGAAGATGTCGCCAAATTGAGAGAAAATATCGTCCATGTTCATCCCGCCGCCGCCAAAACCTTGACCTCCGCGCATTCCGTCATGACCAAATTGGTCGTAGCGTTGCTTTTTCTCGGCATTGCTCAATACCTCGTAAGCCTCTGCCGCCTCTTTGAATTTTTCCTCTGCGGAAGCATCATCAGGATTCTTGTCAGGGTGGTACTTGAGCGCCAATTTGCGATATGCCTTCTTTATTTCGGCTTCACTGGCACCTTTAGAAATGCCCAATACTTCGTAATAATCTCTTTTAGCCATAATTCGCTTATTGTCCAACGACTACTTTCGCGTAACGGAGAATGTTATCGTTTAAGAAATAGCCTTTTTCAACCACGTCAAGAACTTTACCCACCTCCTTTTTACTGGGAGCCGGTATGTTGGTAATGGCTTCGTGGTATTCAACATCAAAACTTTTCCCCATGCTGTCCATTGGCTTTAATCCTTTCGCCTCCAAGGTGCGAATAAGCTTGGCTTGAATAAGGGCATAGCCTTCTTTGATGGCCTTGATGTCCTCAGATTCGGCATTGGCTTTCTCTGCTCTTTCGAAATCGTCAATAAGGGGTAACATATCTTGAATGATGTCTTTTCCCGCGCTCTTCATGAGATCAAGGCGTTCTTTGGCGTTGCGCTTTCTGAAGTTGTCAAATTCAGCGTAAAGACGGGTGTATTTGTCTTTCCAATCAGCAACTTCTTGCTGAAGTACTTGCATTGGGTCTGTAATTGCCTCATTTGCATTCTCAACTGTTTCTTCTGTATGATTTTCAGCACCAGTATCTTGATCGGCGCTGTTATTCATTTCAGCTTCTTCGTGCATTTGCTCGTCTTTGTTCATGATCTTTTCTTCTTGCGGGGCAAAGGTCAAAAGTTTTGCCAAATAATTTAAGCGTGTCAGGGTGGCAGAATTAATAAGTTTTGAACGAAAATGTGTCGTATTGCTGCTGCAACTGCGCTTCGTGCTGACATCTAGGCATAAAAAAAGACCAACGAAAGTCAGTCTCTTTTTAGTCAATGATGTTATTTCTAAGCTCTAAAAATGATCTATCTCAGCTTGGCTACGTGCTGGTCTATTTGCACGTGCAACTCCATGCCTCTCAAATTTTTTGCAACGATAATTCCGTTTTCATCTACCAAAAAGCTCATTGGAATCGAACTAACACCGTAAATGGCAGCAGCTTCGTTTTTCCAGCCTTTTAAGTCTGAAACATGGTTAGACCAGCTCAAACGATCTTGTTGAATGGCTTTTTTCCAGCTTTCAGCATTGCTGTCTAGAGAAACGGAGAAAACGTCAAAACCTTCAGCTGTTTTGAACTTTGATTTTTGGTATTTCTGATATGCGCGAACCACGTTTGGGTTTTCACGACGGCAAGGTCCGCACCATGAAGCCCAGAAATCGATGAGAACGAGTTTGCCACGAAGGCTTGAAAGGTCAATTTTTTTTCCATCAATTCCATTCATTGAAATCTCAGGAGCTTGATCTCCAATTGCAGTTCCAATTTTCACTGGAGCTTCATAAACCGATTTAGCTAAACTAGGCTCGTTTGATTGCATGAAGCCGAAGCCAAATGCTGCAAGACTTGCTCCAAAGAGCATTATTTTGATGTTTTTCATGTCGTCTGAATAATGGAATCTAAAGGTAATTATTTGCTTGCAGTGCACCAAAGACCGTTCCACGATCTATTGGAATGCAAGCAAGAATGAAAAAACATTAATCGATGCGCTGAATATCTGCACCAAGGGCCTTCAATCGCGACTCGATATTTTGATAGCCCCTGTCGATCTGACTGATATTGTGGATGGTGCTGGTTCCTTCTGCAGATAAAGCAGCAATAAGCAAAGAAACACCCGCACGAATATCTGGAGAGGTCATTGTAACTCCCTTCAGTGGTGTTTTTCGGTCGAGACCAATAACGGTAGCGCGGTGCGGATCACACAAAATAATCTGGGCCCCCATGTCGATGAGCTTATCTACAAAGAACAAGCGGCTTTCAAACATTTTTTGATGAATCAAAACGCTGCCTCGTGCTTGAGTAGCCGTGACTAAAACGATTGAAAGAAGGTCAGGAGTAAATCCAGGCCATGGAGCATCAGATACTGTAAGGATAGACCCATCAATAAAGCTTTCAATTTCATAAGAGTCTTGAGCGGGAATGAATAAATCATCACCTCGCAATTCAATCTTGATTCCTAGTCTTCGGAATATTTCGGGAATGATTCCCAATTCTTTGTGTTGAACGTCCTTGATGGTAATCTCGCTCTTCGTCATGGCTGCCATCCCAATGAAACTGCCAATCTCAATCATATCGGGCAAGCAGCGGTGTTCACATCCTCCGAGCGCATCTACACCTTCAATTGTTAGCAGATTGGAGCCAACGCCAGAGACTTTTCCTCCCATTCGATTAATCATTTTGCTCAACTGCTGAAGGTAAGGTTCACAAGCTGCATTGTAAATAGTGGTGGTGCCTTTGGCGAGAGCAGCGGCCATTAAGATGTTGGCAGTTCCTGTTACTGATGCTTCATCGAGTAACATATCTGCTCCTTGGAGACGAGGAGAATGTACCTTATAAAAAGCATTCTTTGCATCATACTCAAAATTGGCACCAAGTTTTTGTAAGCCGGTAAAGTGAGTATCAAGTCTTCTTCGGCCAATTTTATCTCCTCCTGGTTGTGGAATGTATCCTCTGCCAAAACGTGCGAGTAGCGGACCAACAATCATAATCGAACCTCTCAATGAGGATCCTTTCTTTTTGAATTCTGGAGAGTCTAGATAGTCGAGATTGACTTCATCGGCTTGAAAAGTATAGGTGAACTCGTCATGCTGTTCAACTTTAACTCCAAGGTCTTTCAGTAATGAAATAAGTTTATTGACATCAACAATATTTGGGATGTTGCTGATTTTTACCGGCTCGGGTGTAAGTAGAACAGCGCAAATAATTTGCAAAGCCTCATTCTTAGCACCTTGTGGTATGATTTCTCCTTTGAGTTGTTTTCCTCCTTGTATGATAAATGTTCCCATTCCTTCTGTTTTTTCGAGCCCTAAAGATTTTAAAAAGCTAGGGTCTTTTAAGAAAGAACGTAAAAACTTATCGACATCCTAACGGGGAAAGGATTTCGAGAAGAACTAATTGTTAAGCGAAACAGAATTTAAAGTAAGCGAAATATGAAGTGCAGCTTACGAAATATGAAGTGCAGCTTAGTACTTCTTTTTCTTCTTTTTGATTGGGCCTTTTTTGTTGTTGCTTCTGATGTTTGTGGGCTTGGTGTTTTTTAAGACTTCAGTTGTGCTTACAAGCTCTACATCAGCGTCTAATTTCAATTTTCCATTTGAAAGCTCTACCAATTGATCTTTGATCAAGGCGTCATCAACAGAAGACCTGTTATAGGTAAGGTAGTGGCGCTTCATCAAGTTAGCAATCATCATGGTTAAGGTGTTTTTTTCATCACCTTCCTCATAAGCGCTGGCTTTCTGGATGAGCTCCTCTAAGATACTTCCGTAGTGCCCGTATTTCATTTTCCCTTTTGGGTAAGGAACTCGCTCTGGCTTTTGAGCCAAGGTTTCAGCCTCAGGTTTTGGATAGGGAGAATCTACATCCAACTCAAAGTTGGCAATGATGTGCAAATGATCCCACAACTTGTGCTTGTAATCGTCGATGTCGCGAAGGTGAGGGAAGAGTTGCCCCATTACACTGATGATGGCTTGTGCAACTTTATTACGCTCTTCACGATCGGCTACTGACTTGGCGTAATCGATCATGTTGTGAATGTTTCTTCCGTATTCAGGAATGGCTAAATCTGGTCTAGCACTATTGTAAGTAAGTCCTTCGAAATTTTCTGACATAGCTGCAAAGGTAATGATTCTCTAGCGCATCAAATCAAGTCTTGAAAAATTGATTTAATTTAAAGTTGTTCTGCAATAAAAAAGAGGAGTCCTGTTCCTGTTATTCCAATATCCGGGTGCTTTAAAGTGAGCTTTCCGTTAAAACCGGTATTTTGCTTGCTTTCACTAATTATTTGACCGGTTTCGATGTCAATCCACTGTATGCGGTAGGCCTGTAGTGCGCCCATGTTTTCTACTTCTAGTTTTGTTTTTCCTCCCTTAGCCTCTAGCGTTTGAGCTTGCGCGTAGCGGCGGTCAAAATATTGGGGGTTATCTTCAAAAAAGGTCTGACATGGGGTTCCGTCGGCACTCCTTCGGGTATAAAAATTGATACTCCTGTTGTGCACCAAACCAAGCGCTTTTTTGTCTTTCCCTCCTCTTCTGAGCGCCATCATGTCGCCCATTTTATCTTTACTAATGTCGTTAACACCCTTCCAGTTCTCTTGATCCAAACGAAGCCCTTGCATGATGCTGTCGATACGCGCTAAGTGCTCCCATAATTCAGGGTTGTACTGGTTGCTCCAATTCATTGCCGTAGCGCTCACTCCTGAAAAGGCAGAGCACCAAACACTTTTAATGAAGCGCAAGTCTGAGTCACAATACTCAATGTTCATTCCCGGACCAACTTCAGAGAACATCAATGGCTTGTTGATGGCCGGTGGGTTAAGGTTGGTAATGGGGCTTCTCCCATTGTCGGTTTGGAAATCATCCATGATTTCAGTGAAGCCGAAATACTTTTGAATTCCTGCGTTGTAGTAATTATAGGTGGCGATGTCGAGTGAGGGCTCGTAGTAAATGCTGTCGCCCAAAATAAAATCGGCCGGACCAGATACGCTGACGGAGAGCAGATGGTCTTCGTGGCGCAAGTCATATTTAATGAAGTCCAACATCTCTTTTTGCCAGAGATAAATCAACCTCGTCATGCTCGCATCTTCCCGGTAAGGCATGGAGAGGTGGCTACCATCTGCCTGGCAGTTTTCTGTAACACCCGGTGAAGATCCAATCCCATTCACTTCGCTAACAAGCTCGAAAGTAGAGATGTTCGTGCTGTAGCCATAGCGAGCAATAAAATAGCGTAGCCTGTTTTTATAGTGCCGCTTAGCTTCTTCACTTGCCAAAAAGTCGCGAACAGTTGGAAGTCCTAGTTCATCAGAATAACAGTAAGGATCGTCGTAAGGGAAGCACTCAATATCGCCGTAATCCCAGTGCCACATGGAGTAACCCGAAACATCTTCAAGAGGATAATGCACGTGCAGGTCGAGATGAATGAGGAGCTCATTTGTTTTTGCTTCGCGAAGAATCTCATCCATTTCCCAAGCACAGTTGAGTCGGTCGCTATAATTGTTCAGTTTTTCAAATTCGATATCCAGGTTCCAAGGAGCGATGAGCATTCTGAAATAGTTCCCTCCGTGAAGGGCGTATTCTTTCATTTGTTTGTGGTAGGCTAAATAACCGGCAGGGTTCATGGTTGAACTGCACCATGGTTCGGCGTTGTAGCAATCTGTCTCTGCGCATTTTGGGTAAATGGCCGGGTCGCAAGCAGGCCAAGGTAGGTTTTGTCCAACAGGAAAGAATGAGCTTGAATCGCGCACAAAGTAACGCTTGTTTTCACCCACACTCATGAATCCAGCTTTATCGCTGTCGATGACTTCAAAGCGAATGCTATTGCTGATAGCGATTGGCGATAGTTTTGTTTCAAGGGAGAACCAGCAAACATAGGTTCCCGTGTCTTTTGGTGTGAAGCGCGCTCTAAAGGGGTGTAGTGTTTCTAGCGCTTTATGTCCCCACTCATTGGGGTCCTTCGAAGAAGTATCTCGCTGGTAAGGACGATAGTAGAAGGCAAAACGCTTCTCGGGGAGGGCTTCTGAAGGTACGTTTTCTTTTTTGAAATAGGCCACAACTTCAATGTCTTGCGGGTCAAAAGGGTTCAAGGCTCTTGAGGTAGGAATTCCATTGAGATAGTTTCTAATGCTTGCTTCAACATTAGGGGGGAGCATCATGCCTAATTCAATGTGCTCGTATTTTGGAACAGCATCGGGAGCTTGTTCACTAAACCATTTTAAGCGCATGGGAGATCCATCTCTATCATTGATCGGCGTTGTTTGAGCACTTAGGCCCATCACCCCGAAAAAGAAAAAGAATAAAATACCAACTGTTTTCATGAGGCTTAAGATAAGATTTTCAGCTTGGCGAATTTCAAGAGGAGCTGCTTTTGACCTGCTGATGGAAAATACACGGTTGCTTTGTGATTTGGTACTTCACCTTCAATCTTGAGCACTTTTCCTTTACCAAAACGGGCATGTTCTACTTCTGTTCCAACTCGGATTCCATTGAGGTCGGCCGCACTTGCTTGCGATGGCGTATCGCTCACCTTTTTCATGTTTGGTTTAGGTGGAGTGTTGACGTCATTAGCGCTGCCCATAGGTTTGTAGAACTGTTGACGCGCTTGATCGAAGCCTCCTTTTCCAGCAAAAGGATTACTTTGTTTGGGGCTAGCTTTTGGTCTGCTCAGGTATTGTTCCTCAATGTCGTCGAGAAAGCGAGAAGGTTCACATTGGGAAAGTTGGCCCCAGCGGTATCGGGTTAAAGCGTAGGTTAGGGTAGCTCTAACTTCGGCTCTGGTGATGGCCACGTAAAACAGGCGTCGCTCTTCTTCGAGTTCGCTTCGCGAGTTTAAAGCCAGTTGAGAAGGGAAAAGGTTTTCTTCCATTCCAACGATATACACGTAAGGAAACTCAAGTCCTTTAGCGGCATGAATGGTCATCATGCTTACTTTATTATCGTCATCATCATCGTTATCCGCATCAGTGAGCAAGGCCACATCTACGAGGAAGTCGGGGAGGGTGAAAATTCGGTCGGGATTGTTCGGGTCGATTTGATCAGAGAACTCCTTGATACCATTGATCAGCTCTTGGATGTTGTCGTAACGTGCAACGCCTTCAGGTGTTTTGTCTGCATTTAAGTCCTTCACCAATCCAGATTCTTGTGCGATATGATCAGCTACTTCAAACGCATTCTTTTTGTTGATGATGGATTGAAAACTTTGGATCATCAGGGCAAATGCTCCAATTTTACTCAAGGTACCTTTATTAAGTCCTGTGTTATAGGTGTGAGGATGCGCGATGATTTCCCAAATGGGTTGGTCGTATTTGTTGCTGGCGATGAGTAACTTTTCCATGGTGGTTTTTCCAATGCCACGGGCCGGATAATTGATTACTCGTTTGAGTGCTTCTTCATCGTTTGGGTTGGCTGTTAATCTGAAATAAGCCAACAAGTCTTTGATTTCCTTTCTTTGATAGAAAGAGAGTCCACCATAAATACGATACGGAATGTTCAGCTTGCGCATGGCCTCCTCGAAAGATCGCGATTGTGCATTTGTTCTATATAGAATGGCAAAGTCGCTGTTAGGGCGTTGGCTTTGGTTCTGAATTTCGAAAATATCGTGCGAAACAAAGCTTCCTTCATCATTATCTGAATAGGCGCGGTGCACCCTAATCAGGTCTCCTTGTGGATTGTCGGTCCATACGGTTTTTTTAATCTGCTCTGTATTTTTATCGATCACACTATTTGCTGCTTGAACAATGACTTTTGTTGAGCGATAGTTTTGTTCAAGTTTATAAAGTGCGTAATCGGGATAATCGTTTCGGAAGTTGAGGATGTTTTGAATGTTTGCTCCACGAAAAGCGTAAATCGATTGAGCATCATCACCCACCACACAAATGTTCTGACGAGCAGCCGCAAGTTGTTTTACAATGAGGTATTGTGCGAAGTTGGTATCTTGATACTCGTCAACCAATATGTAGTGGAATTTATTTTGGTACTTATATAAGAGGTCGGCATGATCTCTGAGCAGCACGTTTGTTTTGTACAGGAGGTCGTCGAAGTCCATTGCTCCTGAGCGGAAGCATCGTTTAGCGTATTCGGTATAGATGTCCACCATGCGTGGGCGACCTGCTTGACTGTCTTCCGACATGATCTCTGTATTCCTTCTGTAAGCTTCAGGTGAGATCAGGTTGTTCTTTGCTGCGGATATTCTACCGAAAACAACGCCTGGTTTATACACCTTGTCTGATAATGACATTTCCTTGACGATATCCCTGATTAGGCTTTTGCTATCTTGGGTGTCATATATAGTAAAGTTCCTTGGGTAGTTGATACGATCAGCTTCCATTCGAAGGATTTTGGCAAACACCGAGTGAAAGGTTCCCATCCAAATGTTACGTGCCTCGTTATCGCCAATAACTTTTCCAATACGGTCTTTCATTTCTCTAGCTGCTTTATTTGTAAAAGTGAGTGCTAGGATATTGAAAGGGTCAATTCCATGATTGATAAGATGTGCTATGCGGTAGGTTAGTACTCTGGTTTTTCCAGATCCGGCACCAGCGATAACCATCATAGGTCCTTCTTCATGAATAACAGCCTCGCGTTGTTCATGGTTTAATTCATTCAAATACTCCACGTTCCAAAGGTATAAAAGCCAAATATGGAATGCGGTGATTGTTCATAAAAAGGGCAGATGATTTTGTGTGTGTTGGGAAAACAGTTTTTAAACAGCGAAATGGGGGTAAAAAGCCTTGAAAGTTAAAATGATGAAGAAAAAGTGAAATTAAAGTGTTGAATGCTATTGGATTTCAATTAAAATAACGTACATTTGCACCCCTAAAAAAACTGGGAGAGCCCAAATTGGCTCTAAGAAATTGATAAAGAGATAACGCAATATGCCTACTATTTCACAACTGGTTCGTAAAGGTAGAACCACTAAGATTAAGCCCAGCAAATCTGCGGCTTTGGACTCTTGTCCGCAGCGTAGAGGGGTTTGTGTTCGTGTTTACACGACAACTCCTAAGAAGCCAAACTCAGCGATGCGTAAAGTAGCTCGTGTACGTTTAACAAACGGAAACGAAGTGAATGCTTACATCGGTGGAGAAGGTCACAACCTTCAAGAGCACAGTATCGTTTTGGTACGTGGTGGAAGGGTTAAAGATTTGCCAGGTGTGCGTTATCACATCGTGCGTGGAGCTCTCGATACTGCTGGTGTTGAAGGGCGTATGCAGCGAAGAAGTAAGTATGGAACTAAACGACCTAAGGCGAAGAAATAATCCTCCAAGTCCAATTCTACTACCATGAGAAGGAAAAGAGCAAGAAAATTACCCCTGTTGCCAGACCCGCGTTTCAAGAGCGAGTTGGTAACCCAGTTCGTAAACAACTTAATGTTGGACGGGAAGAAAAACTTGGCATACAAGATTTTTTACGAAGCAGTAGATCAAGTTTCTGAGAAGTCTGGAGAAGACGGATTAGAGGTTTGGAAGAAAGCATTGTCAAACGTGACTCCGGCTGTTGAGGTTCGTAGTCGTCGTGTTGGTGGGGCTACTTTCCAGATTCCACAACAAATTCGCGACAGCCGTAAGTTGTCTATGGGTATGAAGTGGATGATCGGTTACTCACGCAAGCGTAACGAGAAGACAATGGCTGATCGTTTAGCAAATGAAATTATGGCTGCCTCAAGAGAGGAAGGCGCAACTTTCAAGAAGAAAGAAGATACGCACCGTATGGCTGAAGCGAACAAAGCATTTGCTCACTTTAGAATCTAATTGAAACGCTAAGACGACAATAAAATGGCGAAAAGAGATTTAAGATACACAAGAAACATTGGTATCGCTGCCCACATCGATGCGGGTAAGACAACGACTACCGAGCGTATCCTTTACTACGCAGGGGTAAGTCACAAAATTGGTGAGGTTCATGACGGTGCAGCTACCATGGACTGGATGGAGCAAGAGCAAGAACGTGGTATTACCATTACTTCTGCTGCTACAACAGTATTCTGGAACTACCGTGGTGATCAATATCACGTTAACATTATCGATACTCCAGGACACGTTGATTTTACCGTAGAGGTAAACCGTTCTTTGCGTGTACTTGATGGTTTGGTTTTCTTGTTTAGTGCTGTTGATGGTGTTGAGCCACAATCAGAAACGAACTGGAGACTTGCAAATAACTATAACGTGCCACGTATTGGTTTCGTTAACAAAATGGACCGTCAAGGTGCAGATTTCTTGAACGTTTGTCGTCAAGTAAAAACAATGTTGGGGAGTCATGCACTTCCTTTGCAAATTCCAATTGGAGCTGAAGATGATTTCGAAGGTGCAGTTGATTTGATCAACTTCCGTGGAATTGTTTGGAATGAAGAAGATCAAGGGATGACTTTTAAAGAAGTTCCAATTCCGGATAATATTCTTGAGGAAGCTACAATGTACCGCGAGCAATTGTTGGAGGCTGTAGCGGAGTTCGATGATACCTTGATGGAGAAGTACTTCGAAGATCCAGAATCCTTAACTGAGCGTGAGATATTGGATGCATTGCGTGAAGCTACTATCGCTGGAAAAGTTGTTCCAATGATGTGTGGTTCTGCCTTTAAAAACAAAGGTGTTCAAGCAATGCTTGATATGGTAATGGAAATCCTTCCTTCACCAGCAGACACAGAAGCAATTGAAGGTACACTTCCTGATAGCGATGAGATGACTTCTCGTAAGCCTTCAGTTGATGAGCCATTCGCTGCTTTGGCGTTTAAAATTGCGACAGATCCTTTCGTAGGTCGTTTGTGCTTTACAAGAGCATATTCAGGTAAATTGCCAGCAGGTTCTTATGTGTTGAATACAAGAACAGGTAAGAAAGAGCGTATCTCTCGTATTTACCAGATGCACGCATCGAAACAAAACCCAATTGATGAATTGCACTGTGGTGATATCGCAGCATTGGTTGGATTTAAAGATATTAAGACAGGAGATACCTTGTGTGATGAAAAACACCCAATTGTACTTGAGTCTATGGATTTCCCGGAACCAGTAATCGGTGTTGCTATTGAGCCTAAAACTCAAGCAGACGTTGATAAATTGGGTATGGCTTTAGGTAAATTGGCTGAAGAAGATCCAACATTCCAAGTTAAGACTGACGAGGATTCTGGTCAGACAGTTATCTCTGGAATGGGTGAGTTGCACTTGGATATTATCCTTGACCGTTTGAAGCGTGAATTCAAGGTGGAATGTAACCAAGGTGCCCCACAGGTTTCTTACAAGGAAGCAATTACAGGAAATGTTGATCACAGAGAGACTTACAAAAAGCAATCAGGTGGTCGTGGTAAATTCGCTGACATCGTTGTTAAGATTTCTCCTAACGATGATAAAGAGAAGCCTGGCTTGATCTTCATCAACAGCATCAAAGGTGGTAACGTTCCTCGTGAATACATTCCATCAGTTGAAAAAGGATTTAAAGATTCAATGGCGAATGGTGTATTGGCAGGATATCCAATGGATTCGATGACCGTTGAGTTGGTTGATGGTTCATTCCACGCGGTCGATTCTGATTCACTATCATTCGAATTGGCAGCGAAGATGGCTTACAGACATGCAGTTCCTCACGCAGGGGCAGTATTGATGGAGCCAATCATGAAGCTAGAAGTATTGACTCCAGAAGAAAACATGGGTGATATCGTAGGTGACTTGAACCGTCGTCGTGGTGTAATCAATGGAATGGATGATCGTGCAGGTTCTAAAGTAGTTAAGGCATTCGTTCCTCTTTCGGAGATGTTCGGTTATGTGACAGCTTTGAGAACCATGTCTTCAGGACGTGCAACATCAACCATGGAGTTTGATCACTTTGAAGCGACTCCAAAAAGTATTGCAGACGAAGTGATTGCAAAAGCAAAAGGAACTGTTGGCGCATAATTATAATTGAGATGGCTCAGAAGATTAGAATCAAATTGAAATCATACGATCACAACTTAGTAGATAAGTCTGCAGAGAAGATCGTTAAGACTGTGAAGTCGACAGGTGCAGTGATCAGTGGACCAATTCCATTGCCAACACACCGCAGAATTTATACCGTATTGCGTTCACCGCACGTGAATAAAAAGTCGCGTGAGCAATTCGAGTTGAGCTCGTACAAGCGTTTGCTTGATATCTACAGCTCTTCCTCGAAGACAGTAGACGCATTAATGCGCTTGGAGCTTCCAAGTGGAGTAGAAGTTGAAATTAAAGTTTAATAATTAATCATACAGCAATGCCTGGACTCATAGGGAGAAAAGTAGGTATGACCAGTATTTATAGTGCCGCTGGAAAAAATATTCCATGCACGATCATCGAGGCTGGTCCTTGTGTAGTTACACAAGTAAAAACCCTAGAGAAGGATGGTTATGAAGCTGTTCAATTAGGTTACGGAGATCGCAAAGAAAAGCGCACTTCGCAAGCCATGAAAGGACACTTCAAAAAGGCCGGAACATCTCCAAAAAGAAAGTTGGCTGAGTTTAAAGGTTTCGACCAAGAACTCGCCCTCGGTGATGAAGTTAAAATAGAAGACATCTTCAAAGAAGGAGAATATGTTTTCGTAGTTGGGAAGAGCAAAGGAAAAGGCTTCCAAGGTGTGGTGAAACGCCATGGTTTTGGAGGTGTTGGACAAGCAACCCACGGTCAGCACAACCGATTAAGAGCCCCTGGTTCTATTGGTGCTGCCTCATACCCTGCACGTGTATTCAAGGGAATGAGAATGGCTGGTCAAATGGGTAACGTTCGAGTAACAGTTGAAAACCTTGAGGTATTGAAAGTGATGCCTGAAGATGGTTTGATTGTTATTAAAGGAGCTGTTCCAGGTCATAAAGGTTCAACCGTTCTAATCAGAAAGTAAGATGGAATTAGCTGTATACACTACCGATGGGAAAAAGACCTCAAAGAAGGTTACCCTAGACGATGCCGTTTTCGGTATCGAGCCTAATGATCATGCGATCTACCTCGATGTTAAGCGTTACAACGCAGCACAACGTCAAGGAACTCATAAGTCGAAAGAACGTGCTGAAATTGCTGGTTCAACCCGCAAGATTAAGCGTCAGAAGGGAACTGGTACTGCTCGTGCGGGTAGCATCAAGTCTCCAGTGATGAGAGGTGGAGGTACCGTTTTCGGACCACGTCCTCACAAGTATGAGTTGAAGGTAAATAAGAAAGTGAAACGTTTGGCTCGTATGTCAGCGTTATCATATAAGGCAAAAGCTGAAGGCATTATGGTTCTTGAAGATCTCAAGATGGCTGCAGTGAAAACACAAGACTTTGTTAAAGTTATTGGAAACTTGAATCTCACAGGTCAAAAGACTTTGGTGGTTCTTCCAAGTGCTGATAACAATGTTTACTTGTCTTCACGCAACGTACCTAAGTGCAATGTAACTAGCGCCGCTATGTTGAACACGTATGAAATCATGAACAGCACAAACATTGTGTTTGTAAGCAACGCTCATGAAGTAGTACAACAAACCTTGATTAAGTGATGAGCAATATTTTAATTAAGCCGCTGATTACTGAAAAGATGAGTTCAGACAGCGAAGCAAACAACAGATTCGGTTTCATCGTTGCACGTGATGCAAACAAGATTGAAATCCGTAAGGCTGTTGAAAGTAAGTACAATGTACAGGTAACTTCAGTGCGCACCATCAATGTAGATGGAAAGAAAAAGAGTCGTTTTACGAAAACCGGAATGGTTAACGGAAGAACCAATGCGTTCAAGAAAGCGATTGTTAGTGTTGCCGACGGACAAACCATTGATTTTTACGATAACATTTAAGAGACATGGCATTACGTAAACTAAAACCGATGACTCCAGGACAGCGTCACAAAATCATCTCTACATTCGAAGAGTTGACTACAGACCGTCCGCACAAAGCACTTCTTGAGCCGATCAAGAAGTCTGGAGGTAGAAATAACACCGGTAAGATGACCATGCGTTATCGTGGAGGTGGCCATAAGCGCCGCTACCGTGTTATTGATTTCAAAAGAGATAAGCACAACGTTAAAGCTGAGGTTTTAACGATTGAATACGATCCAAACAGATCAGCACGTATTTGTTTGGTTGAATATGCAGATGGAGAGAAGCGTTACATCATCGCGCCTGCAGGTATTCAAGTAGGACAAACGATTGAGTCTGGTAAAGGAGTAGCTCCAGAAGTTGGAAACACTTTAACTTTGCAAGAAATTCCTTTGGGAACTGTGATTCACAATATTGAGCTTAACCCTGGACAGGGCGGTTCAATCGCGAGAAGTGCAGGAAGCTATGCTCAATTAAATGCTCGTGAAGGTAAATATTGTACGATCAAGTTACCTTCAGGTGAAACAAGAATGATTTTGACAACTTGTTTGGCAACAGTCGGTTCTGTTTCTAATTCAGAGCACAACCTTCAACGTTCAGGTAAAGCTGGACGTTCAAGATGGTTAGGTAGAAGACCACGTGTACGTGGTGTGGTTATGAACCCAGTAGATCACCCAATGGGTGGTGGTGAGGGTCGTTCTTCAGGTGGTCACCCACGCTCAAGAAACGGCATGCCAGCGAAAGGTTATAAAACCAGAAAGCCGAAAAAAGCATCTAGTAAATATATTGTAGAACGTCGTAAGAAGAAATAATTAAGACATGGCTCGTTCACTTAAAAAACCACCATTCGTGCATTACAAGTTAATGCAAAGAGTAGAGGAATCTCAGGCTTCTGGAAAGAAGTCAGTGCTCAAGACTTGGTCTCGCTCTTCTACGATCACTCCTGATTTCGTTGGTCTTACCATCGGTGTACATAATGGGAAACAGTTTATTCCTGTTTATGTAACTGAAAACATGGTAGGTCACAAACTCGGAGAGTTCTCACCAACTAGAAACTTCCGTGGTCACGGGGGAAATAAAAAGGACAAGGGAAGACGCTAGTCTCCTGAATTTAAAATTTGGAAACCATGGGTGCCAGAAAAAGAATACAAGCGGAGAAGCGTAAAGAGGAACTGAAATCAGTTGCTTTTGCAAAGCTGAACAATTGTCCTACTTCTCCTCGTAAAATGAGAATTGTAGCAGATACAATCCGCGGTAAGAAGGTAACAGATGCATTGAACATTTTGAAGTTCAGCCGTAAGGAAGCTTCATTGCGTTTAGAAAAGCTTTTGTTGTCTGCTATAGACAATTGGACAAATAAAAATGAGGGTGAACGTCTTGAAGATGCCAACCTCGTTGTAAGTGAGATTAAAGTTGACGGAGGTCGAATGTTGAAGAGAATTCAACCGGCTCCACAAGGACGCGCTCACAGAATTAGAAAAAGATCGAATCACGTAACGATTATCGTAGATAGCGCTAAATAATTACAAGAATGGGACAAAAAACCAATCCAATAGGGAATCGTTTAGGATTCATCAAAGGCTGGGAATCAAACTGGTACGGTGGAAAGAATTACACTGAAAAACTAGTTGAAGACGATAAAATTCGTCAGTACCTGACAGCCCGTTTGCGTAAGGCTAGTGTTGCGAAAATCATTATTGAACGTACATTGAAGTTGGTTACTGTAACCATCCAAACTGCACGTCCAGGTGTGATTATCGGAAAAGGTGGAAGCGAAGTAGATAAGCTGAAAGAAGAGTTGAAGTCACTTACTGGAAAGGAAGTACAAATCAACATCTTTGAGATCAAGAGACCAGAGTTGGATGCACGTTTAGTTGCTGATAGCGTTGCTCGTCAGATCGAAGCTCGTATTTCATTCCGTCGTGCAGCTAAGATGGCAGTAGCCGGAACCATGAGAATGGGAGCTGAAGGAATCAAGATCTTGGTTTCTGGTCGTTTGAATGGCGCAGAGATGGCACGTTCTGAAGGTTATAAAGATGGTCGTATTCCATTGCATACATTTAGAGCTGATATCGACTATGCCTTGAGCGAAGCGCACACAACATACGGGCGTATTGGAATTAAAGTATGGATTTGTCGTGGAGAAATCTACGGAAGACCAGATTTGACTCCTGATACAGAGAATAAAGAGAAGCGTGGTGGTGGTAATAATAATGCCGGAGGTCAAGCTCCAAGACGTCGCCGTCGTAAATAATCAAGAAAAAGCAGTAAAAGATGTTACAGCCAAAAAGAACCAAGTTCCGCAAAATGCAGAAAGGCCGTGTTCGCGGTCTTGCTCAGAGAGGGTCTAGAATTGCCTTCGGTTCATTTGCGATTAAGACGACTGACATGGGTTTCATTACATCACGTCAAATCGAATCTGCTCGTGTTGCCATTACACGTTACATGAAACGTGAAGGTAAAGTATGGATTAGAATATTTCCGGACAAACCGATCACTTCTAAGCCTGCAGAGGTAAGGATGGGTAAAGGTAAAGGTGCTCCTAGTCACTGGGTTGCTCCAATTAAGCCGGGTAGAATTATGTTTGAAATTGACGGTGTACCGTTGGAAGTTGCTCAAGAGGCACTCCGATTGGGAGCGCAAAAGTTGCCAGTTCGTACGCGTTTTGTTGTACGTCCGGACTACGTCGAATAATAGAGTATTATGAAAGCGCAGGAAATAAAGCAATTATCAGACTCAGACCTACTAGAAAAGGTAGGCGAGCATCGTCAAGCATTGGCGGAGATGAAGTTCAATAACTCACTTGCTGGGTTAGAGAACCCAATGCAATTAAGAGATCACAAAAAGGTGATCGCAAGGTTATTGACAGAGCTTAACGCTCGTAAAAACGCCTAAAAAGGAATAAGGCAATGGAAAATAAACGCAACCTTAGAAAAGAACGAATTGGTGTTGTGACTTCCAATAAAATGGATAAGTCAATCGTCGTGAGTGTTGAGCGTAAAGTGAAACATGAGAAGTACGGTAAATTCGTAAAAACGACCAATAAATTTGTAGCACACGACGAAAAAGACGAGTGCAACATTGGTGATACCGTTCGTATTATGGAAACTCGTCCGCTCTCAAAGAGAAAATGCTGGAGATTGGTCGAGATCATCGAAAGAGCTAAGTAATCTTGTCCAACGAATAAAGGTTAAAAGAAATGTTACAGCAAGAAAGCCGTATGAGAGTAGCAGATAACAGTGGAGCAAAAGAAGCTCTCTGTATCCGCGTTTTGGGAGGAACCAAGCGCCGCTACGCAAGCATTGGTGACAAGATTATTGTTACCGTAAAAGAAGCAACCCCGAACGGAAACGTAAAGAAAGGGACAGTATCAACTGCAGTTGTAGTTAGAACGAAAAAAGAAGTGCGTAGAGCTGATGGATCATACATCCGCTTTGATGATAACGCTATTGTTCTTTTGAATGCTGCCGGTGAAATGCGTGGTACTCGTATCTTTGGCCCTGTGGCAAGAGAGTTGCGTGAAAAAGACTTTATGAAAATTGTTTCACTTGCACCTGAGGTGCTTTAATTTATAAAGGCAATGCACAAACGAGTAAAAGTACAAACAGGCGACCAAGTGAAAGTTCTTTCTGGTGAAGACAAAGGAAAGAGCGGAAAAGTGTTGCGCATCGATCGTAAAAATGATCGTGTTCTTGTGGAAGGTATCAATATGATTACTAAACACATGAAACCTAGCGCTACAAATCCACAAGGTGGCATCGAGAAAAGAGAAGCAGCTATTCACATTTCAAATGTGATGGTTATTGATAATCAAGGTAACCCAACACGTGTGGGTAAGAGAAGAGCAGATAATGGAAAATTGGTGCGCTTCTCTAAAAAATCAAATGAGGAGCTTAAGTAATGAGTTACGTACCAAGACTTCGCAAGCAGTACGACGATGAGATTGTCGTATCTCTCAAGGAGAAATTCGAGTACAAATCTGTAATGCAGGTTCCTCGAATTACTAAAATTTGCTTAAACCAAGGTTTAGGTAAAGCAGTAGCAGATAAGAAGATGGTGGACTACGCTATCGAGGAAATGACTGCAATTGCAGGACAAAAAGCTGTTGCTACTATCTCTACAAAAGACGTTTCTAACTTTAAGTTACGTAAGGGCATGCCTATCGGTTGCCGCGTGACTTTAAGAGACGAAGTGATGTATGAGTTTTTAGATCGATTAATAGCAGTATCTTTGCCGCGCGTTCGTGACTTTAGAGGTGTGAAAGCTTCTGGTTTTGATGGAAGAGGTAACTTTACATTCGGTGTTAAAGAACAAATTATCTTCCCAGAAATCGATCTTGATAAAGTGAAGCATTTCAACGGGATGGATATCACTATCGTTACCACGGCAACTAATGACGAAGAAGCGAAAGCATTGTTAAATGAATTCGGTTTTCCGTTCACTAAAAAATAAACGCTACCATGGCAAAAGAATCAATGAAAGCACGCGAACGCAAGCGCCAAAGAATGGTAGCACGTTACGCTGAGAAAAGAAAAAGACTGAAGGAAGAAGAAGACTGGGAAGGTTTGCAAAAACTACCAAAAAATTCTTCTGCAGTGCGCTTGCACAACAGATGTCAATTAACTGGTCGTCCACGTGGATATATGCGTCAATTCGGTATCTCTCGTGTGACTTTTAGAAAGATGGCATTGGCAGGTAAAATTCCAGGAGTTAAAAAAGCGAGCTGGTAACCAGCCTTAATAAAACAAAGCTATGTATAGTGATCCAATAGCAGATTATTTAACGCGTATCAGAAACGCGCAGGCCGCTCGTCATAAGGTAGTGGAAATTCCAGCTTCAAACTTGAAGAAGGAAATTACTAAAATCTTGCACGAGAAAGGGTATATCTTGAACTACAAGTTCGACGATAACGAAGTACAAGGAGTGATCAAAATCGCTCTTAAGTATCACCCAAAAACGAAGAAGCCAGCAATCTCTGAACTTCAACGTGTAAGTAAACCAGGTTTGAGAAAGTACTCAGGTGGAGATTCTATTCCACGTGTATTGAACGGACTAGGTATTTCAGTTATTTCAACTTCTAAAGGGTTGATGACAGATAAAGAAGCAAGAAAAGACAATGTAGGTGGTGAAATCATCTGCTACGTATATTAAACAATACATCGAATGTCACGAATAGGAAAAGCGCCGATACCTTTATTGAAAGGAGCAGAAATTACCGTTTCTGATTCCCTAGTAAAGGTGAAAGGCCCAAAAGGCGAGCTGGAACAAGTACTTGATCCAGCGATTTCAGTCGAAATCAAGGAGAACGAAATTATCCTTGATCGTGCTAACGAGTCGAAAGACGTTAGAGCTAAGCATGGTCTATATCGTTCCTTGATTAACAACATGGTTGTTGGTGTGACTGAAGGATACAAAAAGGAACTCGAATTAGTTGGTGTTGGTTACCGTGCTAAAACTTCAGGACAACGTCTTGAGCTTGCTCTAGGTTATAGCCACCCGATCATTATCGAGATGCCTAAAGAAATTAAAATAGAAGCATTAGCGGAAAAGGGTAAAAACCCAGCGATTATTTTGGAATCTCACGACAAGCAATTGATCGGAATGATTGCCTCAAAAATACGCTCGCTCCGTAAACCAGAACCTTACAAAGGAAAAGGTGTGCGCTACAAAAATGAATACATCCGTCGTAAAGCGGGTAAATCAGCTGCTAAATAATAAGAGATTATGGCAATGTCTAAAAGAGAGCGTCGCGCTAAGATTAAGAGACGCGTTAGAAAAAATATCCTTGGAACAACGGATATTCCAAGATTGTCTGTGTTTAGAAGCAACAAGCAGATTTACGCACAAATCATTGATGACTCAACTGGTACAACACTAGTATCATCTTCTTCATTCAAAATGGACGGAGCTGATAAAGTGGTTAAGTTGGAACAAGCTGCAATGGTAGGGAAAGCAATTGGAGAGAAGGCAAAAGCAGCTGGATTGGAAACAGTTGTTTTCGATAGAAACGGTTACTTGTACCACGGACGTATTAAACAACTCGCAGATTCAGCTCGTGAAGCTGGATTGAAATTCTAAATCAACATGGCAAAAGAGCAACGTTCAATCAGGTCAGCAGAGACCACAGAACTAAAAGATAGACTGGTTGGTATCAACCGTGTAACCAAGGTGACCAAAGGTGGTCGTACCTTCAGCTTCAGTGCTATTGTTGTTGTAGGAGACGAAAACGGTGTTGTAGGACACGGTCTTGGTAAATCAAAAGAGGTAACCACAGCCATTTCTAAAAGCATCGATGATGCGAAGAAGAATTTGGTGAAAGTTCCTGTGATCAACGGAACAATTCCTCACAAACAAGAAGCACGTTTCGGCGGAGCTCACGTAATGATCAAGCCTGCTTCTTCAGGTACCGGTGTTATCGCTGGTGGTGCAATGCGTGCAGTTCTCGAAAGTGTTGGTATTACTGATGTACTTGCGAAGTCTTTAGGTTCGTCGAACCCACATAATGTGGTGAAAGCAACAATGAAAGCGCTTGGCGAATTGCGAGATGCGAAACAAGTTGCTAACTTGCGCGGCATTTCAGTACAAAAGGTTTTTAACGGATAATACAGAACCACGATGGGAAAAGTAGTTATTACTCAGGTTCGTAGCGCAATTAATCGCCCAAAGCGACAAAAAGCTACGATTCAGGCACTCGGGCTTAAGAAGCTTAATGTACCTGTAGAAAAGGAGGCAACCCCACAAATCTTGGGGATGATCCGTAAGGTAAACCACCTTGTTAAAGTTGAAGAAAAATAATTTTAAACCATTATCATGGAATTAAACAACCTAAAACCAGCGGCTGGTTCAACCAAGCAGCGCAAGCGAGTTGGTCGAGGTGAGGGATCAGGTCACGGTGGAACTTCTACACGTGGTCATAAAGGTGCCAAATCTAGATCAGGTTATAAAAGTAAAATTGGTTTCGAAGGTGGGCAAATGCCACTTCAACGCCGTGTACCTAAGTTCGGTTTCAAAAATAGAAACCGTGTTGAGTACAAAGGAATCAACGTTGATACACTTCAGGAACTTGCCGATAGAAAACAATTGACTGAAATCAATCCAATGATCTTGGTTGAAAACGGTCTTGCGAACAAGAAAGATTTGATCAAAATCTTGGGTCGTGGCGAATTGTCTTCTAAACTGACTGTTACTGCTCATAAGTTCTCTGCCTCTGCGCAGAAGGCGATTGAAGAGAAGGGTGGTGAAATTAAATCACTCTAAAACTTAAATCACCATGAAGAACTTTATCCAAAAAATCAAAGACATCTTAAAACACGAAGAGTTGAGACGTAAAATTCTCATCACTTTGGGCTTTATCTTGATCTACCGTATCGGGTCGCACATCGTGCTTCCTGGAGTGGATGATAAAATCCTTGCTGAAAGCATGGCCTCTGACGGTGGCGGTGGTTTGGCCGGATTGCTCGAGCTCTTCACCGGTGGCGCTTTTACAAGAGCATCAATTTTTGCACTTGGAATTATGCCTTACATCTCTGCATCGATTATCATGCAGTTGATGGGGATTGCAGTTCCTTCTGTGCAAAAGATGCAATCAGAGGGAGAAAGTGGGCGTAAAAAGCTAAACCAATGGACACGTTTTCTAACCATTGCCATTACATTAGTACAGGCACCTGGTTATTTAGCATCTACCGTTGTAGCTCAAACAGGAGCTGTTGCTGATCCATCAACATTGTGGTGGACAACCTCAGTAGTTATCCTCACAGCTTCAACTTTGTTTATCATGTGGATGGGTGAGAAAATCACAGACAAAGGGGTCGGAAACGGTATCTCTTTGTTGATTATGATTGGTATCATCGCTTCATTCCCGCAAGCCTTGATCCAAGAAGGAACTTTAAGTTCAATTTACTTCTTCTTGATTGAGATCGCAGCTTTGTTGATTGTTATTGGTGCTAGTGTTGCCCTTGTTCAAGGAGTACGCAGAGTGCCAGTTCAAACAGCAAAAGCAGCGCAACAAGGAACAACGCACATGCCTGCAGGAGCTGGGAAAAGAGATTTTATTCCTTTGAAAGTGAATTCTGCTGGTGTAATGCCAATCATCTTCGCCCAAGCGATCATGTTTGTTCCATTGTACTTGCAACAAACTGAAACATTTAAGAATAGTGAAGTATTAAAGAGTCTTGCTGACTTTAACGGTCTTGCATACAACCTCTTGTTCTTCCTTATGATTGTTGTCTTCACTTACTTCTACACTGCGATTACAGTTAATCCTAACCGTATGGCAGACGACTTGAAGAAAGGTGGGAACTTTGTACCGGGTGTTAAACCAGGACGCGCAACAGCTGAGTTCTTAGATGCAATTCTTTCGCGAATTACTTTACCAGGATCTATTTTCTTGGGCTTGATTGCAATTTTACCTGCAATCGTAATGGCGGTTGGATTAACAAAAGCACAATCTTTCGCAATCTTCTTTGGAGGGACATCTCTATTGATTATGGTGGGAGTTATATTGGATACTTTGCAACAAATTGATAGTTACTTGTTGTCACGTCATTATGATGGCTTAATGAAGTCTGGTAAAATGCGTGGAAGAACAGCAAGTCCAGTTGATGGTCTATCTGCATAATCCCCATGGGAAAAGGTAAGGTATACTATAAAACTGAAGATGAAATCGGATTACTCCGAGAAAGTTCTTTGCTTGTTGGGAAGACTTTGGCTGAGGTGGCCAAAATGGTTAAGCCAGGTGTAACTACACTTGAACTTGACGCTGTTGCGGAAGAATTCATTAGAGATAATGATGCGGTACCGGGCTTTAAAGGCTACGGTGGATTTCCAAACAGTTTGTGTACCTCGGTTAATGCAGAAGTGGTACATGGAATTCCAAACAATCGTCCTCTTGAAGAAGGCGATATAGTTTCGGTTGACTGTGGTGTACTCAAGAATGGCTTTTATGGCGATTCAGCTTACACCTTCGCTGTTGGTAATATCTCAGCAGAGGTGGAAGAACTCTTGAAGGTAACGAAAGAGAGTTTGAATTTAGCCATCGAACAGGCGATCGCAGGATTGAGAATTGGTGACATTGGTTACGCGGTTCAAAATCATGCAGAGCGTCATGGATATGGAGTTGTTCGTGAATTGGTGGGACATGGACTCGGAAGAAGCCTTCATGAAAGCCCTGAAGTACCTAACTATGGTAGACGCGGAAATGGATTGAAGTTACGCGAAGGATTGGTTTTGGCGATTGAGCCAATGATCAACCTGGGGGTGAAGGAAGTTCGTCAAGCAGAAGATGGCTGGACAATAGTCACAGCCGATGGATTACCAAGTGCACACTTTGAACATGATGTTGTTATCCGTAAGGGTAAAGCAGAAGTCTTGTCGACATTCAAGTGGATTGAAGAAGTATTAAAAGAGAAATAATAAATATGGCGAAACAAGCCTCGATTTCCCAGGATGGGACCATTATAGAAGCATTATCGAATGCGATGTTTAGAGTAGAGTTGGAAAACGGTCACGTGATCACAGCTCATATCTCCGGAAAGATGCGAATGCATTACATCAAAATTCTACCAGGAGATCGAATTAAAGTGGAAATGTCGCCTTATGATTTGACTAAAGGAAGGATAACCTTCAGATATAAAAAGTAAAGATGAAAGTACGTGCATCACTTAAGAAGCGTTCAGCTGACTGTAAGATTGTCCGAAGAAAAGGACGTCTTTATGTAATCAACAAAAAGAACCCAAAATTTAAACAACGTCAGGGTTGATCTCAATCCTCCGTTTAAACGATTGAAATATGGCTAGGATAGCAGGTATTGATTTACCAAGAAACAAGCGAGGCGAAATCGGTCTGACGTATATTTACGGGATCGGCAGCAGCCGTGCGAAGGAAATTTTGATGGCAGCGGAAGTTGACCTCAACAAGAAAGTACAAGATTGGAATGATGACGATTTGGCAAAAATTCGTGGTTACATCCAAGAAAGCTTTAAAGTTGAAGGTGAATTACGTTCTGAAACTCAAACACACATCAAGCGTTTGATGGATATCGGTTGTTACCGAGGAATTCGTCACCGTGTTGGTTTGCCTTTGAGAGGTCAGCGCACCAAAAACAACTCGCGTACCAGAAAAGGTAGAAGAAAGACAGTTGCAAACAAAAAGAAAGCAGCTAAGTAATAATTAGGGGACGAACCCCATTCGAGTTCATTATGAACTGAGCACCTGAACAATAAATGTCATGGCTAAGAACGTCAAGAAAAAGAAAAAGGTTAAAGTTGATGCAGTTGGACAATTGCACGTACAAGCATCCTTTAACAACATCATTATCTCGTTAACCAACAACCAGGGTCAAGTAATCTCTTGGTCAAGCGCTGGAAAAATGGGATTCCGTGGGTCGAAGAAAAACACCCCTTATGCTGCTCAAG
>Ga0209652_1000489_pt1 | contig 33893 bp, 26 predicted proteins | sample SaaInl74LU_5_DNA_FD_184641 | JGI IMG/M metagenome (GOLD analysis project Ga0209652, IMG submission 184641) | Marine microbial communities from expanding oxygen minimum zones in the Saanich Inlet - ESP_74LU_5_DNA (SPAdes) (version 2) | ecosystem: Environmental > Aquatic > Marine > Intertidal zone... | reverse complement strand
AAGGTGGCGGAGATATCTTTTTTGTAACAATTCCGCAGTAGAGCATCACAAGTGGAATCATCCTTGTCAGGATCCTGGTGCTCGCTCCTCACTCAGCTTCGCTGCTGCCGGAAGTTGGACAGTTCATAATGTGTTTCTTGTGGCGGTACTTAGAGGACGAGGGATCTTTTTTTTGTAGTGAATTCCTCAGTAGAATATAAATTTCATATAGGAATCAGTACAAAATGTAAAGTACCACCTGAACTAGTACCTCCATCATGTCTCACCGACAAAGTCATGTCTTTCGGCGAACAATGAGCGAGTTACAACAGCAATAAGAAACAAAGGAATCAGTACAAAGTTAGTACCTTTACAAACTCTTGTCGCAGGAGACAGAAAAAAGTTGTCGTCCTTGGCGATCCATGAGCGAAAATTGAAAGTTCTCACAAATTTTGCGGAGGTTTGAATCTGACTTCGGAAAGAACGGAAGTTTGAATCTTCAATCTTGGCGACGCATTAGCGACACTTATCCAACTTTGTAGAACGAAATGTCATACGCGGTTCACGCCTTGGTATTTTCGATCTAACGTCCCTCCGTCGTTTAAGAAATATCTCAAGAAAATATTCAACTTATTTTACCAATGAAAACCACTGTGATCTTTCTTTTCATACTAATTCCTCTGTTGAATTTATTCTTATTCTTAACGTAGGAATCAATACATCAAAAGATCTTGTACAACTTCATTGGCTTTGATTTCGGCGCAAATTCGCCAAGTTTGGCGGCTGCAATGCATGCAATGCATCTTTGTGGCATTGTTGCCATATCGATGAGCCACCAACCGTTCATAATTTCCCAAGACAAATCATCAACACAACGTTGCACCATCAACATCTACCAAAACCCTTCTAATCTACAATGAAGTTCTCCATGCTCACCATCGCAGGCGCTCTTGCCGCCGCCAACGCCGCCGCCATCCGCGGAGATGCCACTAAAACTCTCAAGAAGATGGCTCTCATGCAAAAGTTCACCGACGCCGCCAACAAGAAGGCCTTCGGCGCCATCCGTCGTCTTCAGGATGGAGATGAGTATTACAATGCTGAAGAAGTTACCGCAGAGACCGTCATCCAACCCTACATGTGTGTCACCGCCAAGGTTTACATGGGCGGCAACAACAATGCCAACGCCTATGCTTCATCATCATCAGCCCCCACTCAGTCCTACCTCTCGTTCGTTGGTGCCACCGACGCCAACAACAACGGATATGAATACCTCTACGGCGAAAACGATGAGTACATGACCACTCTCTCTGCTTACCTTTCAGCAATTGGTTCCAGTTGGGCCGAAGAGAGGGCCAACTTGTGCGATGACTGTGAACAAATGGAGAACTTTTGGTGAGTGGATAATAGATACGTGTGATCTCATCTTATTTCTATGTCAACTCTTTCCCTAACACATGTTGTCTGTGTTGTGCTTTACCAACCCAACAGCGCCATGTCCGAAGATGAAATTTCATACTTCGCCAGTATGACCGAAGACGAATTTGCTGAATACTTGGAAGAAGTTGAGCAGGAATACAAGCAGAAACAGCAGCAACAGCAGGAAGAACAGGAAGAGGAGATGGAGAACGAAAATAACAATGCCTACGCTGCCTACTCTTACGGAAACAACGGAAACCGTCGTCACCTCTTTGAGTCTATTCAAACTCTCTGTGGCACTTGTGAGCAGAAGTGTGTCGACGAGGACGACATTAAGCAATCCCAAGAGTACTACGAGGAGATGGCGGAACTTTTCGCGGAAGCCATGTGTACTGAGGCCGGTGATGGCGTCAACTACATCGGTCACACTTGTGGAAGTACTGGAAGGACCATCGAACTTGCCTTGTTCTCGGATGCGAACTGCATGTACTTGGCCGGAGAACAAAATGCCTACTCTTTGTACCAACAGGCCGTAGCAAGTTCCTACGGTAATGGCGATGCTGACGGTGATGGTGTGCAGGATTACGACTGGAGCGCTGACGACCTAGCATATGGGTACATGCAGCTGGTGACCGAGATGTTCCAAGACGAATTCTCTTGCTCAATGGGTGCTGTAAGGAGTTACGACGGTTCGGTAAGATTTTTGATGTGTGCCTCCTGCTCTCATTTGAGTCCAGTTTGTCTTTTACTCACTTCCTCTTGATATTATTCCATCTCTTCTTCCGTCATTACAGGAGCCCAGTGAAGCCTGTGAAACCCTTTTCGAAGATGCTGTCTCCAAGTCTGACTGCCAGGCCAACAACTACCAGAACCAGAACCAGAACAACGGACAGGACCAATACGAATACAACGGAGCGTATTCCGCCGTCCCTGAAGGTTATGACATGGTCTACAGCGAAAATGTTGCGGATGTGTGCGGGACTATTCTTGAGCTTGAAGCCAAGATGGCCTCAGGATTCACCAACCCCTTCACAGGAGAATCCTGGTCAAGCTTGTTCGGAAATGCGAACGAACTCTCTGGTGGTGCCATCGCTGGTATTGTGATCGCCGTGGTTGCTGTCATTGCAGCTGTCGGTTACGCGGTAGGCAAGAGCATGACCGCCCAGAAGACAAAGAACGCCAGCCTCGAGGAGCCTGTGTTCCAGGGCGGTGCCCTTAGTTAAATCTTGATGGATTTTGGTTCCATCACAGTTTAGGATGTTTGTTTGTGTGTGTACAGGAGGCATTTCAAGCCACGAAAAAAAGTTTTGATTAATAATTACTAGAGAGAAAGCCTTATGTTTTGAAACCCTTCGTATGTGAATGTGTTGCTTGCTGCGATAGAGAGTTTGTTGTAGGTCCGAGATTGGAGTTTGAATTGCTTGTAATCCTACGATGAACATCGTTCCTCAGAGCACCCAGATAAACCGAAACTAATAATATGTTGGAGGGGCTAAAGATGGAATGTGTTTACTTGGAATGTACTATGTATATACTTAGAGACAAAGGAAACAAACTTCCAAGAGGCAATCATCAGCTTTTTGTACACCAGACGTTTTGCATGTATGTAACAGATCCTCATTTTACATTTGATTCGAATTTCCCTGAAAGGCCGTGGCATTTTTCAGCTTGGAGAATTTACCACCCACACGACTTCTGTTCTTCCTCACAGGAGCCTGTCCAGCCGCCGGGGCTGCAGCACTGCTATCAACCTTCACTTCCTCACCCTTGATTGTCATACCGGTAGTTGGTAACGCTGCCGTAGCCTTTGCCAATTCTGCAGCCCTTCTTGCTGCCGCTTCTGCCCGAATCTTTCGTACGTCCACTTCCTCACCAGCCTTATCTTTCAATGGGGTTGGTGCTTTGCCATCCAGCCTTGAGCCACCCCCAGCATTTAATGCCCAATAGTCAATTTTTGGAGATTGTACTGCAATTGCAGCATTGCGTTGTACACCCGTTGCACCAGTTTTTTCGGCAAGCATTTCAGGAGCAGGTTGTGCGGAAGATGAACTGACGCCACTCTCTTCATCTGCCCTTAGAATTTTCCCATCGACAATTTTGATACCACCTGCAGCAGCAGCGCCTCCATCTTCCGCATCTCCTTTCTTACTTCCAGAAGCAGCTGACAAACTAGATGGAGTTGGACTCGGACAAGTACTCGATCTATGTTCCGCTGGAGCATACGCACTCTGCTTCGGCAAATTGGCCAAACTAGACGAAGCCGCACCCGCCGATGATGACGCATTCCCCGACGATGGTGCCGAATGGCTACTAGGTTCCTTATATCCCACAGGAGCATCAAAATCGACATTACAATCAGTCTCAATAATACACGCGGCATCTTGCGGCTTGACCTCTTTGATTTCAAAGTGATAATTCTTGCTATTGTAGGGGACACAAATGACATCACCCTTGGTAATACATGAAAAGTTACGTAGTGCATGCTCCAATACGGCACGGGGATTGGAGATTTCCAAAAAGTCGACATGCTGTGCTTGAAATTTGACAAAGTTGGCTTTTGGTAAACTGACGTTTGTAACGGTCAATACACCCCCCTCCTCAATGAGTAAATTCTGCATCATCCAAAAGGGAATGACACAACTCCCCTCCTCGGCAGTGAATTCCAACACACCACAATGAGTCAAGGTGCCCCTATTCGGATTCTGAAGTTGGAATAACATGGGATAGTCCACCTGAAGACGGGCGAGGACGTCGAATGCCGATGGTGGGAGGAGAATTTTATCTCCTTGTTCGAGGTGTGTTTTGTCGGCCATTGCGGCGCTGTAGCAGTGGTATTGTTCTTCGAATTTATCGGGTAGGCCTGTTCGGCCTCCTCCCATGAAGCCCCACATGATGGATTAGTTGGTGGTGGTGGTGGGTGTGAGTAAATAAGCGGTGAGTTGGCTGGGCAGCTGAATCGAAGCCCATGGAAGTTATGAGCGAAAAAACGACGCAACTCGGAGATGGGACTGTATGTTTGAAGGGGGCCAACCTATCTATACTAAAACATCTGTCGCTTAAGGATTTATTCAATACAGCCTACGCATTAAAGTATGTGGGTCCAACCCAATCTAATGAATTGCTGACCGGGAACCACGACCAATCAAACATCAATCTTCAGAAACTCACCTCTCTCACAAGCGCACAAAGCAACAACAGGAGAATAGCAAGATGGGAAAGAACATGAAGAAATACAAAGGCGGCGGCGGCGGAGGCCACCACCACAAAGGCAAACCAACCTTCGCCCCCAATCAAAGACACAAAAAAGTCGAAGTCTCATTCAACGCAACCGATCGACACGACTACCTCACCGGATTTTCCAAACGAAAGAAGGAACGACGTGCCTTTGGATTGGCCATGCAAAAGGTCAAGGATCGAGAGGCCAAGGTGGAGGAGCGGAAGGAACGGAGGGAGGCGCAGATTGAGAAGATTGAGGATATTGAACGGAATAAGAAGGCGTTGCGGAAGGGGTTGGAGGGTAATGATGATGATGATGATGGTTCGGATGAGGATGATGATAATGATGATGGCTCTGTAACCAATCCACAAGAAGGACAGCAGCAAGAAAAGGAATTATCTACATTTCAAGATGAACACACGACAACTCAATTTGGTGGTCTAGTATCAGTAACTACAACGTTTGGAATACCCTCAGATGACGAAGACGATGACTCGATAGATTTTTTCAAACGAACCAAACACGGGAAGGATCACGTGGACACGGAACAAAAACGAGCTGCAGATGTCAATACCTTTATGGAGCAAGTCAAGAGTAACATGCCAAAGAAGAATAGTGGAAAGCGTGGTGGGAAGAAGGGACAACACGGTGCTTCGACGATGAGTGGGATGGGGAGTGCGGCTACTTTGAAGATGGCACAGAAGACACTCAAGAAGTTTAATGCAAAGAATGGTAAAAGGGGCCGCGGTGGTGGTGATGAGCGTGATGGTGGAAAAGGTGGAAAGAAGCGAAAGGGTAGACGGTAGATTGAAGAGAATAAGAACTGGCAAGCAATAGAATGAAATGTACCACACTTAGTGTAGATATAAGATTTGACTCATAAGAAACCCATTGCATCCTCAATCTCTCTCAAGCGAGCTTGCTTTGCAGCCCACTCCCTCTCAAGCTGCTTCACATCACCTGGCCATTCTGGATGGAACACTCTCCTTCCACACTTTGCATTCGGACACTCTATACCGAATGGGGGTTCTGTTAACAACGTATTGAGACATGATTTGTGATACCAACAGCCGCAGTAGGTGCGGTAAGGCTTCATCTTTCTCATTTCCTTTGCCTTTTTGTCATTCTTGCTTGAACTGGAAGAGCTATTATAGATGGACTTCAATTCATCAGGACATACTGGCAACACCCTCTTGTTGCAGCAAGGACACATTTCTACCACTAGTCCCTTCACTTTCTGTACCAAAAACGTTACCAGAACGAACAAACTTGGTTGAGGAGTAATCGTCCCACCAGTTGGAATATACACATCATAATAACCTGCATTTCGCTTCTGTTCCTCCAACTTCCATGCAAGTTCCTTCTCTTCCAGTTGTTCATCAGCAGCCTTTTCCTCCGCAGTCAATTTTTGAATGGCACGTCGAGCATCCTTGCGTTCTTTTGCTAGAGCTTTGTGATCGACATATCCATTGTCACCCGGGGCACGTACAGAGGATGCTTCCTTGTTGCGCAGGTCTGTGACCTTTTTTAATGCTTCAGTATCATGTTTGATGTTGGATATGGTATCTTTTGTCAAGCGAGCCTTGTATTTTTCCTTCATCTCGTCAATATTCAAATGAAAATTCTTTGGTACTTTGACTGGGTTACTTAAGTTCATTGCCTTTTCGGACGATAGACCTTCCTGCATTCGCCTTACGATATCTTGAGCTTGTGTCATCATCATATCGGTGATTGTTTTTGGAAAGTTTGTGGATGTGAGCTCAAGTAGACATGACTTTCCACCAGTGGCAGCTGAGAAATCTGGATATGCAGGATCAATTGTAATGTTGCAATTGATGTAGTACGCTTCGTTGTGCAGTGAGAGTTTGATTTTTCCTTTTGAATCATACAAGGTGATAGTCGACTGTTTTTGCTTCGACTTTTTGGTAGCTGCAGTTGAATCCGACTTTTGAACCATCTCGACACATTGCCTCAGTTCCTTCCAACACGGTACAAAGAGATTGGTATCCACAAATGAAACGAGCCGTTCCCACACTGCTCTCACTTGTTGCGTAGGTTGTTCCATTGCGACAGTATTCAATTCCTTTTCCAGCTTCTTCTTCAACCCAGGGGGAACAATTGCATCTTGATCAATATTGACAATTAGTGGATGTGTTGGGTAGCCATCCGGAAAGGTAAGTGTCATCTTGATTTTTGTGTAGGGAGTCCGTTGATAGGTTGCAATTAAGAAAGATGGCGTTGATGTGGGAACATTAACGGCTGGAAACATGGATTTCGCTTCAGCAACTTCCTCTTGAATGGATTTGTGGTGGCTCATGATGAAGGTGTGATATAATTTTATGATGTGATTGCTTTTGTTTTTGAGATTTTTATCTTGGCTTCCGAACCTCCGCTGTTGTTGGGTTCATTTCAACTGAGCAAGAAAACGAGTTAGCATCAATGACTACTAATTATTGCAAGACCACCTGTGGTCTAGAGTTCAGCCAATAAGATAGCTGATAGGATATCTTCAACTGTGTCGTGCAACTGCAAACTGCAACCGTCAAAAAATCTCGTCAAATGCAAAAAGTGGTGAGGCTGTGAGCTGTGGTGTCAGTGGGTTGGCCAAAATGAGCTACCGCTATGTTTTGGCTAACTTGAGCCCTCCATCTGAATCGATCCAACCTTCACCAAAAAAGAATTTTGCACAATGAACGGAGAATTACGTGATCGTGCTAAGAAGTAACGCTAGCAATTGTTCTTTCATTCTGTGCTAGAAACCTCTACGTGGACCTCTACTATAATTCTTCAATCATCATGACAAGGCGTTCAATATCTCGGCTGGCTGCAGCCATTGCTGTCATCACAACCACGTTATCCTCATCATTCATATCCGCATCTGCGGCAGATTTCGAACTACCACTATTTAATCCCAAAGAAATTGACACTGACATTCCAAATGAATCCTTCATTGGTCCCAACTGCGCATCCCACACAAACTGCACCGAGTGCGGAGGAGCACTCTCCGCACTGTGCCACTGGTGTGCAAAGAACAACAAGTGTCATGCCAAGGGAGATCCATTCGGGTGTCTCATCGGTGCATCTTGTGACGCACCTCCTCCCACTCCGAAACCAACAAAACCGCCGACACCACCAGCAAAAAAGTGTATTGATTTCAAAGACTGTCAGAGCTGTGCCAATAGTTCGTGGGAGTGTCACTGGTGCCCTCAGGATAATGATGGGACGTGTCATGCCAAGGGATCGTGGAGTGGATGTGCGTCAGGTGCGGATTGTTTTGCGATTGATCGGTGTCAACGATTGGAACCGGAACGTGTGTATCATGGTGGGACGTTTTCAAAAGCATCGTTTGAAGGAGTTGGACCGGTCGCTACGACGGTGCTGGCGGTGATTATGGGGTTGGTTCTTTGTTGTGCTACTTGTTGCTTTGCGGGGGCGACGTTTGTCAAGGGAGCAGTGGATGATTTGGTTAGGCCGGTTGATATGGTGTATGAAGATGATGGTATGAATGGTCAATATTATGATGATGACAACCAATTGGAACTGGAGGCACCTCTGCTATTAGAGAATGGGTCAGCTGGAGAAACGGATGGGGAAGCTATTGCAGATGCAAACAGAAGAAGTAATTCATTGACAAGATCTGAACAAGTCTCAGTGACACAGCTATCAGCAATGTCTGTAACGACGAATCGTCGTCCACAGAAGAAGAAGTCCAGCATCAGACGCATGTACGGAGTGTGTCAAGTAGTTTATCTTGTCACCATCTTCTTCACGGTGATCTTATTCATCGTCGGCATGTCCTATGCACCACGACAGCCACAATACAACGTATGCACGAACCAACTGGGCTGGAAATCAATCATTGAAGGAATGGCATCACTGAAAGTGAGTGCATCCTTTGATTTACTAATTTCTGTCTACAATCCCAATCGAGTCGAAGTGGATCTAAAGAATGGTGCGGGACAATTTCACTATGATGGCGAATATATTGGATCGTTTGAGATTCCCGAGGGCAAGATAGCTGAAGAGGCAATCAGTGACATTATTGTCAAGGTTACTTTTACCCCAGACAAATGGCAAGCGTTGTCTCTGACATCGGAGTATTACAGGGGTACTTTGCGGTTCATTGTGGGTGGGCATGCTCATGTGTCAGTTCCAGCATTGGGCAATTATTCCTTTGAAGCAAAGTTTGATGATATTGAAGTCAATACGAATGATCCTTCCTTAGATGATACTCATTTATGTGCTTGTCCTGGGTGGAAGAAGCCTGGTCATCATTTGTAAAGTGAAGGGGTATGTTTGTGTTTGTAGAAAGTGGGGCTATTGTTTTGTGTATGACAGTATGTGGTGTGGTATTGTAGGTAATAATGTAAGCGATAAAACAAATATGTAATGAAGCGGCTGCTTCGCTTCATTCCAAACCAGATGCTCTACCATATTGTTTCTATGATAAAGCCAGCTCTCCTCTATCTTCATTCTTTGGTTGTCAATTGTCAATCCGGCCGGGCCAGCTTCATTCTGTCCCCTCTTCTCTCATCTCCCCCCTTGAAGCTTCGCCTCGTGTCATTTTTCATTTTGGCATCATTTTTGATCATTTCACATGCACCATGATGATAGCATGATACACCGCTAGCATTGAGACCATTTTGAACCGACACAACCATCATTACTAACTGCAAATACTCTAAATCCAATCTCACTAAACAATGAGTTCACGATATCAACGTCAAATGGGCCGCAAAGGCGGCAACAACAACAGCAGCAGCAGCGGCCTCCGCACAACAGATGACACCTCCGATGCCCTCGCCCGCGCCGAACGTGCCCGTCGCTTTCGTGAACAACGCATTGCCAACCTCCGCCGCGATGACAAGGCTCTCGATGCAAAATTCGGTTATGATGAATTTGATTTCAAGCATGTACAGGAATTGAAGAGTCAGTTGCAAAAGAAGGAGAGGCGGGAACTTTTGAAGCGGCAGCTGGTTGGAAATGATAAGGCGGATGCGGTTGTGGCTACGGCACAGCAGCAGGATAATAGAGGGGAGGGGAGTGAGGCTATGATGACTGAGGCGGAGTTGGTGGTATCTGGGATTAATGGGAAGAGACGTGGATGGGTGTTCAATATGATACCGACTACATTGCCTGCTTCATCGGGCAATGACACCCAGCCTTCAGCTATGGGAGGTGATGATTCTGGTGGCTTTGTCGGTGCAGGTGAAGAAGATGGAGGTGATAATGGAGGAGCGGAACGTGCAGGCGTGGAATTGTTTCTGATTGATGAAGAGAACCGAAAGTTCAAGGCAACTGTGGCACATGAGCCCTATTTCTTTCTTATTCCAGAAGATAAAACTGCCGCTGGCTTTGGTGTTAGTAGTGGTGATATGAAGGCCAATGATGTGCATGAGTTACAGACACACTATCAAGACCTCACATCTACAATTATTCGGATGTATCAGCCCCGTGGTCTCAACCGCGTTGAAATCTTACGCAAGATGGATTTAGATGCACCAAATCACTTGGGTCTACAATCGCAGAACCTTGGAGGTCGGCCAATGATTAAACTGATTTTTGACAATGTAGAACAACTTCAGAGAGTCAAGAAGGATGTGATGGATGTGCTTAGAAAGAATGAACAAAAAAGAAAGGATCAAGGCGATGAATTTCAGTTTGCGACTTTTGATGCCAACTACAATCATGATGAAGCCATTACATCGCGGAAGGAAGATCCGCTTGCGTCATTGATTGATATTCGTGAGCATGATGTGCCCTACATTGTTCGAGTGTGTACTGACTTGGGTTTACGTGCTGGTTGTTGGTATACACTTACTCCTATCTCTTCTGGAGGAGTGACTCTCTCTGATCGAGACAATCTTCAAAAGGCAAATCCTACAGTGTTGGCGTTTGATATTGAGTGTACCAAAGCTCCGTTGAAATTTCCTGATGCTGAAGTTGATTCAATATTTATGATTTCGTACATGGTCAATGAGCAAGGCTATTTGTTGCTCTCTAGGCATGTCGTTGGAAAGGACGTGGCTAACTTTGAGTACACGCCAAAGCCCAAATATCCTGGTCCCTTCATTGTTTTAAATGAACTGACAGAAGAGGCATTAATCCGTCGTTTCTTGACTGAGTTTCAAAAGCACGCTCCTCAGATTGTGGTCACTTATAACGGTGACTTTTTCGATTGGCCCTTCTTGGAGAGGAGAGCAGCAGAATATGGATTGGATTTGAGGCGAGAGATCGGTTTCTACAATGCTGCTGCTAATAATAGTGGAGGTGGTGCCGGAGTTATGGATAACTCTTCTGAATACAGAGGGCGCACAGCTGTTCATATGGATGCCTTTTGCTGGGTCAAACGCGACTCTTACCTCCCGCAAGGCTCTCAAGGTCTCAAAGCCGTTACCAAATACAAACTCGGTTACGATCCAGTCGAAGTAGATCCCGAAGATATGGTTCGATATGCTCGAGATCGTCCAGCGCATATGGCTAGTTACTCAGTTTCCGATGCCGTTGCCACCTATTACTTGTATGACAAATATGTTCATATGTTTATCTTTTCTTTGTGTACTATCATTCCGATGGGACCTGAAGATGTATTGAGGAAAGGTAGTGGAACACTCTGTGAAGCCCTTCTCATGGTAGAAGCTTGTACCAAGGATATCATATGCCCTAACAAACAAAAAGATCCCGTGGCTAAGTTTACGGAGAAAGGGAATCTGCTGGAATCTGAGACTTATATTGGAGGAAAGGTGGAATGCTTGGAAACAGGAGTTTATCGCTCAGACATTGAATATAAGTTTGACTTGAAGCCAGAAGGATTTCAGGGTCTGATCGATAATGTCGATAGGGTGATGACGTTTGCCATTGAAGTCGAAGGAGGTATCGACCGAAGAAAGATTACCAATTACGATGAGGTGGGTGCCATGCTCTGATTCTTACTGATGTATACTTATTGTACCCTGCATGTACTGACTCTTTTGACACTTTCAATTCATAGATCAAAGCTGAAATCGTCGAAAAGCTAGAGCTACTCCGTGATAGACCCAGTCGTACAGAAACTCCCTTTGTTTACCACATTGACGTGGGTGCAATGTATCCCAATATTATCTTGACGAATCGTCTTCAACCATCTGCTATTGTAGATGATGCTACCTGTGCTTCATGCGACTTTAACCAGGCACGAAATGGGTGCAAAAGGAAAATGCAGTGGGTCTGGAGAGGAGATTACAACCCTGCCACGAAGGGAGAATACGACCGAACAAAAGATCAATTGATGAGAGAGAGTGGAGTTGACGGTACAGATAGACCCTTTCATGAGCTCAATGACATGGAGCAGGCAATAGCAATTTCAGATCGTCTGAAGCTGTACAGTAAAAATGCTTACAAGAAGACCAAGGTGACGGAAGAAATTACTCGTACCGATACTGTCTGCATGAGGGAGAATGATTTCTACGTTGATACAGTTCGTCAATTTCGTGATCGTCGATATGAGTACAAGAAGCTGACTAAAGTGTGGGGAAAGAAGATTGGGACCGCTGAAACAGCCCAGCAAAAAAAGGAAGCCGAAGATACAGCTATTGTTTACGATTCGCTTCAGGTGGCGCACAAGTGTATTCTAAACAGTTTCTACGGTTACGTAATGCGAAAGGGGGCGAGGTGGCGTTCAATGGAAATGGCAGGAATCGTTACAAAAACGGGAGCTGATTTGATTGTCCAAGCCCGAAAGGTGATTGAGCAGGTTGGACGGCCTTTAGAGCTTGATACTGATGGTATTTGGTGTATCTTGCCAGGAAGCTTCCCAAACGTCTTTACTTTCAAGTTGGATGATGGGTCGTCGTTTAATTTGGAATATCCCTGTGTCATGCTCAATGCAGATGTCCACGATAACTTTACGAACCACCAATATCAAACAATCAAGGATCCTGTGACTGGAACCTATGAAGCAAGGTCAGAATGTTCCATCTTTTTTGAATTGGATGGACCCTATCGTGCCATGATTCTTCCTGCGAGTACTGACGAAGGTAGACTGCTAAAGAAGCGTTACGCGGTGTTCAACTTCGATGGATCTCTTGCTGAACTAAAGGGATTTGAATTGAAGAGACGCGGAGAGTTGGAGTTGATCAAAACCTTCCAATCTCAAGTATTTGAGCATTTCCTCGATGGATCTTCGTTGTCTGAGTGCTATGATAGTGTCGCAACTATTGCGAACCATTGGATTGATATTTTAGACACTCGTGGAGAGAGTCTTGATACGGATGAGCTCGTCGACCTCATTAGTGAAAACCGCAACATGAGTAGGCAGCTAGAAGATTATGGTGATCAGAAAGGAACCTCGCAAACAACTGCAAGGCGATTAGGTGATTTTCTTGGTGCCGAGATCATCAAGGACAAAGGGCTCAACTGTAAATTCATCATTTCCCAGCTCCCTCACGGGGCACCAGTAACAGAGCGTGCTGTCCCGACTGCCATTTGGAAGGCAGAGCCTGCTGTAATGAAACATTACCTTCGCAAATGGCTGAAAGCTCCTGAAATGGAAGGGGATGACTTCGATATCCGAAACGTCCTTGATTGGGATTACTATCTTGAACGTCTCAACAACACGATTCGTAAGATTATTACTATCCCAGCAGCTCTGCAAAAGGTTTCCAATCCTGTGCCGAGAGTACCTCACCCCGATTGGCTACAGACAACTGTGCGCAAGATGAATGATAAGTACAAGCAGAAGAGTATCAAAAGTATGTTTGGTCCAAAAGCACCAATGCAAACCCAGCAGAAGAAGTCCTCGGCTGTGATTGACATTGAAGACTTTCAGGGGAGTTCCTCAGGGCCGGGGCGTCCTATCGTGCACAGCAAGAAGAGTCGGAGGAGGCCTAGGGCAATTGAAGCCCAGCACCCTGATCAAAGTGATGGCACAGAGACTGAAGTTTCCAAACCTGCCAATGAGAAAGAATCAACCGAGGTCAGGATCAAACTTTCTGGAGAAAATCTTCCTGCATGGCTGAAAAAGAAGAAGGAGCTCTGGCGTAAACAGAGGAAAGAACGCAAGAGACGTGCATCATCTGCACCGGAGGCGTCTACTGATTCAGTATCCAAGAGACAAAAGTCAGCACTTGGCTCTATGGAAGGGTACATGCGCAGTGCAGCACAAGCATTGACACAGCATGAATGGCACGTTATTGAAATGCGCGAATTAGCATCATCAGAAGGCGCCTCGTCTGATGGAACATTCCTGCTTTGGGTCATGGTTGGGAACAAATCATTGCAACGAATCCGTGTTAAGATGTCACGAACTCTATTTGTTGATAGTCGCATTGAATTGAAGCAAGGTTTGGTGGGCAGTCTTTCAGTGAAACACGTTGAGAAGCACTTGCCACACAATAAGTCGAGTGACCTCCTCTATGAAGTGAGTATGCCCGAGTTTATGTACCGATCTAGCAACTGGATTGAGCAACTAAAGCCCAAGGATTCGTCAATTGAAGTGACGACCGAGAACGTGAGTCGTATGTTCAAGTCAGTGTATGAAATGGGAACTCCTCTTTCGCTCCGAGCCATGATGCATCTGGGTTCAGTTTGTCGCCCCAGCATTGATGTAGAAGGTAAGACTGGAAAGGTATACAATCTTTCAGAACTTTCCTCCGTCTCCCACCCAAACGAAGGAGAATATCTTCACAGAGACTTGACCTACAGACGCATCTTCTTTTATGAAAATCTCAACCAAAAGAAGAAGTCAGGATTGGTTGGGCTATTTATTATGGAAGGTGGTAGTGGCGAGAGATCGCGCACAAGTGATGACGATGACACACTTGTCGACTTATCTCGTCCTCAAGACTCGCCCAATCAGACTTTTACGTTAAGTTGCACTTGTCACTTCTGGGTTGTCAAGCCTGGTGGTAAAAAGGTTCAGAAGAACATCACTGTGAAACAGTGTGAGGGAATGTTTGGGCAACTCCTCGCTCATCTCCAGAGCTTGGGATCAGAGGATGACGGCGATGATGCCATGACATCAGAGTATTCGTCCCTTTCTCCGGATTCAAGCTGCATGGTATCGAATCTCTCCTACGTGAAAGACGAGAAAGGAGCTCTTACTGGAGCAGATGACGTTCTAAAATCTTATCTTCAATCCAACAACGGACCAACCATCTTGCTAGCAAACACAACGAAGCCACAGCCTCAGTTCCGTAAGCTTGTTCAAAGCTGCAACTCCTTCCCGTTTGTCCAACTAGCCTATCCACCTGGACCGTCGCACAATCCTTCATCGTCGTCACTCCCTGCTTTGAACTGGGAGCCAACAGCCGTGCAACTTTGTTTGGAAGCGTATCTTCACATGGGAGTTGTATCATACCCTAAGCGAATTGCCTCTGCCCGTTTCTCCCAAGTTCCTATCGGCAATTTGGCCCAGGACGAAAACTCTACAATCTTCGATGTCTTTTATGCAAGGAACTTGAGTAAGAGTAGATCTGTTTTGTGGGCTAGTGGAATGCCAAGCCAACCTGATCTTGGATTGAACACGTTGAGCCTTGTGGGAAAGACTGGAGCAGGGTTTCTACCAGTTGACACGGATGCTGTCGACAACGAGATTTGGGGTGACGATGATGCACTTGTCAGTCCTGTTATTCAACGCCCTGGAGCTTACCGCTGTGTATGCGTCGAACTTGATATTTTCGACTTGGCTATCGCTGCCCTTACTGACTCGTCGCTTGCAAACCTCCCAGGCGCATCTGTTGCATCTGCCAACAAAGGTGGTGCTCTTTTTGATATGGAAACGAATGTCCCCGGTGGCTTTATATCTACGAACGCCCCTCTTGGAGATGAGATGTCAACTGCCATTTCTCTCCCTGTCTTGCGCTCTGTTATCCAGGCATGGCTCCGTGACGCTTATCAAACTAATAGTCACATTGCAGATGACCTGTTACATGACGTCTATCGACTTATCTCAACCCCAGACTCGTTGATGAACGACCCTGCTCTTCATCGTGTGGTCCATTCTTTGATGAAGACAATATTTTTAAGGTTATTAGGCGAGCTTCAACGCCTAGGCTCGACAATTATATCTGCCAACTTCCACAAGGTCGTGGTTGCTACCAACAAGTCTGATATTTACGACGCCAAAGAGTACATCGATTTTGTCATTTCAACTATTCTGAAGAAAGCCGGAGCCAATGGTTCCAATCAAATGGTAGAGGGGATGGGCCGCGTTTCTATCCGCCCCAACAACTTTTACACTCACTACCTTTTCCTCAATGAAAATAATTTTGGAGGAATTCATTTCGAGCAACGTGAGATTGAAGATGACGATGAAAATGAGATGACACAGCTCTTCAATTCGGGAGGTGCAGAAGATAGCTCTTTGATTGTGCCTACAGTTGTGAGTGGCTGGAACATCATGCAATACCTTGCAAATGATATTGCCCAGGACTACTTCCGAACCATTATTGGTAGGTTTTCCAAGGATGTGTTCCGTAAGCAGCTTCTGATTCAACAACAAGCGAAGAACAGGATGACTGCTATATCTCCAGTATCTGTGGCCAAGAATGGCGACGAAGACGATTCTGCGCTTTCCCCTCAGGAGCAGCTTTTGAATTACAAGAAAAAGATGATTTCTAAGCACTTTGCGAATTATCTGACTAGGGTAGTTGGCGAGCTCATTGAGGATGGGGGCGGAGAAGAAAGTTTCCCTCAGTTGCCTGGATCTCATCTTCATCTTACTAATCCTGCTCTGGAGTTTGTCAAAAATGTGCTTGTGATTCTAGACCTTGATCCTGATGTAAAGCAAGAGGTGATCTACTTGAAGAAGAGTCTGTTTGCTCAGATTGGAGTTCAGGAATACTCTGCTGCAACGGCTTGGAAGAACCCCGCTGCCGCCTTCACATTGCCTGACGTGCATTGCATGGAGTGCCACGAATGTCGTGATGTGGATTTATGTGTTACTCTGCCCGAAGATGAGGAGTCTTCGCAGAAACAATGGCTCTGTGCAGGCTGCGGCAGCTCATATGATGTCGACAACATCGAACGAAGGCTTGTTGATATCGTCCAAAAGAAGTGCATCCGTTACCAATTGCAGGACTTGCGCTGTACGAAGACACAGCAAGTTGCTGTTCGAGCTTTGTCACGTACATCGGATTGTTCAGCTGCACTCAAGTTGGACATTCCACGAAATGAATTCTTCGGGCAACTAACAATTCTTCGAAACCTTGCAAAATTTTATGAGCTTGATTGGCTATTGGAGACCACGAACGGGGTCTTGAACGGATACGCGTAATTAAACTGCACAGGTGCGTACGTGCATACATTATGTGTCAATATAATAACTAGAAAAAAAGTATCTATTTTTTACCCAAGTTAGCCTTCTATCGAGGAGGACGCACGCCTTCAACCTGCGCCCAAGGCAAAAGCGACTGCAAATAGAGTTGCAATATTGGTGAGTCTGGATCTAGCAAGTCAACTTCATTTCCAGCCATACCCAACATGCCGCGCAGCTGCTCCATCAAATCAGCAGGTACATCTTCCATCATCTCTCGTTCCATCATTCCACCGCCACCTCGTGCTTGACCTCCTCTTAGGAATCTACCTCGGCGATGGTCGTGCACCAGGGCTGGACCTACAAGGTTTGGATCCAACGCAATAGCTTCAGGCGGGAATGTATGGAATCGGTCTTCGTAGTCGGATGGATCGCACTGAGCATATCGGACAAGTGCTGGAGAAAACTTTGATGTTAACTGCTTGGGAGGCAACTCTGTAGAAGTAGATATCGCTCCCTCTCCCGCGTCCGCTTCTTTCTCCAATTGAGGCTCGTCTCCCTTCACTACCTTCTCGCTGCAGCTATACATCCACTGAACAACATCATTTTCTTTCCACAATTTATGATTTCTTTCCACGAAAATTCTGACGAGATGCTCTCCAGCTGCTCGTGCCACTCGCGCTTCTATTTGTGTGTTGACTTCATCAATATTTGCAGCATTCAAGTCATGATTGAACGCAGGAAGCACAGTAGGCCAATCCATTTGGAAGGACCTCGCTTGGACATTCACCTTGTTCATTTCTAGAAGCTTCGGCAACACCATAGGAAATGTTTCAAGCGCAGTCTTTAAAGCCTCATCAGCTTCCTCCTTTCTCGATAAACGATAAAGTGCCATCGCATACGAGAAAGCCCAATTTGGCAACTGAAGCAAAGGACACTTGTGGTGCCTTGAGGTCAAGTCGTCCTCCCAGTTAATGGTAATCTTTTCAGATTCCACCAAATCCACAATGAATGATGCTCCAAGCTCAAGTCCATCCTCATCTTCCTCGGAAAGGGCAACAGACGCCCGCCGACTCGCCAAAGCATAATAATCGAGAATGAGTAACACTCCCATTGGATCTCTCAACGGGTCAAGCGAGAGCAGATACCGTCCAACAGCCATCGCATTAGGGTGACAACCACTCATACCGGAAGTTTGCATGATGCGAAAGAGGCAGGCAAAGAATCCCGAATTTGGTTGACGATGTATATCCATGAAAATGTCATTGTTGGCTTCAGCATTATTCGCATTGTTACTGGGCAATAAACTCGAAGGCAAGGCAGTCTCATACAAATACATGCACCTGCGTAACAAATCTGATCCTCTTCCACGATCATTGACGTAATACAACACCATTGCCATTTGCAATATGGTTTCAGCAAAGAATGGATTATCTGCCACAAACATTGCCAACAAGTTCGGATCTTGCATCCCAGCTTGTGGATTGGAGAGCATTTGCTCGTACTTACGATTGATTTCAGAATAGGTGTCTGACATGTCAAAAGTGAACCACTTTGCATTTGGGAACGCATCTTTCTCTTTGTTCTCGTCATCATCTTCTCCGCTGCCATCACCACTTTCATTGTAGGGCCAAGGCACCGACCATTTATTTCCTTCCTCTTCCAACACATCTTGTGTCAACTCCTTCACTCCAAGGCCACCACCCACAAATGAAGGAGGTTTCCCCCACTCCGGCTTTACCTTTCCAAATAAATACTTTTTAGCCACAGTTCGTCGATTATTTCGTCCACCACGGTTCCGATTATTCCTCCCACGCTGTTGTTGCAATTGCTGCTGTTGTTGAATATCATCATCATCGATAAAGAGAGGATTACCAGCTACTGCTGCCCCACCGAGGAGATCACGCAGAGCATAATCTAGGTCTAAATCTTGTGCATCGTAACCATGTGTTTTTGACAATAATATGGATCGAACGGTGGAGCTAGTTGATGCTGATGGGTCGTTATTTTCAGCTTCATCACCGGTGATTTCATTTTGAATTTTCATATCAGAGAGAATGGCATCCAAGTCTTCCTCTTCCTCTACTGCGGGGGCTTGCTCCTTTTTTGCTGTTGCTTGCCCTTTCTTCGATTTATTTGAAGCGGCTACGGCAGGTTGGTCCTCTTCATCCTCCTCTTCGTCATCACTTTCAGATGATTCTTCCTCTGACGATGACTCTTCTTCCAGCATGGCCATGAAACCGCCGCCACCGCCGTCATTTTGCTCCTCGTCGGATGAGCTTTCGTCATCATCGTGTTCCTCTGCAAGAGAGGCTTCTTGCTCTACTCGTAGGCGGCGTAGTGCTCGGGAGCTCATGGTTGTTAATTTTATGGGAGATATGTAGTAAAATGTGCCAGTTCACATGGCTCTCATTGTAAATGTCACATTGTTTACGTCACAAACACGTGCTGAAAATCGAAAATACACCAACTCAACGCTCGCTCAAGCGACCTTTCAACCACAAACACCTTGACAAAAAACGGCCATAGTACACCAAAAGAACCCATGCAAGAGCAACGACACGCCAAAAATCATTGATTGCTGCTGGTATCTATCTGGTATCTCAACTTGCGGCCGACCTATCTATTGAGAAGTCTAATCATCGACGGCGTTTAACCTGATTCTACCCGTGTCATATTCGCCTACATCACTTGGGATTGTCGAGCAACACATCGCACGAGACTCTATCTCCCTTGCTTCAAAATCCGAGCCTCTACCATTCACGCTGGCTGTGCCATCTACAACTACCGTTCATAATGCCTATAATTATCCCCAAACAGAAGGAAGGAGATGCCGCCTCTCCCGCTTCCACCGATGAATCTAAAGCAATAGCTGCGGCTGCAGCTGCGGCCGCAAAACCAAGCCCCGTTCCCAAACGATACAATACAATATTACGAGACTTCATGGCTTATCACCACCAAACTACGATGTATCAAGAAGGTCATACTTTTGCGGATGCGGAACTATTGGAGATCACACCCGACCATATCATTCGATATTTTACAATGAAGCTATATGGTGATGGTGACGTCGTGCCTCAAGGAAAGCCACTCAAAGGTAGTCATCACACCCTGGGTAAGTCGCATGCAATCTATGCAGTATTATGCATTACATCACAAAGTTGTTTCATTCTTTCGACTATTGGCTCTGACATTCACATGATATACGCCCTCTCTCTACATCATCTACTTTTATGTATCATAGATTACTACAAAAAGGCAATTTCTTCCTTCATGCCAAACAAACAACAGCCTTGGGACAACGCGATCAAGAAGGGCAACCCAACGAGGGCAAAGGTTGTCAACAAATTCATCCATCGTATCCGTGAGTTGGAAGGGGACGAAGGTAGTAGCAAGAAACGAAAGAGTGGCGAGACTCCAATCCAAGCACTGAAATCTCCAAGCTCACTTCCGACTTCTTCTACAGCAAAGAAAGCTCGAGTCGATGATCAATCCGCCGCTGGTGGCAACTCAAACGCGATCATTTCGAGTATTCTGCAGAAAATGCAGCTTCAGAATTCTTTGACCATTGATTTCATTGGAACACTCAGTACTTCTCTCAATGGTTATAGATCTACCTTGCAGGAGAATAATCAGTCGATCACGGCAGAACTTCAGAGGCTCAACAATAGTCTACAGCAAACTGACAATATATCTGTCCCTCCTGCGCCTGTGCCTGCAGCATCAGTACCAGCACTGCCACCAGTAGTAGCAGCAGCAGCAGCACTTCCAGGGGTCGCAAGTCTACCCCAATCAGCACCGCTTGTTGCACCTGCCCAAGAGCAACGCTGGTTTTACAATCACCCTGATGGAAGCCAACGTCGTGTTCCGCCATCTTGGAAGTTCCCTTCCGGAACCTTGTTGGAGCTTTACACTCTCTGGCATCTTGGAGATCCTCAAAACCAAATCTCTCCAATGAAATACTTTAGCACAAGTGATGTCTCTTTTTGCGGAAAGCGTTCACGTATGTCCCTCAGCGAGGCGCGCGGCCTTGCGAATGCATTGGACAAAGAGGTGGTCAAGGCAGGCCGGAGTATTAGCCCCAACATGAGTCAAGCTGAACTTGTTGAACTTTTTCGTTTCGCTGTGAACGGACTCGATATGCCATTGCAAACTCCAACTGGACGCCAACGTGACATCTTTCGTTTGAAATGGAGTACTTTTACCAAGTACAAGATAAACTCTAAAGAAGAGGAGAACAGCGAGGAAGTAGAAGGGCTAGAAGCAACACAACTCACCTATGCTCAAGTACCGATCGTTCAAGATGGAGGTAATTGGTTGTATGAGCACGCAGACGGCGAGAAACGAAAAGTGCCAAGTACCTGGACATTCCCCATGGTGAGCCTACGAGACATATACGTTCTCTGGAACTGCAGGAACGAGAACCAAAAGATTGTGCCAATGAAGTCGTTTACTTCAAAAGATGTATCCTTTCTCCAAAAAGGCTCCAAGAACCTCGCCGAGGTGAGAGGCATGATGAATGTAATCAGCAAGGAAGCTGCGAGCAAAGGATTTGAAATAAAGGAAGTCATGACTACTACTGAGGCACTCAATGCCTTCTCTGCGGGCGTGGGTGCTCTGAATATTCCTCTGTTGACACCTCAGGGCAAAGCAAGAGATATTGCCAGAACAAAGTGGTCGTCTGCTTCAAGGTTCAAGCAACTCCCAAGTGAAACTGAGAAGGCAGCAGAGACCGCCTGCTAGATTGTTGCGTGAAGATGTGTGTTTCATAAATAATTATTTGTTACGGCTACGATATGTGCACTCATTGTGCTTCTGATGCGTTGTTCTACCGAAATCACTTTGACTCTTCCTTGGGTGCGGTGGTGGAATTAAAAGATTTGGGTTGGGATAGAAATCACTCTCCGTAGAGTATCAATACTATTCCTACGTAGAATAAATCCGCCTGAGGCTCTCTCTTTTTTTACTTCTTGCTATCCCACCCCTATTCGCCTTTGATCAACTATCTCAACTGCATTATTTGTCACCACCGCAACCATGCCGAAAGCTGAGAAGGGCAGTGCCAAAGACATAGCGAACCGCATGAAGGCCAAAGGCCTTCAAAAGCTCAAGTTCTATTGTCAAATGTGCTCCAAGCAATGTCGTGACGAAAACGGATTCAAATGCCATCTAACCTCCGATTCTCATCTACGCAATATGAAACTATTCCGTGATAATGCTAGCGGCATCATGGATGACTTTAGTTCCGAATTTGAAAATGTCTTTGTGGAGACGTTGCGGCGGAGGCATGGGACACAGAGGATGAATGCGAATAATGTGTATCAAGAAGTCATCATGGATAAAAATCACGTGCATATGAATTCTACCAAATGGGCATCGCTATCGGATTTTGTACAGTATTTGGGAAAGAAGGGGAAATGTGTCGTGGAAGAGACGGAGAGGGGATGGTATGTCACGTATATTGAACGAGATCCGGCATTATTGGCACGCCAAGAGGCATTAAAGAAGAAGGCAGTAGCGGATCAACGGGAGGAACAGTTGGCTGCAGAGCGAAGGGAGGTGCTGAGGATGGAAGCTGCCAAGGCTTTGGATAGGGCGGGTGGTGTGGTGGAGAGGGTGGCTAGTGAGATTGGATCGAGGGACGATGGTGATCAAAAGATGATTGAGATGAAATTGGGTGGGACCATGTCGACTGCTTCACAAGCAAAAAAGAAGCGAAAGGGAAACAATGGAGCAAAGCTATCATTAGTAGAGGAAGATGATGATGATGACGATGATGAATCGGGACATGAAGAATCCAAGAAGAAGATACCGGAAGAAAGTTTAGCTATGCAAGTAAATAACAGACATGACAAGCAAAAAATGAAAGCAGAACCCAACAATCCATCCAGAGCAACATCATCTTCCAATTCTAAAAGGCAACACGAACCCCCAACAAATGCAAGTGCAGAAAACGCTGAAAAGAAAAAACACAAATCCGACAAAAAACACAAAGATGATGATAATGATGATAACAAAAAGAAGGACTACTGGCTCTATCGTGACATAGTAGTCAGAATCATCAACAAAAAGCTCTCAAATGGTCAATACTACAAGCGCAAGGCTATTGTAGATAAAGTCATTGATAAATACGAAGCCAGAGTAGAAGTATTAGAAAGCAGCCGCAAGGCCAAAGATGGTGGAGATATTTTGAGATTAGACCAAGATGATTTGGAGACGGTAATTCCAAAGGAGCTGGGCGAAAAGGTTCGAATATTGGCTGGGAACCATAGAGGGAAGAAGGCGAAAGTGCTCCGCTTGAATAAAGAAGATTATCGAGCAGAGCTGCGACTGACGGATGATGATAGAGTTATTACATTAGACTATGAGGATTTCTCCATGTTGGCGTGAGGAGTTCTGCAAGAAAAAGATGACGAATCATTCGATATTGTCGAAAATATAACCAACCAAAAGAAACTAACAACCGCAATGAAGACAATCCGTAAGTGTTGTGGAACCACACCAAACGTTATACACTGAACCGGACCCCATATACTCCAATATCTAAATAAAAGTGAATTGTGCATGACATCATCTTTGTAGTTCAGCATGGCTTCATTCAATGAATGTTGAAAGACGAAAGATTTCACTACATAAGCCACTGGTAAGCAAATCAGCGGTGATATAACCAGCATGTCAAATGATACCTTGCTCATGACAGTTAGAAGATCAGTACCTTGTCCAAACATTCGTGGGAAGATGCTGTTGAAAATGATCTGCTGTGCAATCCCTTGATATAAACCTCCGTAGAGCAAGAATGCGATGTTTCTCTTCGTTTCAATGTCGTCAATTGGATTAGTCAAGGTAAAAAATGTAGACTGAGTTTCATCATCATTGTAGCCTTCTTCATCAACTAGCTGGATAGCACCCCTCTGTTGGGCAACAATATCAGCAGCTGAAGCTTTGATCCCACAAGTGAAAAATGCGCTGGTCAATGGCATGGTCTTGTAGAATTCATCAATGACTTCGGGTACAGATACCGATTTGAGATACGTTGTCTTGGCAGAGATGGGCCTACTAGTACTCGTTCGTTTATGATGGGATCCACTAAACGCCGACGCAACGTTCGTGTAGGTGACGATAGAGCTTAGAATCAAGAGGAGGCACCGCATGGTCATCTTGGTATGGTTATGCCGGCTGCACTTGATAGGATTTTGGTGGTGGTGTCCGTCGGCGTCATTTTTACGCGCGCCATCTGACATGTCTTTTTTGATGTCGTGGCGCGCCAAAATTTTAAATATTTGAAGTCAAACGAACGAACTTCAAACTAAAAAATCGCAACGGCGGCGTCGCTCATTGATTGCAACAACGACCATGCTCATGGTTGACCTCCTCTAATTGTCTCCATCTCTGCTTCCGGCAGCTTCACTCTTAACAACAATGTCCTCCCTTCCAGCAAGGCGCTCCTCACCACGTCGCCAAAATCAAAAGCAGCGACGTCAAATCCACGAAAGCGACGATGATGACGATTCTTCTCCAGCCAAACTAAAACAACCACCCCCACCCAACTCGGCAACACGCAACCTCCCACCACGCGGTGAACAAATCCCAATTGACGAATATGGAATGGAAGATGAAGATGCCTTTTTTGCTGCTGGGAAATCACCTGCTCCTGGGTCTGCCATTTCGGCTAGGAAAAATCAACAGCGAAGTTCCAATGCTGCTACTGCAACAGCCGAAAAAAAGGCAAGACGTCAACAGCAGAAACAACAACAGCGTCGTCGTGAATATGAAGAATTGGAAGAGGAGGGTGAACAAAATGTTAGTAAAGGTCCTGCTATGCTTGGTGGCAACAATAACAATTTTCAACAGACACCCAAACAACCAACCTCCTTCACCTCACGAGCATTACAACGTGCCATGGGTGTCCTAGATGACGATGACGATCATCAAGACACTCCCAATTCACAATACACGCTATTATCTAAGGTATCTACCGCTGCACCTTCCACAAGAGGAAGTTATGGAATGGACAATGATGACAGCATTGACAACACTAGCAGCATCATTGATACTGCGTCACGACAGCGTGTGAGGGGGGAACAAAGTTATGCTCAGTTAGAAACTATTGGGAATACGAATGAAGAGGACTCACCATCAATTGAACGGGGGACACAGGATCCTCCAGAGGAGATGGAGTATTATTCCACGCAGAATAGTGCAAGTACAAGAGGGATTGATCCAGATGAGGAGGAGGAGGAAGATTCAAAACCATCTTCGGCTGGTCAGTTGGATAATAGTTTGGAGGAGGTGGTGGATTCGTATAATAATGAATATGATAATTTTGACGATGATGATGATAATGATGGGGGTGGAATGCAGTTGGCTACTCAAGAGGATGTTGACTTTGGCGGTGGTAATGACGATGGATATGATGACAATGATGTTGATGATGATGATGACATGGGCGTTAGTGCCAAGTCAAGTCAAAGGAGTAAATCCAGTCAAAGTCAGAGCACACAAGGCAATGATTCTGAAGAGGAAGAAGAAGAAGAGGAAGTGCCTCCACCCAAAAAACAACGTGGAAAGCCCAAGAAAAAAAAGGAGGAGGCACCACCTGTCACACCCACATCTGTGTTGCGAACTAAAAAATCAAAAAAGGGTAAAAATGTCAAGAGTAAGGTGGTCAAGTGGTCCACACCGAATGGGCATGAAGGTATTCCTGCAGCCAATCGTGAGTATGCCACGGTGCCAGTGTCAGACTACAAAAACTCACCATCTGAAGATCCCACATCGCGTACTCCTGGTGGATCATCATTGCGTCGATCACGAAGGGCACGATTTGAACCTATCCAATGGTGGAAGAATGAAAGGTTGGTATATGGACCTCAAAATGAGGAGGGTTACCTTGGTGAGGCAATGGGGGATATGCCAATAGTAACTCATGTGAATAAGGCATTGCCTACTCCGTACAAGGAGGTGAAGCGTGAACGAAAGCCACCCGCTGAAGCTGCTGCGGGTGGTAAACGCGGTGGAAAGAAGAGAAGTGGCGAGGAGGCAATAATGAGGGTGGAAGATATGCCTCAATTTGATGATAAGGCATTGAGAAAGAAGTACAAGAAGACATTTAGTGAAGGCGAATCTGGATCTGTTTGGAGTGAAACATTTGAGGAGACGACAGAGACCAAGATTGTCTCACGTCTTTCCAATCGAAACTTCTCGCAGTTGCCACTATCAAAAAGCCGAAAGAAGGGAGAATCCAAGAAGGTTGGTCAAGCCTCTCAGGCATTCCATGTCCAGACGGATGATGATGATTTGTTTCCTGGATATATTGCTGGTAATGTCGTGCTACCTCCCAAGGCTATCAAGGATGCCGAAGGTGTCGGTCTATGTTCTCAAGTCTTCAACGTTGGTGACTGTCAACCAAACTCATTGGAATTTGCCCTTGCAGACCCTTCATCACAAGATGGAGAATTTGACGAAAAGAGTGCACAGCGATATTTACTTTCCAAGGGTGACATGTTCCAAATCCCACCGGGGAATGTGTACAGAATTGAGAACCATTCCAAGACTGAGGATGCCAAGTTGTTTTGGACGATTATAAAGTGTACTAGCCGAGCAGAGCAAGAGGATAGTGAGAGTGATGGAGAGTAGGATGAAGAACAGATATGTTCTGGTTAGTTCGTGGAGCCGGTGTCAACCTATTTCTCTCGACAATATGGCAGAGTTTTGGAGTGCGTGCTATTATTTTGATCGAGAGGTTGATTGCGTTTACGTGTTAGTGTTAGATACAATGATTAAATAAATACATATTCTTCTTTTTGGTTTAATTGCGGCTTATTGAATGTAACAGGATCGTTCTTCCTCTTGCTCCTCTGTTGTGATGGCTACTGTATAGTTTCACCTTGCAAGGACTTTAAGGCTCTCTCCTTGACAGTGTACAACTGCCCCAAAAAGTGCGATAACCGAATGAACTTGTCCCTTGTTTTGGTCTTTTGCTTATTGTTGGAGCTGTGGTACAGTATCTGTCTTGAAAAGCGTTTCGGATCCAGGCTTAATATCCGATTAAGCCTGCACCGACCGAATAATTGATACCCACCAGACCAGAACTCAACAGCACCATTTCTGGTTTGTAATGAATCACTGTACCAGTCCTTGCCGTCAAAGTGAGGAAGGAATCCACCAGGACAAGCGTGATCGTGAAAATAAAGGACTTGCGACCGTGTTGCCATCCATCCAGCCTGTTGTCCAAGGAGTGCATCTACTCGTCTCGGTCGCTTAAAAGAAGGATCATTGTACGCATTCCCTTCACCACTCCAGTATGAACCAACATCAGCTTTATCTTCTACTGGCATTGCAGCAGCCCAGCCAATTTCACCTGGGTAATGTCTTACTCCCGTGGCACTAATGTCTGTCTCCCAGAGCACGAGGTCATCCTTTGTTGGGTTGGGTGGCGTTCGCGGAGAATCAAGGTCGCAGCAGACATTAGGATCAACTGTCCCAAAACTTTGTTCATACTCCATAGAAGCCGGGACAAATTGTTTCCATTTGAAGTTGTCCAAAGCAGGCGGTGATCCCTCTAAAAGCTGATGTGGTCCACCGCGATTGTCAACAACTTCGGCCCTGATGAAACCAGGCCAAAGTCGCCTAAGCTCATCCGCTGTCATTGGATCTTGTACAAGATCATTCCCTACTGTTGCTTTGTCCATGCTCTTTCCCCTTACTGTTCTACTATCTTCCAAGGCATCTTCTACGCGTGCTTTGCCATCAGGAGAATGTTCCGCTGCCCTCCTCATTCGATCAATTTGTGTACTCATCTCGAGAAAGTTTACGACGTGATCAGCGGTGACACGTATATCATCCTCAAACGCAACGAAAAAGTCATATTCCATCAATTTATCTCTCACCACAAAGCGATGCTGACGACTTAAACCATGAGGGGCAAATTCAATTGTTTGATCGGGTCTCTTCAATTGTTGATTGAACTTCTTCACATAATAATACGGTATTGCATCATCCCACACTTCCAACCCAACCCCCGTTGGCAGCGCATCTTGGATCATTTGCCTTCTAGATTCCTTTAGCTCTTCAAACCCACATATTAAATAAACGTCCACACTCCATCCCCGATGGACCATGGATTCAACTCCATCAACTAATAGAGGGAGCACAAGATCTTTCAACCGATCGGCACCGTTGACAGTGCCGCGTGTGCCCTTGTCATATTCACTGAGAGTGGTAACAATAAAGAGAACACGAAAGGGAGAAGAGTCTTCAGTAAATATATCCTCGGCAGTACGAGTAGCGAGATGGAGGACGTGTTCTAGATCCATATCGTGGTTAACATCATCGGATAGTCTTCTTCTCATCATTGGCTCGGTGCCTTCAGCGGTAACTTGTTCTTGATCTTCAGCATGTGAAAAGACAATCAACTTTTCGTGCATGCATACAACTAAGGAACAACAGACTAGTGCCGTGAATAGCAGCATAGACCGCCACAGTCGAGGTCGATCTGCTATTGTTGCGGACGCCATGGTTTATCCGTTTTTTTTGAGCTGTTTGGTTTTTGATTTTTGCTCTTTTGTCGGACATTGACTCAATTCATCGGACGGCACCATAGATGTCACAAACTTTCCCCCAAAAATCGGTCGATGAGCTGAGGCAAGAATACTTAGGGAAGCTTATGGTGGATTATGACACAATATTTGGGTTATGTAATGAATGATACTGCATTGTTCAAGAGGCCTTCCGTTTTCTTGTGGTTCGTCTTGTTGTCCTCCTGGCTGGTGGTGCTTTGGTTTCATTTTTGGCTTTGGTATCTTTGCCATCCTCTTTCTCTGCAGCTTCTTCGTTTCCATCTGTTGCCTTCTCTGCGGTGGCAGGCTTTTTCACAGGCGTGCCCCTCTTCTTAGATTTGGCAGACTTTTTCTTGGGCTTGTCATCCTCTTCTGCAGCTTCTTTGTTTCCATCTGTTGCCTTCTTAGCTTTGGAAGGCTTTTTCACAGGCGTGTCCTTCTTCTTAGCTTTGGCAGGCTTTTTCTTGGGCTTGTCATCCTCTTTTGCGGCTTCTTTGTTTCCATCTGTTGCCTTCTCGACGCTAGCAGCAGGCTTTTCCACGGGCGTGGCCTTCTTCTTGGTTTTGGCAGGCTTTTTCTTAGGTTTGCCATCCTCTTCTGCAGCAGTGGCTGCTTTCGCAACACTGTTTGGAGTATCATGAACTGATAATTTTGGCACTTTCGCTGGCTGCTGTGGTTCATCGTCCGTAGATTGTGTGAGTGCCTGTTCTTTGTTGCTTAGTTTCGCCTCCGTTGCTGCTTTCGCAACACTGTTTGGAGTATCATGGACTGAAATTTTTGGCACTTTCGCTGGCTGCTGTGTTTCAACATCCATAGATTGTGCGAGTGGCTCTTCTATGCTGTCTTGTTTCGCCTCGGTTGCTATTCTAGCAGCGCTGCTTGGAGTATCATGGACTGATAATTTTGGTACTTTCGCTGGTTGCTGTGTTTCATCTTCCGTAGTTCGTTTCGGTAGATGTTCTTTGTTGTCTAGTTTTGCCTCGGCGACAGTTTTTGGAGTGTCATCAACTGATAATTTTGGCACCTTCGATGGTTGCTGTGGTTCATCTTCAGTAGATTGTGTGAGTGGTTGCTCTTTGATGGCTGGTTTAGCCTCCTCGGTCGAGTCTTCTGTTGCCGACCGCTTTACTGGCAACTCAGATGATTTTGAAGGGTTCGGAATAGGTTGGCTTGGTTCATCTTCTGTTGTCATTTCAACGTCCTGATGTTCCACTTTTTCAATTGCTGGTACTTCTTTGTCGCTCTCTTTCTGAGCATCTTTGATGATTTCATCCTTCTGTTGTCCAGTACTTATAATTGCATCACTTTTGTCTTCAGTGTTGACAGGCTCGACAGCTTGATCTGTAGGAGGAGGAGTTGCAGGTGGCACAGCCACTTCTAAATTATTTGCTTGTGCAACAGTCTCAGCAGAACTAGACTTTTCATCCTCTACCTCCTTTTCCACTTTGATCTGCTTTTCTTCGTGTGGTGGCGCTGGCTTCTCTTCCTTCACCAAATCAGTGTCGTTTGTTGCAGATGTAGTAACATCACTTTTCTGTTCCTGTTCTTCTTTCACTTCTGTAGATACAACATCCACGTCCATTTTATCTGTTGGCTGTTCCTCAGCTGTAACTTTCATCATAGCATCTGTATCAATCGCAGGCTTGTCACTACTCACTATCAAATTATCCATCTTCTTTTCTTCTTCCTTCACCTCTGGTGTAGGAGGTCGATCCATCAAACTCGGCCTACCCAACTCTACATTTTTTCCATCTCCAGTAGCCAGCACACTACAACTAGAGGAACTAAACCATCGAAAATCATTTGGCATTTTCCTTGTTGAAATGTGCTTCACCACCGGTACACTCCCACCATTAGTATTCCCACCCCCCGATGACGACAACGAAGCATTGGCATTTCCAACACCACTACCATCCAAAGTCGAATTAATTCCATGACTACCCGAATTTGGATTTTCAATCCAAATATTATCAAATCCAGCAAACAGATTTCCGTGGGCATGTGTTTCTTCAAAGTAGGATTCTTCTCCTCGATGGAGTTGGCGTTGGATGGAGGTTAGTGCTGCGTAGCTGGAGTGGATATAGTTCCGTAGTTGGTGGGTGGAGAGTTTGGTTTTGGGTTGGTTATTGGTGTTTTGGAGCAATGTTGATGAGACGGAGTGATGGTGGTTGCCTTCTTCATTGTCTGATTTTTTGCTGGTAATACTATTGTTATTTGCAGATGGAGGAAGGCCAAGTTTGCGACGTAGCGCTACCGGCCAAACAGCTCCCGATGAAGCGTCCATGATGATGATTTATGTATGCCTGCGTGATGCAACGTTTGCAAAGGTGCAAAATCAAAATATATGGTGACTTATCTTCGTTCAAGTGCTGTCACATTTGGAACGTCCAATTACCTTGGATTGTCAAAAGCATTCATTTCGTATGTCTGATTTGTACTTGTAATATTTAAACCGCTGAAATTGACATGAAAAGGTTAAACGCTGACCACCAACCAACCAAAACGCTTCCTTCATATCATCACAATCTTTTAGCCGTTGTGTTATCATTCTGCAGCCCGTGGACAATTCAATGGTATCGAAATGAATAGAATATACTCATGCATCCTTCTCATAGAGGTGGCTTCATTACTGATGCCATTGATCACATCATTTGCACCATCTAGCCTGATAGCCGCACCACTTCAAACTTCCAAATCAACACCAAGAATACGAAGATATTCACTGTTGCAATCACATGGAACTAACTTGATAGATGCAAACGGTATCAGCAAGCAAACATTTAATGAGACGTTATGCATAGAAGAAGATGAATCGCAATTCCTTAATGGATTCACAACGATAGCAAAGACCAATGAAGCAACAAAAGATAGTTCTCAGACAGGCGAACTTCCACGACACATTGCTTTTATATGCGATGGAAATTCAAGATGGTCAAAACGACAATCGTTACCAAAATCAATGGGACATGCTGCTGGGGCAGATAGAGTTATCAATGTTATCAAGGCGCTGCAGCGATATCTACCGTCATCAGATTATTCTGACGATGTCTCTGTTTATCATGAGTCATCATCAACTCAATCAACTTCTACAGAGCATACAACAACAACAACGACACATCACGGGACAATAGAATACTGCACACTCTACGCATTCTCCACCGAGAACTGGTCAAGATCACCAGAAGAAATCAATACAATATTCAAACTGATGGAACGGATAGCAATTCAATATAGATCACATGAAAGTGTCAAATCGGGCAAGATACAGATTGATTTGTTGGGGAATTTGGAAGATGAGAGAATTCCACCTGGTGCCAAGAGGGAATTGCAACGGTTGCAAAGTGAAAGTAGAGATGCGTGCAACAAGCGAAGAGAAAAGTTTGGAAACTTGACCAATATATTGACAATATGTTTGGCTATTAATTATGGAGCTAGGGCAGATATCTTACAAGCTGCACAGAAACTAGCTCAAGCTATTGCATCTGGTGAAATCTCCCAGAATGATCTTGCAGCGATGGATGAGTCGGAAATATCGAAACGATTGTGTACCGCTCACATACCCGATCCTGATTTGATCATACGAACGTCGGGAGAGACTCGATTGTCGAATTTCTTGTTGTGGGATGCGGCATATGCAGAGTTGTACTTTACCGATTTGTTATGGCCAGACTTTGATGAGGAGGCTCTGGAGGAGGCGTTGGTGTGGTATGGGAAGCGAAAAAGGCGTTTTGGTGGGAGAAATGAGTGATCCGTACCTACTATCGTTGGACTGCATGCATTACAATATGCAACAAGCACAGTGAGATTGATCCCTGATAACCAGCCTGATACATCGTCGGATACTTCAGCAATAGTAACGTTGTGGGGAGCAGTCTACACGGCTGCAGCCTTGTGTCGCAATGAAAGTTTTGCCGGTGACGGTGATGAAAACAAAGCTCTTGAGGAGTACAAGTCAGTGCATCGTCATGACATCAATCTTGCGTACATATTATGACCTAATAGTTGATGCAAACATAATAACTGGTTGATATGTGATTATTCTATATGAATTATCAATAGTAATTACACACCCACATACATTCTGTCTCATGAAGTTGTGAAGTCATCCTTTTTATTCGAGCCTCAGTCCAGGAACTCCCTTTAATCCCATTTTGCCGACGGTTCTCTTCTGTAAAGCAGGCTGATCTGACAAGCCATTCTGCTGAGCCCAAAGGTTCGCCTGCTGGACTAACAATTTCTTATCCCAACGTACCTTCTTGAGGTGACCGTTGTAGTACCCAAGCCAAGCCCTGTAGGCTTGTTCTGCAGATACACGCAATGTTTTGTCCTTTCCAACATTTTGTTTAGCTTGTTCGACAACAGCCGAAGTCTTAACCGATACGTTGATGGGGGTTGGCTCCAATGGCATTCCCTTCAGTTCTTTCTTCACCATATGCGCCTCTTCGTAGTTTGAGAGAAGCAAGCCACCCTTTCCTTCCTTTCCAGCCCTTGCTGTTCGACCAAGCCTGTGGATGTACTGTGCCCTATCCGTAAGGCCAACCTGCAAGACAAATGTCACATCGGGGTAGTCCATACCACGAGCCGTGACATCAGAAGTGAACATGACAGCATTTTTGCTCTTACGAAACTCTTCGGATGCACGCTCACGTGCCTTTTGAGCCTTCCTGGAATGAATCTCAAGAACTTTGTAGCCCGTCTGTGAACTTACCGAGTTGAACAACTCCGCCAAGAAACCTGTCAACCTCGCCGTGGTAAAGAACACAATGATCTTGTAGGGTTTGTTGTTAGTCTCACGCTCGAGAATGGCCATGATGGATCGGACTTGATCTTCCTGATTGGAAATCATCACTTGCTGCTGGACACGTTCGTGTGTCTGCTCACTATCCTTTCCAACGGTATCGACAAAGTGATACTTGGGATGCATGGCAATCTTGGCAATTTCCGTAACAGTTGGGGGGATCGTTGCAGAAAACAACAATGTTTGCCTCGTTTGAGCAGAGGGGTTCAATAGTGCAAGAATACGTTCAATGTCGGGACGAAATCCCATATCAAGCAATTGATCAGCCTCATCAAACACAAGACAACTCAGATTTGTCATCCTATTAGCAAGTCCATCCTTCAAGTGATCCAACAACCTTCCAGGAGTAGCCACCACGATAGGCGTAGTGCCCTGCAAAGCACGCACATCCTTATTCTTGTTCGTCCCACCAACACAAATGACAACCTTGCGAAGGTGCGCTTGATGAAACGTCAACAACTTTTTCGTCTCTGCTCCAATCTGCTGCGCCAATTCACGTGTAGGCGAAATCACCAAACAATTAATATCATTCGAATTCTTTTTCTTATTCGTCAAAATCTTTTCAATCGTAGGAATCATAAACGCAAGTGTCTTTCCTGTCCCAGTCTTGGCCTTGGCAAGGCAATCGGTATCATCTTTCAATATCAATGGGAGTGTTTCTGCCTGTACGGCAGTCATGTATTCGTATTTGAATAC
>Ga0209652_1000488_pt1 | contig 33979 bp, 24 predicted proteins | sample SaaInl74LU_5_DNA_FD_184641 | JGI IMG/M metagenome (GOLD analysis project Ga0209652, IMG submission 184641) | Marine microbial communities from expanding oxygen minimum zones in the Saanich Inlet - ESP_74LU_5_DNA (SPAdes) (version 2) | ecosystem: Environmental > Aquatic > Marine > Intertidal zone... | reverse complement strand
CGTTGATGATTATATCATTAAGAACTCCTTACTACGCTTAAATGTAGCTATTCAAAAGGCATTGGAAAAACGTATAATCTCAAACAACCTCGAAGTAAGCCAACACAGATATCATCAGATTTTTCAAAACGCAGGAGTTGCAATTGCCGCCTTCCAAGCTCCGCTAATGATGAGCAGGTTCATTGACAATTTGAACAAAAAGGGAAGTAAGGAAATCTCGGTCAAGGACTTACAAAAGGTATTACAATTGCTTACGATGATAGATGCAAATAAGCATGCTCTCAAACTTTTTAAGGCCAAAAACCTTGAAGATCTCAAAAGCAATTTCCTCTCGCTTTTTAGTAAGGACGTCTATCAATGGATGGAACAATGCCTTCTAAAATACGGTCAAGAAACTGAAATCGAATCCGTGGTAAAAGCCCGAACCCTTGAAGGAAGTCACCTCTATTTAAGAATGACGATGTCTTTTGACCCCAGCGATCCTGAAAGATTTAACGTGAGTATGGTTGACCTCACCAAAATGCGCGAATCAGAGCAGCGATTAACGAAGGTGATGCAACGCCTAGAGTCTACCGTCGAACATCGCACAAAAGCGCTGACACAACTGAATATTAAACTGCAAAACCAAGCTCAAGACCGTGAGCGAATTAATGGCGTTTTAAGAGATAACTACATTCAAATGACCGAGAGCATCATTGCTGCAAAACGCATTCAGCAATTAATGCTTCCCAAAATTCGAGATATTGCTAATGCCTTCGAAGATGCCTTCGTGTACCTTCGTCCAAAAGATATTGTTAGTGGCGACTTTTACTGGTTTCACCGCACCGAAACTAAAGCTTGGATTGCTTGTGTTGATTGTACTGGGCATGGAGTACCAGGGGCTTTCATGTCGATGATAGGATCTAAAATCTTGAACCGAATTATCATTGAAGATTGTGTTGAAGATACCGCTCAAATCTTGAATAATGTTGACGACTACATCGTAAAAGAGCTAAAACAACACGATACAGAAACACAAGTCAGCACAGGCATGGACATCTCCCTATGCTGTGTTGATTTCGAAGCCAATACCGTTCAGTTCTCAGGAGCATTTCAAAACCTATACTGCTTTCAAAGCGGTGAACTAAAGATGATAAAAGGTGATCGTTTCTCTATTGGAGGTACCTTCAAAATCGAGAACAAAACCTATGCTTCTACAACACTTCAGCTTTCTAAAGGCGACACATTCTATTTACTTTCAGACGGTTATGCTGATCAATTTGGCGGACCACAAAATAAGAAGTTCACACGTAAAAGATGGATTGAAGAACTTGAAGCGGCTCAAGGCATGAGTATGTATGAACAAGAAATGAAGCTAAAAAGTGCGCTCCAAGATTGGAAAAGTACCAATGAACAAGTAGACGACATCCTTGTGATGGGCATGCGGCTTTAAAATTCGTTCCGCTTTTTTAGTTTGAGCATGGCTTCAATCAGCAAAGGAGCCTTGCTTACAGAATAATAGGGCTGCAAATCGCCACCGAATTTGCGAAAATAACGCTCGATATCTGGCAGCATTGAACCTTCAAAATCGAATATTCGTGCACCAGCTTCCTTTGCTTTTTTAATCGCTTCCCAAATTAAGAATGGACCTGCGCCATTGTGGCCTTGCGTTCGTTCAAAGCCACTGAAGAGGTAATAATAAACTCCTTCATTGGCATATACCAAGGCTGCTGCTTTCAGAACGTCTCCAAGGTAGGCCTTGAGAAACCAGGCATTTGGGTCGCTACTGGCTTGATTTAACCTGTCTTTTAAAAGCCTTTGTTGTTTGGAACCGAGCATTGAGTTGGATTCCAAAATCATTGCAGTGGCTTTGTCTTCATCTTTCGAGCTGAGGTCGCAGTGCATTCCGTCCTTTTCCGCCTTTCGAATCACATTTCTCAACTTCGATTCCATCCGAGATAAGAGCTCATCTTCTGTTTGTGAAAGATGAGTACGGTAAGTGTACCTCGTTGTAATCTTGTACTTCTCCCAATAGAAGGCTTGGAGATCTATTATTTCTGGAGGAAAGGAGAATTGTTTCACCACGTGCCGTTCTTGCTCAATTGCACTCACGAATGCTTGCATCAGTTTCTTTTGATCGATCGTTTTTGCTTTAGGGTGATGATTGTTGATCGAAAAAGCATTATTTGGGGCGAAGGGAGGATTAATTAGTGCCGAAAACACTTTTAACTTCCCTTCATAAAGGCAAGCTGAAGCCAGTTCTTCATCATCCAAGAAAGCCTGAAAAACCAGAAGGGCATCGCCATAAACCTCATTCCAAATAGCTGAATAAAAGGCATTAGCATGAGGTCGCGCTAAGAAATCTGCTTTCTCCGTCTTGCTTAGCTTGTGCCATTGATATTTCTGTTTTGCACTCAAGAGAGGTATGGCTGATAAATGGCTTGAAGTTTCTTTTCTTCATTTTCCCATTGAAAATGATCTTTCGCCTTTTTTAAACCTTCACTGTAAATACTCAAGTCTTTTTCGGCCATTTCTCGCACAGCTTTTTCTAAAGAACGCTCAGAATACTCTGGAATAAGCTCTCCAATATTCCATTCCTTAACCACCTGCCTGCAATCGTGCAAATTATTCGTTAGAACAGGTATTTCGGCTTGAATATATTCAAAAAGCTTATTGGGCATACAAAACCAGTTATTCAAGCATAGGTTTTGAGTTGAGATCACTCCCACGTCAACACTTGAAGTGTATGGAATAAGATCGTGGTATTGTACAAAGGGATGAAAGTGAACGACTTCAGATCGCGCAGCAACTTCTTCAATAAGCTTTTGGTATGTTCCAGAACCCATCATCACCAAGTGTAATTTAGGGTCGTTCATTTTTTCAAAAGTTTCAAGCAACAACTCCATACCCCTACTCACTGCAAAACCACCTTGGTAAAGAAAGAGTTTAGCATCATCAGGAATACCTAGTTTGGAACGAAGGATGTCCTTTTTCTCAATTGGGACAAAATGAGGAGAATTGTAAATGATAACTGGGTTTTTAATTCCATACAAGCGTTTATACTCTTCAGCAATACCTTTGCTTACAGTAATGAAATGGTCTGCTTTTTTTATAATTCGCTTTTCAACAAACTGAACAAAACGTTTTTCAATCCCACTCCTTCCATATCGTTCTGCTTGGTACTCGTGAGAATCATATACCAAACGCAACTTTGGTCTTGTAAACTTTGCAATGGCCCCCATGAGTAGCATTTCAAAGTCGTTGCAATGCCATATATCTGATTTTCTATAGTTGATTACAACACGAAATATGATTTCTAAGTACTTTATTGCACCAAAAATCTTTCCTTCTGGCAATGCCATGGTTCTTATTCTTACTCGATGAACGGGTATGCCATCTGCCTCATCATGTTCTTTTACATCTCCTTTGAGCAAGCCAACAATTTGAACATCTAAGCCCATGTCTCTCAGACTTCGGGAAGTTTTGTACACCCGGTTGTCCGAGGTAAAGTTATTCAATACCAGATTGGCTACTTTCAATTTCTTCATACTGCTGGATTACTCAGTTTTCTTAAGGTTACTAGCACATTTATACTCAGGTAAACTACTTTCATCACTACGAATGCAATAAGTGCATCAAATTCGTCTCCGCCCAAGAAGTAGGTTCCCAGCAAAGCTACAAGTACTAATGAGAAATGTAATGCATCAAGAATCAAAATGGTTTTTTGTGATCGGAGACGATGAAGAATAAACGACAAGGAACCTACAGCAAAATTGGCTGAAAACCAAAACACCAATACCCTCAAGTACTTCAATACACTGCCCCAATCATCTCCAAAAATAATGGTCATGGTATTCTCTGGAAGCACCCAAACAAAAGCAATCATCGCTAGGCCAATCAACAAGAAAAGTCTTAGCATTCGCACGTAATACGCTTTGAGTTTCTCATTATCTATTTCAGTCAAACGCTGATAAAACACTTGAGAAAAAGAAGCTCCGAACGTATTAAGCGGTGTCATAACAATTCTTCTGCACAGCCCAAGAAACCCAACAGCAATGAGTCCTGCAGAACCAAACAACATCCCAAATAAAGCAATGTGCAACCATTGTGCTAAGCGACTCAACAAGCTAGATGGAATGGCGTATTTCGGGTAATCTTTATAGTCTTTCGCAACGGCTTTCATCCCTTCCTTTTTAATATCTTTGAACACGCTAGGGGTGAGTTTCTTAAGCCTTAAATACAAGAATATTGAAGTCGCTAAATGCCCTAATCCTACGCTATAAACCAAGCCGTCCGGACCACTTTTGAAATAGCCATAAATTACTTTAGCAGGCTCACTTGTAAGTGAGAATACTGCTTTTGAGCTCGCTGCGGGTTTGTATTTTTTGAGCCTGCTGAACCAAAAGCCAACAGCTGTTGTAAACACAAACAGAAATGATGTTGGACCAATAAGCCAGAGGTACTTGTTCAAGTCTGGATTCCCCAGTGCATTACTGAGTTGCTTTCCGAATAAAAAAGACAAAACCATAAGAACAAACATCGAAAAACCCGAAATTCTGATGATATGTGCCAAGAGGTGTTTGGCATCTTTTTCTTTTTTGGGAAGCATAATAGCGGGCTCATAGCGCCCACCAACAAACACACTCAATATTCCAAGAATCATCGAAAAATGCTCCAGAGAGGCGAACATCTCTGGAGTATATAATCTTGTCACGAATAGTGAAAGAAGCAGAGAAACCACCTGTCCCGCTATGGTACCAAACATCAATGTGGCAACATTCTGAAGGAACTCAGATTTCCAAATTTTCTTCAAGGTAGTTTAGGATTCGTGACTTGCGGTCTCCGCTTGCTTTAGCACCTTTTGAATGCGCTTTTCACAAGCATAAATTCGCTCAATAATATCGACTACTTTGAGCCCTTCTAAGGCATTTGTGGTAATGTTTGACTTACCGTTTAGGGTATCAATCACATTTTCAATAACGTAACCGTGATTGGCGGCTGAACCTTTGTAAGCACCGTAATCATTTGCTGGATTCGAAGGAGGAAGCTCAGGCATTTCGTAATCTTCAACATGGCAGTACTCTACTTCATTCATGTACTGTCCGCCTATTTTCACTGTTCCTTTTTCAGCGATGATGGTCATGCTTGATTCAAAGTTTTGATCTTTAACTGCTGTTGAGAAATTGATGGCTCCCATTCCTCCGTTAACGAAATCGAAATTAACGAAACCGCTGTCTTCGAACTCCGTATTGTTTTGGTGGTTGAAGTCTTTAAACTTGGCTTGAATATTATCAATATCGCCAAACAACCAATACATAATATCTAAAAAGTGGGAGAATTGAGTAAAGAGTGTTCCTCCGTCCAATTCCATCGAACCTTTCCAATGAAGCTTCTTATAATAACGATCATCTCGATTCCAATAGCAATTGATTTGGACCATATAAATTTCACCCAGCTTACCTGAATCCACCATGTCTTTAATCCAAACTGAAGGTGGGCTATATCTGTTCTGCATAACGCAGAATACTTGTCGAGAAACGTTCAAAGCACTGTAGATTACTTGCTCACAATCAGCTTTATTTAAGCCCATTGGTTTTTCAACTACGATGTGTTTTTTATGAGCTAGAGCAATGAGTGAATGCGCTGCGTGTAAACCATTTGGGGTACAAATACTCACCACATCAACATCTGGATGATTTCCGAGCATGAGTTCCGGATCTGTATAAAAAGGAACATCGAAAGGAGCTTCACACTCTTCTTTTGTTCTGCGATCGCACATGGCAACTAGTTCCGCGTCTTCATGACGAGAAATCATTTCTGCGTGGCGCTTTCCAATGTGTCCACTACCGATAACGGCAAATCGTACTTTTCCCATAATAGTTTAATTCAAGATGGCAAAGTTAGGAATTTAAGAGATGCTTAGATGTTTCTTACTGAACGATTAAATAAGAGGTATCCAAAGTTCAATACAGCACTCCACTGGTTCTCCTTTTGGTCGTAATAATTTACGGCAAAACTAAGCGGACCTATTGGCGAATGGTAGATAATGGAACTGGAAGCGATAAAGTAAACCTCTTCATCCCAATTATAATTGGTAAGTCCATCATCACGCTGTTCTAAACGGCCTAAAGGTCTGAAAGCATAGGCTTCTGCTCTTATATCGATGTTTTTACCAATATCACCAACCAGCATCAATCCACCGGCAACATAATTGTGTGCGCGATACTCTTTAATGAAGAAGGTTTGACTTTCTGGTATAGGTTGAAAAGCGGGCGCAGCAATTAAGGTGGAAACATGATTGCGCATAAAGGGCTGAGTAGAGGCTACAGCTTCTCCCATCATCCCAATTCTAAGTCTACCCATTTTTTGAAAATAGTTGATGTATTTCAGTTTACCCACCAACCACTCTCGTTGAGCATTTAGGGTGTCTATGGATGTGAACGTTGATCCTGGAATGGTAATTTCATCTCCTCGCAAATACTTCGCTTGAATAGAAAGGAAGGTTCCCTTTTTTGCAAATTGCTTCCGATTCAAGGTGTTTCGCTCGTATTTTAAATCGGCAATCCCTGCGGTAATTCGAGTTCGGTCAGCGGTATCAGTGGCCAGAAAAGATGGGGTTTGATAATAATCATCGTTGATCACCGCAAAGTCGGTACTCAACTCAAGTTTACCTTGGCTTCGAACTGGAAAGCGGAATCTCAAGCCTCCAAAGCGTTCGTTAATAACAATAAACGAGGGTTGAACATCTTCAAAAAACGTGGCAAAACTGGTAAAGTAATCCCAACGATTGAACACCATATTTGGTTCAATAGAAAAGGGCAATCGTTCGGCAAAATCAATTCGAGCACTCAAGAGCAAAGAACCATAGAACTTTCCGAAATAGCTTTTGGCCTCCAGTGTGGAGCTGGTTCGCCCAAAAAGATTGTACTTCAAGCCAATAAAACCGGTGTTAATGGGCCTGGATGAGAACAAGCCTCCTACCGACAGGAAAACATCTTTTTCCTTTTTCACATCGAGGTTCAAGAGGTATTTATTCTTTTGCCCGTTGTAAACCGCTGTTGGGAATATACTTCTTACTTTATCGTCGGCAAAGGCACGGAAATAAGTGGTTTTAAGTCGGTCTAAACTTACCTCTCCGTCTTTTTTCGAAATCATCCTTTTGACGTAACTCTTTTGGGTTTTATCTAGACCCGTGATGGTAATTTCATCAAAAATTAAAGGCTGTTTTCCAGCATGAAAAGCAGCTCTACCTGCATTTCTCTCTTCCGCAGTTACTCTTCGAGGAATGATGGATTTGATTTCTTCTATTTTCTCGATGCTGGCCTCGTAGCCCTTTTCAATAGCTATATGAAGGTCTTCAAAATCGAAGGTCCCAACTTGAACTTCAGGCTCTATGATGATCATTTCATCGCAGAGTTGCTCGAAATTGGTTTTGTAGGTCACCATATTGGTGAGTTGCGACAAAAAATCATCTTCTTGTGGCGGATCTGCATTTTCAGAAACATTACAACCTAGAATAACATCGGGAAGGAAATCATTATAGCAGATGTTCGAAGGGAAGTTGTTATACAAACCTCCATCAAAAAGCAAGCGTCCATTTACGCGAATTGGCTCAACAAAAAAGGGATAGGTCATGCTTGCCCTGATGGCAGTAGCAAGACTCCCATTTCTAAAAATCACCTCCTCTTTGGCCTCGATATCAGACGCATTACATCTAAAAGGAATATACAGCTTATCGAAATCGTAGTTGGCTGCTCCTGCTGCCTGAGCATAATACTCCATGAGTTGAAAATCGAGCTGAACTGGGTTATTGAGGTTGGTTGGAATGCTGGAAGTAATGAACTTCCCCTTTGCAAATTTGATGGTCCCCATACTGGCATCGGCATCGAACTTCTTGAAGTAGTAGGTATAATCGTCGTCCAGCTCTCCTTCGGTCATCTCAATAAAGGCTTTCGACGAAAGAATGGAATCGATTTGATCAACACTGTACCCAGAGGCATAAAACCCGCCTATCACCGCTCCCATTGAGGTTCCGCAGATATAATCAATGGGTATTTCTGCTTCTTCAAGGGCCCTGAGGAATCCTACATGCGCACCTGCTGTTGCTCCTCCGCCAGATAGCACCACACCCACACGCTGCGCTTGGACCATTGTTCCAAGGCAGAGGACTGTAAGAAGTGTGAAAAGCTTAAGCTGTTTTAGTTGCTTCATGTTTAAACGCTGAAGAGGCTTCAAAGTTGATAAATTAGGAAGAATCTTTTACTGGGGCAAATGTCTGATTATTCCATCGTTTTCAAAGGAAAAAGCAAAATACGCTATGTTAAAAAAATACGAATGCACCTCATCAATCAAAGCGCCTGACTCAGTGCTTCAAATGCCTTTACTGCGGAAATCATTCTTGTGCCATACCATGAGAAAGCTTCTCCATCTACCAAAACAACGCGCGCTTGGGGCAATAAGTATTGAAGCTTTTCACAATGCTTGTCTTTAAAAGGAAATGGCTCTGATGAAAGGAAAACCCAATCGAGCTCTAGGCTTTTTAGTGCTTCAGTTTCAATAATTGGGTAACGTGCTTCTTGGGCTGTATTCACTAGTCCAAGTCGATTTATAAGCTCATCAATATAAGTGCCTTTGCCCGCTGCCATGAAAGGATCTTTCCAGATCAGATAGAGGCACTTTCCTCCTCCAAGTTGGGGTAAGTTGGTCCAAAGCGAACTGATTTTCAAACAAGTATTTTCTGCTTTCTCTTGTCTATCGAGCAAGACGCCTAAGTGCATCATCATTTCAAGCGCACTATCTAAACCCACTACTTTACTCACGTAAACCGGAAATTCCTTTTCTAAAGCTTGAATATCTTCTAAACGGTTCTCCTCTTGATTGGCGATAATTAAGTCGGGCTGAAGCGCAATGATCTTCTCTATTTTTGGATTCTTGGTACCGCCTATAACTGTGCTCTTTTTCCGAGCTTCAGGCGGGTGAACACAAAACTTTGTAAGCCCAATAACTTCAATACCTAAGTCCCAAATATATTCGGTAATGCTGGGCACCAAACAAATGACCTTACGCGCTGGTTTGTTGAGCACGATTGTTCTGTCAATTTGATCTTGAAGCTGTAATTCAGGCATGATGTTTTATTCGAGAATGGTGTTCAACTCTTCGTCCGTCAAGGGGATGGCTCCGTTTTCATGACTGAGTTCAATCACCTGCCTGAGTGCCAATGGTTCCAATCCCATGTTTGCGCCTATCTCCATGAGGATTGCCGATTCTTTCGAACTGATTTCTCCATCTACCAAAGAAGTGTAAAGCAGGTGGTACCACGATTTCAACTTTTCCGAACTTGCCGTTTCTGGCACTGAGGCATTGATTGCTTCTTCGATTGAAAGTTGATATTTATCGGCATAGGCTTCGATGAGTTCGAGCTCGGCTGGATCGATGTTTTCATCTGCTTTTACCAGTTGCACGAGATGAATGAGGTGGACTTTTGGATTCATGTTTAGGCCTTATCTTGTCTGTAAATGTTCAACAAATTTCGCAAATCTTGGAGTGTATTGGCCTCTTGAACGGGTTTATCTTTTCTCCACCGCGACATTCGAGGAAATCTCAAAGCTATTCCGCTTTTGTGCCGGCTAGACTCGGCTATCCCTTCAAAGGCAATTTCAAACACCAATTCAGGCACAACACTCCGCACGGGTCCGAATTTATCTTTGGTGTTTTTCTTCACGAAGCGGTCAACTTCCTTGAATTCTTCGTCGCTTAATCCAGAATAGGCTTTAGCGAATGGTACCAATTGATCATCATCCCAAACAGCAAAAGTATAATCTGTAAAAAGATTCGCCCGTCTTCCGTGTCCACGCATGGCGTAAAGTAAAACAGCGTCAATGGTGAGCGGGTCCAATTTCCATTTCCACCAATCGCCTTTTTTCCTTCCATCTCTGTAAGCACTATTCTTGCGTTTCAGCATGAAGCCTTCGGCACGGAAAGACCTACTATTTTCGCGAAGCAAAGCATAGTCTTCCCAAGATTCTAGGATAATCTTTTCTGATAGCAGCAAAGCCTCATTGCTTATTTCAGCATGAATTTTTTCAAGTTGAATTCTTCTTTTTTCTAGGGCTGATGGGCGCAGGTCTTTTCCATCTTCCTCTAATAAATCATAAGCAATAAATTTAACGGGAGCCTCTTGTAGCAGCTTTTTGGATAAGACTTTTCGAGCTATTCGGGTTTGAAGCAGACTGAAAGGGAGCACCTCATTTCCGTCATGTACCACAATTTCTCCGTCAAGCACGGTACCATCTGGAAGTAATGCTCCAAGTGCTTGAAGTTCGGGGTATTTTTCACTAACGAGCTCCTCACCTCTTGTCCACACAAAACACTCTCCTCCACGTTTAACGAGCTGACCACGAATACCGTCCCACTTCCACTCTACTTGCCATTCTTGCGGACGACCTAGGTCTTCCAATTCGTTCTCTAGCGCATAAGCCAAATAGAAAGGATATGGCCGAGAAAGGTTTTCATCCAAGTTACTTTGCATCAGGTCGAAATAACTCGTGGAAAAGGGGTCCCAATTCCCCATAAGACGATGCGCTACGGCATTTTCTTCTTGCCCTGAATAAATAGCCAGCGCTTTAATGAGGTTCTTTTTCGCCATTCCAATACGCCAGCCTCCCGTGAGTAATTTATTAAAAACGAAGCGCTCTGCTGCACTCGCATTCAACCAAGTTTGGGTGATGAACTCTTGTTGTTCTTCTTCGCTTTTCGACTTTAAATTAGACAATTCCCTAATCCAAGTATCTAGGCCTCCTTCGAGTTCCTTTTCTTTTTGTTCGGGAAGCACCAGGGCCATGGTTTCAGCCAAATCGCCCACGATATGGTAACTCTCTTCAAAAAGCCAATCTGGTATCCCCGAAATTTCAGCAGCCCATTGGCGAAGTAGGCTCGACTTCAATGCGCGTTTTGGACGCTTAGCCGTGAATAAAGCGATGCACCAAATTTTGTCCTCATCACTTGCCTTAGCGAAGTAGTTAACCACTGCTTGAATTCGCTTATTGCTCGAAGTTTGAGCGTCGATTTCTCGTATGAGTTGAACGAATTCCTTCACAACTTAAACTTGCTTTGTGTTTGATGCTTCCACATCTTTTGCTTCTTCTTCGTTACCATATTCTGTGCTTACCACATGGGCGTCAATTCCTTGAGTTTGAAGATAGCGGCTATAAATGGAGGTGTATCCGTGGGTCACATAAACTTTTTCCGCTCCACTTTCTTTCACGGCGGTGTTGAGGGCCTTCCAATCGGCATGATCGCTAAGAACAAAACCTTTGTCTACATTATTTCTTCTTCGGGTTCCTCTCATTCTCATCCAACCACTAGCCATTGCGGTCTCATGCGCACCAATTTTTTTAGTCCAAGCAGCGCCAATCGATCCTGGTGTAGCTAAAATCAACGCACCCTGATAATCCGACTTTTTGAGGGTGGCTGATACTTCTTTTCTTTCTGGAAGTTCTACGAAAGGCGCTAAAAGTTCATTGCTTCGTTCCACCGCTGCATGGCAATAAATGGGGTTTTCTATGTCTTTGAGTGCATGAAGAATCCGTTGGGCTTTCCCCAAGCTATAGGCATAGATGATGGCTGCCTTTTTTTCTTCGTGAAGTCGGTGGCACCATTGCTTCATTTCACTCACCACTTGTTCCTGACTCGGCCAATCGAACACCGGCAATCCAAAAGTTGATTCTGTAATAAAATGATGGCATTTGATTGATTCAAAAGGCGTACTGATGCCGTCGTTCTCCAATTTATAATCGCCACTCACCACCCAAACTTCACCTTTATACTCTAATCGTACTTGAGCAGCACCAGGAATATGGCCAGAAGGATGCATTGATAAATTTACGCCATTCAAGTTAATTGTTTCGCCATAGTGAAGTCCTTGAACCTTAATATTGGACCCAAGGCGGTGCTTCATCACAGGAATGCTCAAGTGCTGTGCGAGGTAAGTTTTCATACCTGGGCGAGCATGATCTGCATGAGCATGAGTAATCACTGCCTTTTGAACGGGTTTCCATGGATCGATGTAAACACCCGCTTGCGCGCAATAGAGTCCGTCTGAAGTAAAATCAATAAGCGCCATGATCAATTAACCAATGAGCCCGCGTGGAGTTCTGACAATTCGACAAAATGTCAGTAAAAATGTACAGAATAACTATGATTGTCAGTAATTCAATGTCAATTTTACGTGAAAAGAAGCTAAGGCTGCAATGGCACATGAATTGACAACGAAGGGGAAATTAGAAATTCACGCAAAAGCAATAATAATGAGTAAGATAATCGGAATCGACCTCGGAACAACCAATTCTTGTGTATCAGTGATGGAGGGTAACGAGCCAGTTGTAATCACCAACAGCGAAGGCCGTCGTACCACACCGTCAATCGTAGCATTTGTTGATGGAGGCGAGCGCAAAGTGGGTGACCCGGCGAAACGTCAGGCCATCACCAACCCTGAGAAAACCATTTTCTCGATCAAACGCTTCATGGGATCTACATTTAGTGAGACTCAGAAAGAAGCTGCAAGAGTACCTTACAAGGTGGTTAAAGGCGATAACGACACGCCACGTGTTCAGATCGATGACCGCATGTACTCACCACAAGAGATTTCAGCCATGATTCTTCAGAAAATGAAGAAAACAGCTGAAGACTACCTTGGTCAGGACGTTACAGAAGCTGTTATTACAGTGCCTGCTTACTTCAATGATGCACAGCGTCAGGCGACCAAGGAAGCTGGAGAAATTGCAGGACTTAAAGTTAAGCGAATCATTAATGAGCCAACCGCTGCGGCCTTGGCTTATGGAATGGATAAAAAATCAATCGATCAAAAAATTGTTGTATTTGACTTAGGTGGTGGAACACATGATGTTTCTATCCTCGAGTTGGGAGACGGTGTTTTCGAAGTGCTTTCTACAGACGGAGACACGCACCTTGGAGGTGATGATTTTGACCAATTGATTATTGAGTGGTTGGTTGATGAATTCAAAAGCGAAAACGGTGGACTGGATTTAAGTAGAGATCCAATGGCACTTCAGCGTTTGAAAGAAGCCGCTGAGAAAGCGAAGATTGAGCTTTCAAGCACCACTTCTACAGAAATCAACTTGCCTTACATCATGCCAGTTGACGGTATTCCTAAACACCTTGTGCGCTCATTGAGCCGTGCTAAATTTGAGCAATTGGCTGATGAATTGATCAAGCGTTCAATTGAGCCATGCGAAACAGCAATGAAAGCTGCAGGTTTATCTAAATCAGACATCGACGAAGTGATTTTGGTTGGTGGATCTACAAGAATTCCTGCTGTTCAAGATGCCGTTAAAGCGTACTTTGGTAAAGAGCCTTCAAAAGGGGTGAATCCAGATGAGGTGGTTGCCATTGGTGCAGCGATTCAAGGAGGTGTATTAACAGGAGAAGTAAAAGATGTACTTCTTTTGGATGTTACTCCTCTGTCATTGGGTATTGAAACAATGGGAGGTGTATTCACCAAGTTGATTGATGCGAATACCACTATTCCAACGAAGAAGTCTGAGACCTTCTCTACTGCTTCAGACAATCAGCCTTCTGTTGAAATCCACGTCCTTCAAGGAGAGCGTTCGATGGCTGCGGATAATCGATCAATTGGAAGATTCCACTTGGACTCCATTCCACCAGCTCCAAGAGGGGTTCCACAGATTGAGGTGATTTTTGATATTGATGCGAATGGTATTATTAACGTTACCGCAAAAGACAAAGCCACCAACAAGGAGCAGTCGATTCGTATTGAAGCATCTTCTGGTTTGAGCGATGCGGAGATCGAAAAAATGAAGAAAGAAGCTGAAGCTAACGCTGAAAAAGACAAAGAAGCGAAGGCGGCAGTAGACACCATCAATCAGGCAGACAGTTTGATTTTCCAAACGGAGAAGAACTTGAAAGAGTTTGGTGAAAAACTTCCTGCAGATAAAAAGCAACCGATCGAAGAAGCTCTTGAAGCTTTGAAAAAATCGCACGAAGCGAAAGATTTGGAAGCCATCAAGGTAGATATGGAAAAGTTGAACACCGCATTCCAGGCTGCTAGCCAAGAAATGTACAACGCTCAACAAGGAGATGCTGCTGAAGGTGCTGCTCAAGAAGGTGCTGCCGGACAAACAGCTGATGAAGAAGTAACTGATGTTGACTTTGAAGAAGTAAAAGACGAGAAGTAATGCTCTCATTAATATGACTAGAAAAGCCGCTTTTCCAAATATGGAAAGCGGCTTTTTGTTTCTTGTGAACTGAAATCCAGCGTATGATGTTCAATAATTTGTTTTGAGATGAAAAGATATGTGACCAATCTTGTTACTTTGCGTCTGAATAAACTAAAAACAACAGAGCTTAGCTCACTAACAAAACTCAAATCATGTTAAAAGAATTCAAATCATTTATTTCGAAAGGTAATGTCCTCGATCTTGCAGTAGGGGTTATTTTAGCTACCTATTTTGGTGCTATCATCAAATCTTTGGTAGACAACATCTTAATGCCGCCCATTGGTGTTGCTCTAGGTGGGGTTGATTTTTCAAAGTTGGGTATGGAACTTCAACCTGCCGTAATGAACGCGGCCGGTGAAGTTGAAAAAGCAGCGGTAGTTATTGGCTATGGAGTTTTCATCAACACCATCATCACTTTCATCATTGTTGCATTTTGTATTTTCCTTGTTGTGAAAGGTTATAACAACATGAAAAAGAAAGAAGAAGCGGCACCAGCTGCACCTCCTGCCCCTTCAAAAGAAGAAGTTTTGTTAGGAGAGATTCGCGATTTATTGAAGAAATAATCAATCAAAGTATTTATAAAAAAGGCGCTATCTCTAGCGCCTTTTTTTTTGTTTCTGCGCGTCTATTTTAATGGTGACACAAAAAAACTCCACACCTTTAGTGATGTTCTTTGTTTTCCTTCTTCAATCTCAATGTTTTCGGGATAATTTTCTCAATGGCTAAACTTACCTTTGCGAAGCTTGTTAATAGCACGTGGATTTGAAGGAAAAAAAGTACAATCGTGGAGCGAAAATAGTGCTCACCGCCATTGCTGTTTTTACAGCATTCTGTTTTGTTCTCATAAGCGACCTTGGTTTCGACTATAATTTTGAGAACTTCTTCCCACAGAATGATCCCGATACCGAGTTTTTCAAATCGTTTCGCCATGAATTTGAAACCGACAACGACTTCATTATCGTTGGCTTGGTGAATGAAGAAGGCGTATTTAAATCAGATTTCCTTCAGCGTGTGGATCTCCTCACCGACTCCATAGCCAAACTTCCCAACGTACTTCAAGTTGTTGGTCCAACCAAGTTCAAAGACATCTTAATCGACCCCTTCTCTGGGCAGCCCTTTGAAATTGATTTATTGCGGATGGATGACGAGGCTTTGCTTCAGCGAGATTCTGCAAAAATTTATGGACGCGGTGAAATGGTAGGAACTTTCTTTTCTGAAGATGGAAAAGCCTTGGCCATTCAAATCAACCACAAGCAGTACTTGTCGAAACAAGCTTGCGACACCTTAAGCTTTGCCCTTCAAGACATCGTTTATCCGGCTGATTTTGATGAAAAACACATCGTAGGACGAGCTTTAGGACAGACCTATTATGTGTCCATGATGCAGCGAGAGCTCATCGTATTTGTTTCGCTTTCTATTGTCCTCATTGTACTTTTCCTCTTTATCGCCTTTCGTTCGTGGTGGGGAATATGGGTACCCATTACCGTGATTCTTCTTAGTGTGGTTTGGATTTTGGGAATTATGCAGCTCTTCGGAAAGGAAATTGACTTGATGTTGATGGTGCTGCCAACCATCATTTTTGTGGTGGGGATGAGTGATGTGGTGCATGTTTTGGCGAAATACTTTGAAGAACTCCGGGCTGGAAAAGCGAAGCTTGATGCCATAAAGGTGGCCTTTAAGGAAATTGGTCTCGCCACCTTCCTCACGAGTTTAACAACGTCTATAGGTTTTCTCACCCTTTTAACCTCCTCCATTCAGCCCATTTCCGACTTTGGCATTTACACTGCAATTGGTGTTTTTGTTGCCTACATTCTCGCTTATAGCCTATTACCTGCAGTTTTGATTTTGAGTAAGGTCCCCAGCTTTGACCCCAAGTCGAGCATTCAAGGGTTTTGGAACCGTATTTTACGCAACTTATTTTTATGGGTGATTAAGTTCCGAAAAGGCATCTTGCTTGGTTCGCTCGTAGTTCTGGTGCTCAGCGTTATTGGAATTTCTCGAGTTGAGGTGAATAATTATTTGTTGGAAGACCTCAAAGACAGCGACCCTTTAAAACAAGAGTTCTTGTTTTTTGAAAACGAATTTGCTGGTGCTCGTCCTTTTGAGATGGCCATTATGCTCAAAGAAGGCGTTGATCTTTTTGATCGTGATGTCTTGCTTGAGATTGACCTCATTGATCAGCACCTCATCGAAGAATATGAAGTTGGCGCATTGATCTCACCTGCGCGTATCATTAAACTTGCCCATCGAACGAGCAAAGGAAAAGACAAGTACTTCACCATTCCTAAAACGCAAAAAGAGATTGACCGATTGGTGAAAATGATTGGGCGGCAGAATCAAGGAGAGCTTTTGGCCTTGTTCGTCAATCAAGAAAAAGGAATTGCACGTATTAATGGAAAAACAGGCGATTTAGGAGCGAAGAAGTTTGCTGAGCTCAACGCTAACTTAGCTGCTTTCACAGAAGAAACCTCTTTTTCAAAATACGCAGACTACCGCATTACCGGCACCGCCACCTTGATTGATAACAACAACAGTTATTTGGCTACAGACATGACTTTGGGGCTATTTATTGCCTTTTTCATTGTCGCCATCGTGGTAGGTTTGATGTTCAAAAACCTTAAAATGGTACTCATTTGTTTGATCCCAAACATCTTCCCCCTTCTGCTCATTGGCGCACTTATGGGCTATACGGGCATCGATTTGAAAGTAAGCACCTCGATTATTTTTACCATCGCTTTTGGTATTGCCGTAGACGACACCATTCACTTCATGACCAAATTACGTTTGCAATTGAGCAAAGGCTACAGCATGTTGTATGCCTTAAAACGAACGTTTATCTCAACCGGGAAGGCCATTATTGTTACTTCCATCATTCTTTGTGGTGGATTTCTCACTTTAATCATGAGCGACTTTCTGGGCACCTTCTATATTGGCCTTTTGATCAGCCTTACCCTTCTGTTTGCCGTACTGGCTGATTTGCTCTTACTACCAGTTCTACTCATCATTTTTTTCAAACCCGATTCCTTGAAGTCGGTTCAAAAAACACTTGCCCCAAGAACTGACGGTGTTTTGAGTCCGCAAGCATAGGCCCTATCATATATTTCAAAGATTGCTTACTTTTCTGCCTTTAATCGAGTAGCATGAGCAACAGAAGATCTTTTTTAAGCCAATTGGGCTTGAGCATAATAGGAATTGGTGCCGCAGGAGCTGGGCGCGTTTTACTTAAAACAAAAAACCAAGCGCCTTACAAAAAAGGATTAGTGCTTTCCACTTGGAGTCATGGTATTCCTGCCAACGCAGAAGCCATGCGCATCATCGAACAAGGTGGAACAGCTGTTGATGCTGCCGAAATGGGCGTTCGCGTTGTGGAGGCCGATCCTGAGGGACAAAGTGTTGGAATTGGAGGTTTACCCGATAGAGACGGTAAAGTAACGCTGGACGCTTGCATTATGGACAGCAATGGCAATGCTGGGAGCGTTTGTTTTCTACAAGACATTCTTCATCCTGTTTCCGTGGCGAGAAAGGTCATGGATGAAACACCTCATGTGATGCTTTCTGGTGAAGGAGCCAAGCGCTTTGCTTTAGATCAAGGTTTTGAATTAACTGACTTGCTCACTGAGAGAAGTAAAAAGGCTTGGGAAGATTGGCTGAAAGAAGCCCAATACAAACCCATCATCAATATTGAGAATCACGACACCATAGGTTTGCTGACATTAGACAAAGCCGGGAACATTGCAGGGGCTTGCACTACAAGTGGTTTAGCATTTAAAATGCACGGGAGAGTTGGCGATAGTCCGGTTATTGGAGCAGGCTTGTTTGTTGACAATGAAATTGGGGGTGCAACCGCCACCGGAATGGGAGAAGCCGTATTGAAAACCCTAGGCTCTTTTCTAATTGTAGAGTTAATGCGACAAGGCTATTCTCCCCAAGAGGCTTGCGAAGAGGGTGTGAGAAGAATTGTTGCTCAAGGGAACTACAAGGACATTCAAATTGGTTACCTGGCAATGAATAAGCAAGGAGAAGTTGGTGCTTACGCTTTACATCCAGGATTTAACTATGCTGAGGCAAGACCTGGAATGAATCGAATGGTTGATTCACCATCATTTTTGTAGCAAGGCCGCTTGAACTTCTGCCAGTATCGTTGCTGGTCCACCGAAGTGTTCAATCATTTTGGTACTTGGACTGTACTCCTCGATGAACTCTGCAAAGTCTCTTTTGGAATTTGGCTCAACAGAACCGCCAAGGAAAAGTACGTCGATGCTTTTCGATTTCAAAGTGTCGAATACATCACTATCGCTCATTGCCGCAAGTACTTCAAAACCTTTAGGCGCGAGGATTTTTCTAACGTTATCAATGATATAATCTCTTCTCCCTACTACCAGTACGTGGTAATTTTTTACTTCTTCAACGGTGTCCATTTCCTTCAAAATTAAGCGAGGATAAATTTAGGTTCTTTTTTAAGTGCACATTAAAAGCGAGGTAAATTGTTATTCACATTCGGCTATTTATTAGGTTTGATCTGTGAAAACTATCTTCGGCTTTATTCGACTTGTTCGCCCAGTAAATTTGCTCATCATTGCCTTTACGATGTACGCCATGCGCTGGGGAGTTTTGCTTACCATTGTGAAAACCGTTGATGAAGGAGGTACCTTATTATGCCCTGAATGGAAATTTGCTCTAGCCACCTCAGTGATGGTTTTACTGGCTGCTGCAGGGAACATCATTAATGATTACTTTGATCTACGTGTAGACAGAATCAACAAGCCAGATCGTGTGGTTGTTGGTAAAACTGTAAAGCGCCGAGTTGCTATGGCTGCACATCATTTTTGCAATGCCTTAGCCACTTTAATTGGACTTTACCTTGCTTATACTTATGACAGTATTTTGATGGCCTTGCTTCCCATTTTCATGGGCGGAATGCTGTGGTTTTATTCTCTTCAATTCAAGAAGCAGGCTTGGATAGGAAACTTTGTGGTTGCATTAATGGTAGGTATTGTACCAATTTGGGCCGGTTTGTTTGAAATCAAAGACCAATACCACTTGATGAGTGTAAGTGGGAAAAATGCAGCACTCTTTTTAAACAATGCCTGGTCTTGGATTAGTGCATATGCTTTGTTTGCTTTTTGGTTGACTTTGCTTCGCGAAGCATTAAAAGATTTGGAAGATCTGAAAGGCGACAAGAAAGTTGGTTTTAAAACCTTGCCTATTGTTTGGGGCATTCTTGGTGCGAAGCGTTACCTGCACTTTCTGTTCTTCTTCTTTTTTGTGCTTTTAGCTTTTGGTTTGTTTCGATTCTATGGCAATTTACTGGATGCCAAACTTTCAACTGCATTTTGGTTTATGCTGTCTGTAGGAGTCATTATACCCGCCTTGTTTTCCTGGTATAAAGGTGCTAGCGCTGTTCACAAAGCTCATTACACTTCAGCATCCACAGCTTTAAAAATAGCAATGGCAGGTGGTATCTGCATTGGCGTATTGATGCCATTTTGGTGGTAAGTAGTTTCGCCCTAGAACAAAAATGAATTGAGCAATGAGCTGCTCCTTCTTCATCCCGAATAACGCTTTCTTCATGTAGCGAAATAAAAGATAACCCTGTGGTCATTATACCATAACTCACCTTTTAAGCCGTAGCAATCTTTGTTTTTCAGTTTTGCCTAAACCTAAGGCCTATGCGACGCGACGTGGACATCGTAGTCATTTCAGACCTTCACCTTGGAACATATGGATGCAAAGCCAAGGAGTTGCGTCAATACTTAAATTCAATTCAACCTAAGATGTTGATTCTGAATGGCGACATCATTGATATATGGAGTTTCAAGAAACGCTATTTCCCCGAAGACCACATGCATGTTGTGAAGCAAATCATTAAATGGTCGGCAAAAATCCCTGTTTACTACATCACCGGAAATCACGATGAGGCTTTGAGAAAGTATGCTGAGTTTAACTTGGGGCATCTACATTTGGTGAACAACTTAGAATTGGAGATCAATGGAGAGCGGTATTGGTTTTTTCATGGAGATATTTTTGATGCTTCTATGAACTATGCCAAGTGGTTAGCTAAATTGGGGGGTGCCGGTTATGATTTACTTATCGCAACCAATAATTTGCTTAATTGGGTACTTCAAAAAATGGGGCGAAATCGAATGTCCTTTTCAAAGCGCATTAAGAATAGTGTGAAGAAAGCAGTCAAGTACATTTCTGATTTTGAAGCTACAGCTGCCAGCATCGCTATAGAAAAGAAATTTGATTATGTGGTTTGCGGCCACATTCATCAGGCTCAGCTTCGAGAAATCAAGCAAGATCATGGAAGCGTTACATACATGAATTCTGGGGATTGGGTAGAAAACTTAAGTGCTTTAGAGTTTCATCGCGAAACGTGGCAATTGTACCGATATGAGCAGACAAGCTTTGAAGAAAAGGAACTTATTGAGCGTTGGAAAAAATCTTCCTTTCCTCAGTTTGTAGCTCAGAATGCTGTTTAAGAATTCGGTTTTGGTGTCTTTCTAAGATACAACTCGCTTTGAGCCTTGATAAAAGCTGTAAAAGTTCATCATCATCAAAAACAAGCTAGACCATCCCTTAAACCACTAGTAGTTAGGATAAAGGAACATGCTTAACATTGAGTTAATTCTCAGGCTACATTTAGATAACCACCGGGTAAACATTCCATAATTGTGTGGTAACTCAACAGTGTCATTTGTAATAGAGATTTGCATCAATCAATCTTCAAAAACACTTATCATGAAAAAAGCTTTACGCTCATTACTATTTGTTGCAGGTGCAATTGCAATATCACAAACAGCCATGGCCGCTGATATTATCGTTAGCGATGATGGTTCAGGAACAGGAACAACAACTTGGACTGCTGACAATACATACATTCTTGACGGATTTGTATTCGTTAACTCTGGTCAAGCATTGACAATCGAGGCAGGTACAGTAGTTAAAGGAATGTCTGGAACAGGTGCTGATGCTTCTGCATTGATTGTAGCACGTGGAGGACAGATTTTCGCGAACGGTACTGCAGATGCGCCAATCGTATTTACATTCGAAGAAGATGCTTTGGATGGCTCTACACCTTACAACGTGCGTGGTCGTTGGGGTGGTGTTATCGTTTTGGGTAGCGCACAATTGAATTCAACTCCAGGGGAAACTCAAGTAGAAGGTATTCCTGATACAGAACCGCGTGGTTTATACGGTGGTGATGATGACATGGACAACTCTGGAGTAATTACTTACATTTCAATTCGTCATGGCGGTACTGATATTGGTGCTGGAAACGAAATCAACGGTTTGACCCTTGGTGGAGTTGGAGCAGGCACAGTTATCGATTATGTAGAAGTTGTTTCTAACGCTGATGATGGTATTGAGTTCTTTGGTGGAACTGCTTCAGTTAAGCATGCTGCTGTTTCTTTCTGTGGTGATGATTCATTTGATTATGATGAAGGCTGGAGAGGTTATGGACAATTCTGGTTCACCATGCAAGATGATGACGGTGACGGTTCAGGTGACCGTGGTGGTGAGCACGATGGTGGAACTGATCCGGAAGACGGACTTCCATATGCACACCCAGTAATTTTCAACGCTACCTACTTTGGTAGAGGAATTTCTGCTGGTCGTCGTGCTTTGACCATTCGTGATAACGCTGCTGGTGAGTACCACAACTCTGTATTTTACAATTGGGGAAGAGGTGTTGATATTGAGAACTTAGCTTCAGGTGAAGATTCGTATGCTCGTTTTGAAAATAGCGAATTGGCTTTTGCTGGAAACGTATTTGATAACTGTGTTGTAGCTGGAACTGCTGCAACTGCATCTGATTTGTTCAAGATTTCTATGGGAGCTGGCTGGGCATCAGATGCTGATTCAATTGCTGCTCTTGATGCTTCATCTGCTGCTTTTGAGGCCGCTTTTGATGCTGCGGGTAACAGTGTAGCTAGTTTAAGTTTGCAGTATATGCTTGAGGAGGGTTCTGCTGGTGTAATTACTATTCCTACAACTAACACCAGTGAAGGTGCTGCACCAAGCGAAGATTGGTTCGACAATGTAGTGTACAAAGGAGCTTTTGACCCGGCACAAAACTGCACTTGGATGGCAAATTGGACATTGGTTGATCAAAGAGGATTTATTGGTTGTATCAATTCTGTTGAAGAAAACAGCACGGCAGCTTCTATGAACGTTTATCCTAACCCGGCGAATGATCAATTCTTTGTTGTTGCTGACCAAAGCGTTTCAAATGCAGTAATTAGCATCTACAGCATCACTGGTGCTTTAGTTGCCGAGAAGAATAACATTAACTTGCTAGAAGGACAGGCATTTGAAATGAGCGCTGCTGAATTGAATGAAGGTATTTACCTCGTTCAAATTCAAGCTGGTTCTACTTTGAGAACTGCTCGTTTGATTATCAAGTAAGTTTTAGCGAATAAAATTAAAGTTGGAAGGAGAGTCGGAAACGGCTCTCCTTTTTTTATTGACTTTGGCTTAACCTTTCCCTAACATTATCCCGATAGTTTTGCAGCGTCTTTAGACAATAAACAGATTAAGATGAAAAAACATCTCGCGATTATTTTAGCGCTTTTCCTAAGCGTAAGCGCACTAGCACAAGGAACAATACGAGGAACCGTAGCTGATGGAGTGAATGGTGACTTGCTTATTGGAGCCAACGTATTGATTCAGGGCACCACTAAAGGGGCTATGGCTGATCTTGATGGCAACTATTCTTTAGAAGGCTTGAGCGCTGGTACTTATACGATTGCTGCAAGTTTCATTTCGTACAACAAACTCGTTGAAGAGAACATCGTTGTTAAAGACGGAGAGGTGACCATTGTGAACTTCAACCTTATGCCAGCGACCTTTATCATCGAACAAGAGGCCGTTATTGAAGTTAAGCAAGATCGTAGCAAGGATATTTTCATGGAGAATGCCAAGAAAAAAGACCCTGCGATGATTGACTATATCTCGAGTCAGCAAATTAAGAAAAGTGGAGATTCAGATGCCAGTTCGGCATTGAAGCGTGTTACCGGAGTTTCAACTGTTGGGAATTATGTCTTTGTTCGTGGTTTGAGCGATCGTTACATCAAAACAACTTTGAACGGAGCTGAAATACCTTCACTAGATCCGAAGCGCAACTCGGTTCAAATGGACCTCTTCCCTACTGCACTTATTGACAACCTTGTTGTGGTGAAAACCTTGAACTCTAACTTGCCAGCTGATTATTCTGGAGCCTTCATCAACATCATCACAAAAGACTTTCCAGATAAATTCACGTTCAATTATAGTGGATCATTAGGTTATAATACCAATGCAACCTTCAACAACAACTTTCTGACAAGTGCAGGAAGTGATACTGATTGGATGGGTTGGGACAATGGCTTCAGAGATGTGCCTGAGGTAGTAAGTTCTGATTCAGAAATAAATCAACCTTCTTTATCGAATTATTACGACGCATTGGTTCTTGCTGGATATGAGTCTGATTTGAATGCAATTGGTATTAATGGTCCTACAGACATTGGAACAGGCAGTGGTCAACAAAGCATTGGTCAAATCGTGAATCAAATTGATGGAATTCAATCTGTAAGTCAAGTAAATAACGAATTTTTGCCTGCTATTCGCGAAGCACAGAATCAAGGTTTATCAGAGCAAACAAAAGCTTTCGGAAATACATGGGAGAATCAGCGTTCTGCAGCTTTTATGGACATCTCTCAAGCGATTTCATTCGGTAATCAAACAAAACTCTTTGGTCGTCCTTTAGGTTATAACTTTGGTTTCCAGTACAAGCGTTCTAGTCAGTTCTACGAAAATGGAACTACTGGTCGTTTCACCCTCACCGGAAATGAAAACGAGAAAGACAACTTGGACGTTCAGCGTTTATTAACAGACTCCAGAGGAACTCAATCTGTTTATACTTCAGCCTTGTTCAACTTGAGCTATAAACTGACCGACAACAATAAGATTGGTTTCACCTATATGCCGAACATTTCTGGTGTGAATGATTCTCGTTACCAAAACGGAATCAACCCAAGTGATGCTGTTGGTTTAGGACAAGAGCAACGTCAACAAAGATATTTGGAGCGTTCAATGAATGTTTTCCAACTTCGTGGCGAGCACTTTTTGAAAGACTTCCACAACATGAAAGTTAATTGGATTGGTTCTTACACACGAGGAAGACAAACCACACCAGACCTTCGTGTTTTCACCAACAGTTACGAAGAGCTTCCGGCAAGAACTTTATATTTCGATGCTAGCGGAAATGATGTGACAGACAATGTAGAATTCTTACTTTCTGAAGGAGAGAGCATTGAAGAAGCTTACCCGGGGTATACTACTGAAGAGCGCGCTGCTGGTGAATTGGAATACAGCATTGAGGACAACCTCTACCCTTCTCCAACGCGTTACTACCGTGATATGGTTGACAATACGCTTGACTTGAAGTTGAACTTTGAGATGCCTTTCCACAATGCTACAGGTTTGAAAAACACCTTCTCTTTTGGAGGATCTTATGTTGGAAAGACTAGAGATTATAGTGAGTCGAGATACAGCTTTATTTCTAGTGGCTTGGCTTATGCTGGAGATCCTAACGCTTATTTTGATGCTTCGAACATGAACATTGTTCCTGGATCAAGCGAGTACTTGTATTTAAGAGACGACACTGATATTCAAAACTCTTATACCGCAAGCCAAGATGTACTTGGTGCTTATGCCATGGTAGATTGGAACGCTAGCAAGAAGTTGCGAATTAATGGTGGATTGAGAGTTGAAACTACCGACATGTTGTTAGAGAGTGCCAAATTGTTCACTAATGATATTGACCCTAGTTTAGAAGATAATTTCAGAGGTTCTTTGGACTTGGTAGATATCTTACCAGCAATGAATTTGACTTACCAGTTGAGAAAAGTCGATTTACAGACCACTAACTTGCGTTTCTCTGCGAGTCAGTCTGTAGCTCGTCCAATGTTCCGTGAAAAAGCGCCTTACTCCGTTTTTGACTTTGAGATTCAAGAGCAGCAAACAGGAAACACTGATTTGACACGAACCTTGATTAACAACTTGGATTTACGTTTGGAGCACTACCCTAATTTAGGAGAGATTTACTCAGTTAGCTTCTTCTACAAGGATTTCAGAGATCCAATTGAGCAGGTGATTATTGCTACTGCTGCGAATACTGAGATTACTTGGGTGAACGTAGACAGAGCTCAGGTACTAGGTGCTGAGTTTGAAGTTCGTAAAAACTTGGGTGCACTTACACCAAAGTTGAGCAACTTGAGTGCAGCTTTGAATGTAACTTTAGTTTATTCTGCTACTGACATTCAGGAAGATGAGTTAACAGAGATTCGCGGAACAGACCCGAACCATGCTGATACTCGTCCGATGTACGGACAGTCGCCATACATCATCAATTCTTTGTTGAGCTATGATAATGATTCACTTGGTTTGAACGTAACAGCAAGTTTCAACATTTCTGGTCCGCAATTGATCTTGATCACCCCAGGTGGAACTCCTGATGTATATGATCAGCCAAGAGGCATTTTAGATTTGACTGTAAGTAAAGATTTGGGCGAGCATTTTGCAGTGAGCTTTAAGGCTAGAAACTTATTGGATCCTGAGTATCGTCAGACATACACCTTTAAGGGTGAAGAGTCGACCTTCCAGAGTTTTAATAGAGGGAGAACATTTAGTTTAGGATTCTCATATCGTATTTGATAATTAGGGATTCTAGGGATAATAATGATCGGTGTTGCTTTTGGGTGGCACCGATTTTTTTTTGTTCGCCCATTTGGTACTATATATTTAAGTCTCATTGAAGCGTTTATAGGCCAACCAGGGGTGTTTTATCATGATTTGAATCAATAAAGGGAAGCCTTTCTGATGCTCCTGCATTTTAAAATACCGGTAGCTAAACTCACATAGATAAAAAAACATATGCCTTCGAGAAACATGAAGGTGTGTTTGCTTCACCCAGCTCAACAAAGCCTGAATAAATCCTTGAACCGATTCATCCCTTTGGTTCACAAAAGGTAAGATTCCTTTTGTCCATGCATCTCCCCTAGCTTTTCGATGAACGCTGATCTGCTTTGACTTGGGTTTGATGGCACTATATTTTTTCAGCGAAAAAGTTTGAAAACGGACCATTTCAATAAATTCTTCTCCAGTAAAAGGATTAACACGATCATAAACATCAAGACAAACACCAAGTCCATAAGCTGCTTCATCAAGAAGGATTTCTCTAAGATTCACTTTTTCTCTCAACCTTAAAACGCCATCACCTTTCCAATAAAAAGCTCTAGTATGTAAGCGAGTCATAGCTTGTTGAACCTTCCTTTTAAAAAACCAAGCTGTTGGTTGACAAATACCATGCTCTCGAGCTATTGCACAACTAGATTTCCCTTCTGGATCGCAGCACAATTGAAAAGCAATTTTGAAAGCTACATTTATAGAAAACTTCAGCTTATGGAAGAGTGTATTGGCAGTGGGTGATTCATCATACTGACATTTATTACATCTTCGATGATGCCACTTCTTTCCTTTACAGTATTGATCATGTCCACATTTTCTACAGGTATAACCTTGTGACCATTTACTTGCGATAAGGTAATTATAGCAAGCTTCCTCACTTTTAAAAGATGCTTTAAATGCAGTGATGTCTAAGTTCAAGCTACTCATGGAAAAAACAACAAATCTAACCCATCATCCTGAAAATTAAATGATTACATACAAATTAAAGGTAGTCATTCACAAATTCATGCTATGAAGCCTCGATAAAAAACCGTTTAAAGTAAAAGTTTCACCCTTTGCTTATTCCAAGCGCCAAAGAAGCCGCTTCTTATGAATTTGAAGCTTTATAAATTCTGTTGAAACTGGATAAAGAATGTGATTTGAGACTTAACTATATAAGAGCTGATGAAATGGTTTAGAACAAACCATATTTTAACCTTGGATTGTAAAAAAAGTCCCATTTGAGACTTAAGTATATAGCTCAATTTGAAATCTTCTCAACGATACCAAGGCACACCCGCAATTTGAGACCTAACTATATAGCTAGATAAATTCACTCTAAGGCGAACACACCTGTCAACTGCTCCACAATCAAACGCGAAAACCGCTTATGACACAACACCACCACTTCCTTAGAATGAGCATCCTGTGACGATAAACGAACTACAGAACCATCATTGCTCAACATCATCATCTCTAAAAGCGGCAAATATGGTGAATCCAAATCGGTAAGAATAATGGCGTTCAAATTGTTATTTAACAACAAAGCTGCACTATAAAGCAAACCGTCCGACATGGTCCAACGAATACCTGAAGATTTCAGATTACGAGCTATATTAAATTCAACTTCTCCAGCTTGATGACCTCCATGAATTATTGCGAGATAAGCATCCTTCAAGTCCAACGGCTCTATCATCTGAATCTTTGTGTTGTTGCGCTTACTCATCTTGTCTTGCTCAGAATAATACAACTCATTATCTACGGGCAGAAAAATCCCTCCACGAACAACTTCCTTATTGTGATACCAGGCTACAGCTACAGCAAATCGACGAATTCCTTGCCAATGTTGAAAAGGTGCATCACAAGCAAAACACTTGATCTTGTGCTTTCCTAAACGCAACTCACCAGTACCTTGCTCATAAGCAATGGAACTTAAGGTCTCCTCAAAAACAGCTGCCATCTTGGCCTCTGTCGTAAGAATCATTTTATTTGAAATTTCACCCTTAAAATGCCCCTTGTACTTGTGACGATCGAAATAGCTTAGCAAAGTCTTACCGCCAACAATGGCAGCCTTTCTGGTTAATTTCTTTGCGGTGTTTGGATTCAAGTTCTTAGCTTTTAGCTAAAATAGATCTCAAAAACTACCTTCTCGTTACCAAGCGATTAAACCTAGATTAGCGAAAGGTAAGCCCCATCTAAAGCCTATGTTAAGACCTCATTGAGATCAGATTGTAATGAAGCTATCATGGATTCTGGAATGTCTGAAAAATCCAAAAAAATCAGTCCATCTAGAGCGCCAAATGGGTGGTTGGATACGATAATGAACGGTCCGCTTTTTGGCAGCTTCTCTAAATCCTTCTCTAAACAATCGATGTTAATCTGAAGACTTTCGAAGATCTTTGGGATAAACGCGTCATGGCCAAGCTTAGCCAATTTATCGTACAATTCATTGAGGTCTTTAATTCCCGCAAACTTAATGAGCAAATCTACAAGGGGGTTAGCTTGATTTAAACGTGTAACTTTTGCCAATTGCACTTTGGTAACTACTTCCTTCATAATCGAACAACAAAGGAAAGGTTAAAGCTTAACCTTCTGAAGTTAAGTCTCTTTCACTTTGACTTTGCGATGTTCATGAAGAATTGCAAGCTAATTGTTGAGCGGAAGTTAGCCTTGAGTTAAGGAGTGCTATTATGGAGATGAACTAGACTGTAATTCCAACGAAAATGATATCATCAACCTGCTCATACTTACCTTTCCATTCAGCAAAAAAGCGCTTGGTTTCTTGAAGCTGAACACTCATGTCTTTTCCTTGCATTTGTTGAATAAGCTCTAGCATTCCTTTCTTTTTAAGCTTCTTACCGTTTGGACCTCCAAATTGATCGGGGAAACCATCTGAAAACTGGTAGAATGAATCACCCTTTTCCAATTGAATGGTGTGTAAGGTGAATTCCTTTATACGCTCATCACCTCCAAGTGCAAAGCGATCACCATTGATAACTTCCATTTCGCCATTTCTAATTAGCACCAATGGACGTCCAGCTCCACTGTATCGAAGCGTCCTAGTTTTCAAGTCAAACTCTGTTACACTAATGTCCATTCCATCATTTACAGCGAAATCAGCATCTCCTCGAAATAATAATGATGTGAGTTTTTCATCTACCTTTTCTAACAATTCTTTGGGTGAATCAACCTCCCTGATATTAGCTTGAGCATCTAAGAGTGTAGAACTAATCAAGGACATGAAAGCTCCAGGAACTCCATGACCAGTGCAATCTGCACAAGCAACAACAATTTTATTTTCAAACTGATCAACCCAATAAAAATCGCCACTAACAATATCCCGAGGCTTATAAAACACAAAAGCCTGATTGAAAAACTTCTGCAACTCATTCGGATGAGGCAACATCGCCTTTTGAATACTTTTTGCATAAATGATACTATCGGTGATGTCTTTGTTTTTTATTTCAACCAGCTCTTTTTGGTCGACAAGCTCCTTCGTAGCCAAATCAAGTGCTTTCTCGAGCTTCAATTGGTTCTCAACCATGATCTCCTCTCGCTTTTTTACGGTGAAGAGCACAGCCAAAAATATAAGTACACTGACTCCTAAGATAAACCACCATTTCATCCAGAAAGGACCTGCGATTTTAAGTTCAATTTCTCCAGTTGTTTCGCTTTCTACACCGTCTTCGTTAAATGCTTTAAGTTTAAAAGTGTATTCTCCGGGATATAATCTAGGGTAAATGGCCTTATTTGAACTGCTTGGTTCAGACCAGTCCAGATCATGCCCTTCAAGCATATATGAATACGTTACGGATTCTGGGTTTTTTAAGCTCAAGCCCTGAAAGTTGAATTCAATTTTATATTCATCATAAGGGAGGAAAAGCGACTTTTCGGCCATGAATAAACTATCACCAGCCTGCATGCTTGAAATAAGCACTTTTGGAGCAATCTTGTTGGGGACATCATTCAATGGATCGTAACGCAAGAGCTCAGATCCAGCTGCAAACCATAGCATATTGTACTTATCTCGTGTGAGCGCCTTGTTGGTGAAATCTAATTCCCCAAGCTGGGTATGATCAAAACTATCAACACGAGTCAAATCGCCATGGATTTTACTCAGACCTCCTCGATGGCCAACCCATGCATTTCCTTTTGAGTCTACTTTGATGCTGTAACAATAGTCAGAAAAAAGACCGTTCTCCTTTTTGAAACTCAGAGTATCCGTATCAGAAACGTACAAGACACCAAATCCATTACTTGCGATCCACACACCTTGATCATAACCTTGATCAAAACCAACCAAATCAACACCCAACAATCCTCGGTCCTGAGAAAGCATCGACTTTATCATACCGTTTTCTATATAGGTAATTCGCTGCTTGTTGGCGCCGATCCAAATTCTGCCTTTCCGGTCTAAATGCAGCGCATTGATCACATTGTGGGGCAAGCCAGATTGAATAGACAAGTGCGATATCACACGGTCTTGCTTGATTTGATAAATCCCGAAATCTGTGGCTATATAGAGGTAAGTACCCACTTCAAGAATGTCATTAATCCGCCTATTCAACTTATCCGCTGTTAAATCAAAAGCTTTAAACACCTCATCTTCCACCCGTTTGTAAAAAAGACCACTATTTGAAGAACCCACCCATAGTGTTCCACTCATGTCTTTCATCAAGCAACGGTACTCATCAACCGGTAAGCCATGGTCTTCGCCATAGACTTGTTTAATGTCTGTTGGCCTGAAGCCCGTATGCACAATCTCTTTATCGGTGGCCAACCACAAACCACTTTCATCAGAAATAATGTCTTTAATGTTCACTGCCCCTTGCTCCGTTTCAACGGTATAAAAAGAGAAAAAATCATCCGACATTTTCTGTAAACCTTCTCCATTTGTGGCTACCCATAGATTTCCTTCTCGATCTACAAAGGTCATTTCAATGCTCCTTGCGCCGTGTAATTCTAAATTCTTAAAACTGTAGTGCAGGTGAAGCTGTTTATTTTGGTCTATCGTTGTTTTCAAAAGCCCCCCAGAGTTAGTAGAAATCCAAAATTCATCTTCACCAGTTGCCATGATGTGCTTAACCGAATCGCTGTCAAAATCCTCACCTTGAGATTTAACTTCCCATTTTTCGTTCACATTCTGAAGCCAAAAAACTCCAAATTCATCTGTTCCAACTAAATAAGCCTCTCCTTCGGGAATCGAGCACAATGCACTAACACTAAGCCCTTCAAAATCAGATATCTGTTGGTAGTTTGTCGGTTCCCCATCATTAAGAAGAAAAAACAATAAACCTTGATCACTTCCAACAAAACACTCATCGTTTGATGAAATGAAAAACTCGAAATTAACAGAAGTATCTAGCTCTTTTGTGAACTGAGTGAAACTCCCATCCTTGTCAATTCGAATGAGTCCGTGCATTTGGGTCAAGGCCCATAAACGATCTTCACTATCAAATTCTAGGGCAACAACTTTTGAAGGTGCAATGGCTCGAAAATCAAAGTAGTTTATTTCAGTTCCTTTAAAGCTGGATACACCACCTTCAAAATGTCCAAAATAAGCAGTTCCATCGCTTCCAATAGCACTAGAAGTAATATACTTCCCTAGCATATTCTCCTGCTTTTGAGTCTCTATTGGCTCAAAGTGCTTACCATCATATCGAAAAGCCCCATCACCTGTTCCAACAATTAAATAACCTTGCTCATCCTGAATTAAGGTATAGACAAAGCGTTGGTCAAGCCTGTTCTTGTCAAGAAAGCTTTCAAATTTATGAGCTTGTCCATAAAAGGTAGTGACAAAACTCAAAAAGAAGATGGTGAATAAAATGCTTCTCATCGCTTGATGGGCGTTGAAGTTGCTTTTCCTTTGAATTGGGGTATTCCTCCAATGGGAACAACGAAGAAAGGTAGGAGCTCACCGTATTGGTTGCGCACCGAAAAAACCACATTATTATTATTGACGTTCGTGGCCGGGGTTTTGACAAACTGAATATCAACGCTTTTTCCACGCTCTTCATCCTTCACCTTATAGGTAGAATGTGCCCATTCATCATCTTTGGATGTCTTGACGTCTTCATTCCATGATACCACAGAAACAATTCTAATGTAACCATCATTGTCCCAGTCGAAATTCGATTGTTCCAAGGAAATCACTTCATCATCAATAAAAGGATATACATGAGATATTTGCCTGTGGTCTGCATGAAGTCTAAAAGTATACTCATATGTGAAGGCATTTCCTCCCTCAACTTCTACATTTTCTTCCGCCTGAGTGCTCATGAAATAGCGATAAAGATTTCCATCATCACCCTTCACACCTTCGCAAATAATTTTAAAAACGTACGCATCGAACTTCTTTATGTACTCTCCAGAAGATGGGTTAAACGGACCAAAGGTGTACCAGTTTTGATCATACTTCTCTTGCTGTCCGAACGTCTTAGTAGCTAGTAAACTACCACTATCATAGCTTCCAACCGGATCGGTTTGCTGGGCATCAGGATTTGAGTAACATGCAGCACCTCCAAAAACACTAAAACGACTTAGTGAATTGAACGCTACATTTTTCTCGTCTAGCTCTCCTGAACAATCAGGATCAAAAACTCTGAAATAAACGGGGGCGTGGTAATCATGAGGTACAGAGAAGAAAAACACTTGAGAGTGATCATCGTCACCCCAATCACTTTTAGCGTCCTTTCCAAAAGTCACCAAAAAAGGAATATTCTCATCGAGTGCAGGAACTTGTTGACCAAAGGTGCTACTAAAGATCAGCAGTGTCAATAAACTTGAAAAAAGATACTTCATGATTAGAGTGGTTTATCCTATTGTAAGATTAGACTTACTACAAGTACTCCACTTCTACGAAAAAGTTTACAAAAAGTTCCAATTCTCAACCCGCAGAGCGATTACCAGTGGGAAGCGTATTTTTCGCTTTCTCCATTATTTCAAAAAGTATCTCAAACTCTACTCGTCGGTTTCGAGCTCTACCTTCTTCACTCTTATTATCATCTACAGGTTGGCTATTTCCAAAGCCCAAACATTCAATCCTATTTTTTGAAATGCCTTTTGAAATAAGGAATTCTTTAACCGCTTGAGCGCGCTTTTCACTAAGCGCTTGATTGTGTGTATCTGTTCCCCTATCGTCTGTGTGTGCTTTTACCAAAAGTTGAATTTCAGGTTCAAGCATCATTACCTCTACCACCTTTTGAAGATTTTTATATGATTCCTTGGTGATCATGTGACTGTCTGTATCGAATTGAATATCGCTTAGTTTATTCATTTGGGTGTTCATCTCACTCTTCACCTCTTCAGGGAAGTACATTCCTCTTTTTACAAAAGATCGATCGAATTCATCACTTGTTCTGTCCATTACTAAAGATTGATCATAGCCAGCATTGATCATTTGCTTATAAATGCGATACAACTGGGTAATTTCACTTACCTCACCCACAGAATAATGGAAGCTACTGTCAGCAAACTCATAACGTTCTGTAATGGTGTAGTTTACGTTCTCAAAGTACGGATCGCTTAATGGGATTTGTTTGAGACTCGACTTCAGCTCAACGAAGTAAACAATGGGCTTTCTTTGTCCCAAATCATTAAAAAATCGGGGAGAAGACCTTGGTTGCATGGCTGTTAATTCGGGCTCCATTCTTCTCGCCTCTATTTCCTCAAACTCAGGAGAATCTTCAACAACAACTACTTTTCTGTAGGCACAAGTTTGCTCGTAGCCTGCGGCAGTCAAATCAGAAAGTAAACCAACCTTCAGCCAATGCTCACCTACGACTGAACTCGACCATTCATAACTTTCTCCTTCACCAACCATATCTTTCTGATCAAACCAAAAACACTCCTTCACTTCCATAAAGTCAACAAAGGTTTTATTCAATTCGAGACCAATAGACTCATTAACCTTTACCGTATCTGGAACTTCGAATATGGGATAATCTGGTCGAGCTATGCTAACGTACAACTCTGAAACAGCAGCAAACTGATGTCCGCTTATTGAGTCGAAAACGTTCAATTTCACATCATAATCG
>Ga0209652_1000486_pt1 | contig 34059 bp, 29 predicted proteins | sample SaaInl74LU_5_DNA_FD_184641 | JGI IMG/M metagenome (GOLD analysis project Ga0209652, IMG submission 184641) | Marine microbial communities from expanding oxygen minimum zones in the Saanich Inlet - ESP_74LU_5_DNA (SPAdes) (version 2) | ecosystem: Environmental > Aquatic > Marine > Intertidal zone... | reverse complement strand
CCAGCAACCTGCGCACCAACCAGCTGCCGCTTCCAGCCACATGAAGGTTAGGCAGAGCGGGATGGTTGCCAGAGGCGTCCAGCGCGGCATCCAGTTCTCGGTAGTTGAGAGCAGCTCCATTCCAGTAACACCATTTACAAACTCGGCAGTCGGTACGGGGTTGAAAAAGCAGAGACATGCCCCGACGAGAAGGGTGCCGATCTTCCAAGCGAACTTCTTCGGTTGGTAGGGGCGGTAGATCGGTTTGTGATGGCGGTTGAGTAGCCCAGCCACCCAAACCATTGGGCTCAGCCACGCAGTTTTAGCGCTCTGGGTAATAATCATTTCCCAAAGAACATAGAGCAGAACATAGGTCTGCGGCGTCCAGTCGTAGACCTGACGCACCATCTCTGCCTGATAAATAATCTGACCGGCGAAGTTGGTCTCCCAAGTGTCTTCAAGCGTCGACGTATCCACGACCCAAGCTGAGCCATTAATCGTGTTGTAGAAGATGACCAGAATCCAGACTGGAACCAGAAAAAGCATCGCAGCGCGGGTTCGCACGACGTTTTCGTTGACCATATCAAAGGTCATCGGGTGGTGTAGAGGGCTTCTCATTTTAAATTCCCCATCATTGTTCTCCCCCATTCAATGCGTGAATAGGCAAACTTAAGTTTATTAGTGAATGCTGATGTAGGCCAAGTAGCCTATTAGAGCGAATGGGAGTTAAAACAACTGGGTATATATTAGCGCGTGCTTACAGAAGGTCGTCAGCAATTGGAAGAGTTCAATGAAGCGAAAGTGAGACGTAAAAAAACACGATCCTTAGAGATCGTGTTTCTTCGACGCTTTTAGCTACATTTTATTGGTACCGATGGTCGGACTCGAACCGACACGCATTGCTGCAACGGATTTTGAATCCGTCGTGTCTACCAATTCCACCACACCGGCGTAGGAAGCGTGGGGCGCATTATAGACAGGTTTATTTTGGCGTCAATCTTACCTGACCTAATTATTTAAATTTGGTAGAATTTGCGCCTTTAAATTGACAACCACTAGCGCAGATTTAAAAGCAATGCAATTAAGTGACTTCTACTTCGACCTACCGGAAGAGCTGATCGCGAATTATCCGCTTGAGCAGCGTTCCAGTAGCCGTCTGTTGTGCCTCAACGGAAACACCGGTGCACTCGAGCATCGCATCTTTAGTGATCTGGTTGATCTGGTTGAACCGGGTGATCTGTTGGTGTTCAACGACACCCGTGTTATTCCTGCGCGCTTGCATGGCCAGAAAGAGAGCGGTGGCAAAGTTGAGATGCTGGTCGAGCGCGTCACCGGTGAGAAGCGGGCGCTGGCGCATCTGCGTGCCAGCCGCACGCCGAAAGAGGGCGCCAAACTGAGTTTTGAAGGGGGCATCAATGCCGCGGTGGTTGGCCGAAAAGATGGCCTCTTCGATCTCGAGTTTGATATCCCTAATACCTTGATTGAAGCACTGGAGCAGCACGGCCATATGCCGCTGCCACCTTACATCAAACGCGAGGATCAACAGTCTGACCGCGAACGTTATCAGACGGTTTATAACCGTAAGCCGGGCGCTGTTGCTGCACCGACTGCGGGTTTGCATTTTGATGAGGCGCTCTTCGCTAAGCTCGATGCTAAGGGAGTGAACCGTGCATTCGTAACCTTGCATGTGGGGGCGGGCACTTTCCGGCCTGTTAAGGTTGATAATATCGAAGAGCATCAGATGCATGCTGAGTACATTGAGGTGAGCGAAGAGGCTTGCGCTGCTGTGGCGGCTACCAAGGCCGCGGGCAAGCGTGTTATTGCGGTCGGTACCACCAGCGTTCGCTGTCTGGAAACAGCCGGGGCTGATGGTGAACTCAAGCCCTTCTTTGGTGACACACAGATCTTTATCTACCCGGGTTACCAGTATCAGCAGGTCGATGCCTTGATCACCAATTTCCATCTGCCAGAATCTACCTTGATGATGCTTGTCAGCGCCTTTGCTGGCTACCAGAATACCATGCAGGCTTACTCGGTCGCAGTTGAGGATAAATACAGATTTTTTAGCTATGGTGACGCGATGTTTATTACTCGCCGCGACGCCGCGGATGAGGTTCTTTAATGACGCGCGAATGTTTTATGTCTTTCGAGACGATCACCACTGAGGGTAAGGCCCGTCGTGGTCGACTCACTTTCCCCCGCGGCGTTGTTGAGACCCCAGCATTTATGCCCGTTGGCACTTATGGCACGGTCAAAGGGATGCTGCCGCGTGATGTTGAAGCGACCGGCGCTCAGATACTCTTGGGCAATACCTTCCATCTTATGCTGCGTCCCGGTACCGATATTGTTGAGCTGCACGGTGATCTGCACGACTTTATGCAGTGGGATAAGCCCATCCTGACGGATTCAGGCGGCTTCCAGGTATTTAGCCTTGGAAAGATGCGTAAGATCACTGAAGAGGGTGTCTCGTTTCAGTCTCCAGTCAATGGTGACAAGGTTTTTGTCAGCCCTGAAGTCTCGATGGAAGTGCAGCGCAAGTTGGGCTCCGATATTGTCATGATCTTCGATGAGTGCACGCCTTACCCAGCAACGGAGAAAGAGGCGGCGGACTCGATGCGCATGTCACTGCGTTGGGCGAAACGCTCGAAAGATGCACACGGCGACAGCCCTTCGGCGCTGTTCGGCATTGTTCAGGGTGGTATGTATGAGGATCTTCGAGATGAGTCACTTGAGGGTCTAACTGAACTGGGTTTCGATGGCTACGCTATCGGCGGACTCTCTGTCGGCGAGCCGAAAGAGGAGATGATTAAGGTCCTCGACCACCTAGCGTGGAAGATGCCGGAAGATAAGCCGCGTTACTTGATGGGGGTCGGGAAGCCTGAGGATCTCGTTGAGGGGGTGCGCCGCGGAGTCGATATGTTCGACTGCGTCATCCCGACGCGTAATGCACGTAACTGCTTTCTTTTCACCCGAAATGGCGTGGTGAAACTGCGTAACTCTTCGAATAAAACGGATACTAATCCGATCGACAGCGAATGTAGTTGTTACACCTGTCAGAATTTCAGTCGCGCTTATCTGCACCATCTGGATAAGTGTGGCGAGATCCTCGGATCTCAACTGAATACCATCCATAACCTCCACTACTACCAGGAGCTAATGGCTGGTTTGCGCACCGCCCTTGAACAGGGTAAATTGGGCGCCTTTGTTGACGAGTTCTACCGTTTGCGAGGCAAGGAAACGCCTCCTCTCAAAGGTGAAACTGCGGAATAATTTGATTTACTAATAACAGTACTTAGGAGAGCTTGATGAGCTTCTTTATTTCACCAGCATACGCTGAAGCTGGTGCACCTGCCGGCATGGATCCAGGCATGTTTAACCTGATCTTCCTCGTTGGTTTTGGTCTGATCTTCTACTTCTTCATGTGGCGCCCACAGGCAAAACGTCAGAAGGAGCATAAAAACTTGATTGGCGGTCTGGCGAAGGGTGACGAAGTGATCACCGCTGGCGGCATTATCGGTAAAGTGGCACGTCTGACTGACGACTACGTGGTACTGGAAGTGAGCGAGGGTACTGAGCTGAAATTCCAGAAAGTACACGTTGCTGCTGAGCTGCCAAAAGGCACAATCAAAAGCATCTAATCGGCGGATGCTGTTCCTGGCGCCTGATTTCGGTCTGGCGCCTTTTGTTGTTTTTAGATAGGGCGCAAAAATGCTCAATCGTTTTTCCATATGGAAATCTGCACTGATCATCCTCGTGTTGTTCTTTGCGGGTCTCTATGCACTGCCAAACCTCTACCCAGATGACTTTGCAGTACAGTTAACCGGTAACAACCAGAGCACACAGGTGGACGAACAGACGCTAACTCGCGTTGAAGCCATCCTTAAATCCTCTGGTGTTGAATTCAAAAGCTCAGAGTTGCAAGAGCGCGGGGGGCTGATTCGCTTCAACGATGGTGAATCGCAGTTGCGCGGTCGTGAAGCGCTGGCTGAGGCTCTGGGGCAATCCTATGTCGTAGCACTTAATTTGGCACCGACGACACCCGAGTGGTTGACTAGCATCGGTGCCGGCCCAATGAAACTGGGTCTGGACTTGCGCGGTGGTGTGCACTTTCTCTTGGAAGTGGACATGGCGCAGGCTGTGAGCCAGCGGCTAGATGTCTATGTCAGTGACATCAAAGGCAACCTGCGCAAAGAGCGCCTGCGTTACCGTGAAGTCGAGCACCTCGAAGATGGTAGCCTGTCGGTGCGCTTTGCTGACGCGGCGACACGTGATGAGGCTTCAAGCCTCCTTGCCCGTACTTTCCCTGAGTTTCTGATTACCGACGGTGAAGTTGAGGGTAACGCTTACCTCTACATTACGTTGAGCGAAGCGACGCTGCGTGAGATTGAGGACTATGCGATTAAGCAGAACCTCACGACCTTGCGTAACCGCGTAAACGAGCTGGGTGTGGCTGAGCCGCTGGTACAGCGCCAAGGTCGTAACCGCATCGTTGTGCAACTGCCAGGTATTCAGGATGCCGCTGCGGCTAAGCGTATTATCGGTAAAACGGCGAACCTCGAGTTCCGCCTAGAAGCCAAGCCAGATGCATCACGCGCGACCACTGAAACCTATGAGTTCCGCTCACAGCCTGGCCGCACAGCCGCGTTGGAGAAAGACATCATCATCACCGGCTCCAGCGTAGCGAATGCGCAGTCGAACTTCGATGAGAACGGTCAGCCACAGGTGTCGATTACCCTCGACAGCAAAGGCGGTCAGTTGATGGGCCGTGTAACGCGCGATGCGATTCAGCGTCGTATGGCGGTGCTCTTTGTTGAGCACAAAGCACGCACGGTTACCGAGACTGTTGAAGGCGAGAAGGTTGAGAAGCGTATCCCATACGTTGAGAAAGGCATTATCTCTCTAGCGACTATTCAGAGTGCACTGGGTTCTAGCTTCCGTATTACCGGCTTGGAGAACCCTCAAGAATCGTCCGAGCTGGCACTGCTGCTGCGTGCGGGTGCTCTGGCTGCGCCAATCTACTTTGTCGAGGAGCGCACCGTTGGACCAAGCATGGGTGCGGAGAACATCGAGCTAGGTACGCTGTCGGTACAGATCGGCTTCGCGCTGGTACTGCTGTTCATGCTGGTTTACTACAAGGTTTTTGGTCTGGTAGCGAATATCGCGCTAACGCTTAACCTGGTGTTGCTGGTAGCAGTGATGTCGATACTCTCGGCTACGCTGACGCTGCCGGGTATCGCCGGTATCGTATTGACCGTCGGTATGGCGGTGGACGCGAACGTGCTTATCTTCGAGCGTATCAAAGAGGAGCTAAAGATCGGTATGCCAGTACAGTCGGCAATCCACTCAGGCTTCGCGCGCGCCTTTACGACCATTCTTGATGCCAACGTAACGACGCTGCTTGCTGCGGTGATTCTGTTTGCGATGGGTACAGGCCCAGTAAAAGGCTTTGCGATTACGCTGTCGGTCGGCATTCTGACCTCAATGTTCACGGCAATTCTAGTGACCCGTCTGATGGTTAACTTCATCTACGGTGGTAAGCAGATCAAGTCGGTGAAAATCTAGGAGTGGGTCATGGCTGAAAAAGAAAGAATCATTAATTTCATGGGCCCGCGTAAATTGCTGGCCATTATCTCGGCAATCCTACTGCTTGCATCGGTTGCGTCGCTAGCGATCAACGGTCTGCGATTCGGTCTAGATTTCACTGGCGGTAGCTTGGTGGAAGTGGGCTACGAGCAGGCGGCGGATCTAAATGCGATTCGTGGTCAGTTGGCGGATGCGGGCTTCGACGATGCGGTGGTACAGACCTTTGGTGCCAGTACCGATGTGCTGATTCGCCTGGGTGAAACCCATGACCCTAAACTGGGCGATAAGGTTGTTGAGGCGCTGACCCTTGGCGGTGAGTCGGTCGAGTTGCGTCGTAACGAATACGTCGGTGCGCAGGTCGGTGAAGAGCTACGCGAGCAGGGTGGTCTCGGCATGCTGCTGGCGCTTGCGATGATCATGCTCTATCTAGCGTTCCGCTTCCAGTTTAAGTTCTCGCTGGGTGCAGTACTGGCGCTGGTACATGACGTAACTCTGGTTCTCGGCATCTTCTCGCTGCTACAGCTTGATTTCGACCTGACGGTGCTGGCAGCAGTGTTGGCGGTTATCGGTTACTCGCTCAACGATACCATCGTTGTGTTCGACCGCATTCGCGAAAACTTCCGCATTATGCGCGTCGCCGATTCGGTTGAGATCATGAATGCGTCGCTGTCACAAACCCTGAGCAGAACCTTGGTAACCTCGTTAACCACGGTATTGGTGTTGATTGCACTATTCATTTTTGGTGGCGAGAGTATCCATGGTTTTGCGACAGCTTTGCTGGTCGGTATTGGTGTGGGTACCTACTCATCAATCTATGTGGCAGCGAACCTGCTTCTAGCGATGAATATCACCAAAGAGGATCTCATTCCTCCACCGAAAGAAGAAACCGAAGTGGACGAGATGCCTTAAATCTCGACTTCAAAGCCGGCTTTCTAGCCGGCTTTTTGTTTCTGGGGTCGCGACATCCGCTTAGCGGATATCCCTCCTACAGAGGCGACAAGACACTGGCAACTCAATCGCAAAAGATCCAAACTAAGACTATTGATTAAAAGAGAGAATATAGAGACCCGCATGGCAAAGAATTGGCGCGATAACGACCCTCAAGCAAAAGATGAAGCCCAGAAGTACGATCGGCCAGTGCCGAGCCGTGACTTTATTCTGGAGTTTCTGCGTAAGTGGGGGGCTCCAATTAGTCACGCGCACCTCTGTGACGAGCTTAAACTCAACCATGAGGATGACCGTGAAGCGGTGCGCCGTCGTCTTATAGCGATGTGCCGTGACGGACAGCTCATTACTGACCGTCGGAATCAGTTCTGTCTGATTGAGAAGATGGATCTGATAGCTGGACGCGTCATCGGTCACCGCGACGGCTTCGGATTCGTGAAACCTGAAGCGGGTGGAGACGACCTCTATATCCACGCACGTCAGATGAAAGAGGTTTTTGACGGCGATAAGGTGCTGGTACAGCAGGTTGGTTTAGACCAGCGAGGGCGTCCAGAAGGGCGCATTATCGAAGTGATCGAGCGCTCTACCCGGAAGCTAGTGGGGCGCTTTGATGGCCAGAACGGTTTCGGCACGCTGATCCCTGAGAACCAGCGCATCACTAACCAGGTGATGATTATTCCTGATCCTACATCTGGGCTGACTTACGAAGATGGTCAACTGGTTGTGGTTGAGATTATTCAGCAGCCGGGTAAGCGTCAGCCTGCTCGTGCGCAGGTGGTCGAAGTACTGGGTGATCACCTAGCAGCGGGGATGGAGATCCAGGTCGCGATTCACAACCACGATATTCCCAACGAGTGGAGTGACAAAGTTCATCAAGAGATTGGTGAGCTGACGCCGGAGGTGCGCGAAGAGGATAAACTCAACCGTATCGATCTGCGTCATCTGCCCTTTGTAACCATTGATGGCGAAGACGCGCGTGACTTTGACGACGCCGTCTATGCAGAGAAGAAGCGTCTTGGCGGCTGGCGCCTCTGGGTCGCAATTGCCGATGTCTCCTATTATGTCCGCCCCGGCACTGCGCTGGACGAGGAGGCGATCAATCGCGGTAACTCGGTCTACTTCCCCGGTTTTGTTGTGCCGATGTTACCAGAGCTGCTCTCCAACGGTCTCTGCTCATTAAATCCGAAAGTCGACCGTCTCGCGATGGTCTGTCAGATGACGATCAAGCGCGACGGTTCTCTGGGGGACTACAAGTTCTATGAGGGTGTAATTAACTCCAAGGCACGCCTCACCTACACCAAAGTGGCGAGCATGCTGACTGAGCCCGATTCTGACGAGGGTAAAGCGCTGCGCCAAGAGTATGCCGATGTGGTAAAACCGGTTGAGACACTCTATGGCCTCTATCATCGTTTGCGCTCGGCTCGTGATAGCCGCGGAGCGATCGACTTCGATACCACCGAGACGCGCATCATCTTTAGCGAGGATCGCAAGATAGAACGTATCACGCCGATCCAGCGCAACGACGCGCACAAGCTGATTGAGGAGTGCATGCTGGCGGCTAACGTTGCCACTGCTCACTTCCTGGAGAAGAACAAAAAACCAGGCATCTACCGTATTCACCAGGGTCCGAAAGAGCAGAAGCTAACTAACCTGCGTGCCTTCCTAGGTGAACTGGGCTTGAATCTGCCGGGCGGCGAGACGCCAGAGCCGAAGGATTACCTGCGCCTCGCTGAGGTTATCGAAGAGCGTCCTGACCGTCATATCATTCAGACGATGATGCTGCGCTCCATGCAGCAGGCGGTCTACAGCCCCGATAATGAGGGTCACTTCGGTCTGGCTTATGATGCGTACACCCACTTCACTTCTCCGATTCGTCGCTACCCCGATCTGTTGGTGCATCGGCTGATTCGCTCCGCTATTCACTCGAACAAGCGCAGCTCAATGATCGATCGTCCTGATAAGTTTACAGCTAACTCGGCGTTCACCGTTGATTATGGTATGGAGCAGATGCTGCAGTTCGGTGAGCACTGTTCGATGACCGAACGCCGTGCCGATGAGGCTACACGGGATGTCACCTCCTGGCTCAAATGTGAGTACATGTCGGGCCAGATAGGCGAGGAGTTTGAGGGTGTCGTTTCGGCGGTTACGAACTTCGGTGTATTCGTTGAGTTGAACGACCTCTATGTCGATGGCCTGGTGCATATCACCAGTCTGCCGAGTGACTACTACCACTTTGAGGCTGACAAACAGCGCTTAGTTGGTGAGCGTACACGCCGAGTCTTTAAACTGGGCGACCCGCTCAAAGTTCGCGTGGCCGCGGTGACACTGGACGAGCGCAAGATCGACTTTGAACTGTTGGAGAGTGAGCAGAAGCCGCAGAAAAAACCCTCAGTGCGTGAACGCATGGCGATGGGTCTGTTCGATCAGAAGAAGGGCGGCAAAGGTGGTAAGCCCGGCGGTTCCGGTGGACGCGGGGGGCGCGACTCTGCCGGCAAACCTGGAGGTAAATCGGGTAGCCGCTCGGGTGGAAAGCCTGGTGGAAAGCCTAGTGGAAAATCAGGCGCTCGATCCTCTTCAAAGAGTGGGAAAGGGCGCGGCAAACGATAGCCGAGCCCGCCTTGCCTAGGTATACTGCGCCGCAAATTCGTCTGTTAAGAGTTGAGTGATGAGCGAACTGATACTTCTAACCCTATCGGGTAGCGATAAGCCGGGTGTGACCTCGGCGGTTACAGCCATTCTGGCAGAGTATCAGATTGATATTTTGGATATCGGCCAGGCGGTTATTCACGATAATCTCTCACTCGGCCTGCTGATCAATGTGCCTGAAGCAGCAGAGTCCTCTCCACTGCTGCGCGATCTACTATTCAAAGCGCACGAACTGGATATGGTAGTACGGTTTGAGCCGATCACTAAAGAAGAGTATCAGCGCTGGGTATCAGCGCAGGGTAAGTCGCGTCATATCATTACGTTGCTGGCGCGTCGTATCCGCGCCGAGCACATTGCCGGCGTCACTAATGTGGCCGCCAGTCACAATCTCAATATCGATAATATAAGTCGTCTCTCGGGCCGTATTCCGGTGGATGATGTCGATTCTGGGCACAGCAAGGCCTGTGTTGAGTTCTCTGTGCGCGATATGCCTCAGGATGAGGCCTCGCTGCGTGAGTCGCTGATGAAGCTCTCATCTGAGTTGGATGTGGATATCGCTTTCCAGCGTGATGATATCTATCGTCGTAACCGCCGTCTGGTGGTCTTCGATATGGACTCTACGCTGATTGAAGCTGAAGTAATTGATGAGCTGGCAAAAGAGGCGGGTGTAGGCGATCAGGTAGTCGCAATCACCGAAGCCGCGATGCGCGGTGAGCTCGATTTCAACGAGAGTTTCCGGCGCCGTGTTGGGCTGCTGAAAGGTCTTGATGAGTCCGTACTGCAGCAGATCGCAGAGCGCCTGCCAGTGACCGAAGGTCTTCCGGAGCTGATGACGCAGTTGAAGCTGACAGGCTACAAAACCGCGATCCTCTCCGGCGGTTTCACCTACTTTGCCCGCCATCTGCAAGAGAAGTTTGGCTTTGATTACATTCATGCCAATGAGCTGGATATTGTTGACGGTAAGGTGACCGGTGAAGTGACCGGCCGCATCGTAAATGGCGAGCGTAAGGCTGAACTGCTGCGCGAAATTGCAAAGCGTGAGGGTATTCACCTCGAGCAGACTATTGCGGTGGGCGATGGTGCCAACGACCTGCCGATGTTGTCGATAGCCGGCTTAGGTATTGCTTTTCGTGCCAAGCCGCTGGTGCGTGAGAGTGCCAAGCAGTCGATCAGCAATCTTGGTCTGGATGGCATCCTCTACCTAATCGGTTTCCGCGACCGCGACGTCGGTTAACCGCTAAGTGTCGCCTCAATAGGCGACCTACTCGAAGTATTCGTAGCGCATCTCTTCCTGAGGCGGTTGCAGGTAGTAGCCCTGCACCAGATCGAATCCCATACGGTAGAGCTCGGGCAGCATAGCGGCATCCTCAATGAGCGGGGCGATCACTTTGGTTCTGCCTCTCTCAATCGGTTCAAGTAGGCGCCTGATCGCCTTAGGGCCGCGATCCGGATACTCCAGCTCTTCAATAAAAGCGCCATCGATCTTAATAAAGTCGGGTTTAATCTTAGCGTAGACTTTGCCTGAACTGGTCGAACACCCAAAGTGCTTGATGCAGATCCCGATGCCTTTGAGGCGAAGCTGTTCAACCAGCCGCAGTGCATTCTCCATATCAGCAGCAACGTCAGATTCGCTCAGTTCCACGGTAATGAAGTTACCGCTCAGGCTCAGTTCATCGAGCTGCGTTGCGAACCAGTTGGCGAATGAGCTGCTCTTCAGCGTGCGCCGCGCAAGGTTAATGAAGATCGACAGCTCCCGGTCAGGGGCAATCTGACGCTGCAGAGCAAGCAGGCTCTGTTCCACCACCCAGCGATCGAGCTTCACCATGACTCGAGCATGCTCAAGACTGGAGAGGAATTGCGCCGGTAGCTTATCCTGGTTAGGTCCATCACTCATGCGCACCAATATTTCGTAACTGCGCTCTACGCTCTCCTCACTCAAGCTGACGAGAGGTTGATAGAGCAGCTTGAGCTTGTGATCAGCAATTGCCTCCTCTAGCTCTTTAGTTGCGCCATCAACTTGAATTTGGTGCTGCACTGGGTTGGTGAACGCTGCATGAGCGCTCTCTTGATCCCCGAGTGTGCGAACAGAGCTCTCGGCACGCAGCAGCAGTTCGCTCGCGGCTGGAGAGTTGTCATTGATTGGGCTGATACCTATTCCCAGCGATAGCGAAGTGACTCCTGCAGGGCACTGAAACTGACTTCGACTGAGTTTACTTTGAATCGTCTGCGCAAAACTCTTCGCGATAGTTCGGTCAGGGTTATTGATCAGTACCGCAATATCCAGATTATTGAGAATCGCTAGGGTATGGAACTGCATTAGCGGTGTTAGCTGCTTTATCAACGCCGACCGTATCTGCTGAAGCAGAGAAGAATCGGTCGTTGAGGGTAGGGTTTCAACGCGAAAGTAGAGCAGAAATGCGTCGTGCCCGCCGGCGGATGCCTGATGTAGTTGGGCCTCAAGATGCTGAACAAACTCTGCTTCAGTAACTAGGCTGTGCTCAATTGGCTCGCTAGCGCTTGTCTTCGCGCTGAGCGCCATCGGATCGATGTAGAGTGGTCTGAGCTTTGGCCGATCCGGTGTGGCTGGATAGATCTCAACGCTGGCACTGAACTCGGTACCCTGAGAGTCTCGCAGTGTCAGCGTCTCATGCAGTGACGCGGTCGCACTTTTCAGAGTAGCTTCGACAGTTTTTAGACTCTCTGAGGTAAAGAGTCGGGTGAGTGGCGTTTCAGCCAAGCTACGTGTGCTGAGCTGAAAGAGAGACACAAAGGTGCTGTTGGGCTCAACGATACTGTGCTCTTGAATGGCGGCAATAGCTAGAGTGGACTCTTCGCTGAGGCGTCGATTGAGCTTGGCCATATGCTCTAAACCCAGCTCCAATGTGTGCAGGCGACGATTTTGTTTCTGCCGTTCAAACAGCTGGGTCGCACGCGTGATGATTAGGTCGTGAGCCTGCTCTGGCAGGAGAAACGCAACGCCACTCTGAATGGCGGCCTGCTGGTCACTATAGTTGGGCTCTTCGGCGAGTTGAATAACAGGGATCTCTCGGCTCTCGTTCAGTAGCGTTTGGCAGATCTCCACAGGCTTCAACGCGCAGTTGTCTGCGGTCCGCGCAAACAGCATATCCCAACTGCGATCACCGAGGGCTTCGATTAGTTCAAGTTTGTTGTGAACCACGCGACCGCGAGGGGATAGCCCAGCACTGCGCAGAAGAGATAGGAGTCCATCGCTAACTGATGAGTCAAATCCGGAAAACAGTATGTCAACATAGCTGCGGCGTTCGGCTTGAGAGCGCGACATCTGGTCGAGCAAAGAGAAGGTGGAGTGGGCGTGTGACATAGTCTCTCGACAGGCTTATTCTGTCTACTAAGACTAGTCGCAGATTAGGAATCATGAAAGTTTGGTGCGAAGCTACTTCGTAGGTTCTCGTCTAGAGTTCGTAGCGAGATTCTCGTTTTAGACGCTGTCGTTACTAACGTCAGAAATGGCAGGGGTAGCAGGACTCGAACCTACGAATGCTGGAATCAGAATCCAGTGCCTTACCAACTTGGCTATACCCCTGTAGTGGTGGCAATGACGGGATTCGAACCTGTGACCCACGCATTATGAATGCGTTGCTCTAACCAACTGAGCTACATTGCCGGTTTGAAAGCTTCTCTCATATCCTCTCCAAGTAGGAAGAGGATGGCAGGGGTAGCAGGACTCGAACCTGCGCATGGGAGGATCAAAACCTCCTGCCTTACCACTTGGCTATACCCCTAGTGAGAAAGTGGTGGCAATGACGGGATTCGAACCTGTGACCCACGCATTATGAATGCGTTGCTCTAACCAACTGAGCTACATTGCCGTGCTTTCAAGGCCGCAAATTATTCCTTTTGGGGCTATCTATGTCAATAGAATCCAAAGGAAAAATTGAGGTTCTGAGAGCAAAAAGCCCGATAAAAGCGAGGTGCTCGATCGGGCTTTTTATTTACACCAGAAACTGCGCAATTAATGATCAGTTTCTGCCTGTTTAAGCGAGTTAAACGTTAAAGCGGAAGTGAATCACATCGCCATCTTGAACGATGTACTCTTTACCTTCCAGGCGCGCACGGCCGGCCGCTTTGGCACCCTGTTCACCCTTGTGCTCAATGTAATCATCGTAGCTGATAGTTTCAGCTCGGATGAAGCCCTTTTCGAAGTCAGTGTGGATCACGCCCGCTGCCTGAGGCGCCGTTGCGCCGATCTTAACTGTCCAGGCACGCACCTCTTTGACACCTGCGGTGAAGTAGGTCTGCAGACCCAGCAGCTGGTAGCCAGCACGGATCACACGGTCCAGGCCTGGCTCTTCCATGCCCATCTCTTGCAGAAACTCGAGCTTCTCATCATCTTCGAGTTCAGAGATTTCAGACTCGAGCTTGTTACAGATCGCGACAACTTCTGCACCCTCTTTAGCCGCGTATTCACGCACAGCATCTAGGTGTGGGTTATCTTCAAAACCATCTTCCGCAACGTTGGCGATATACATGGTGGGTTTGGTGGTGAGTAGGTGGAAACCTTTCGCCGTCTTCTGCTCATCCTCGTTCAACTCGAGGCCGCGTACGGCATGACCTTCCGAGAGATGAGGAATCAGCTTCTCGAGCAGCTCTTTCTGCTTGATGGAGTCTTTGTCGCCACCCTTGGCAGTGCGCTGCACGCGCTGGAGCTGCTTCTCGCACGACTCAAGGTCGGCCATCGCCAATTCAAGATCGATTGTCTCGATATCTTCCAGTGGGTGGATACGGTTGGCTACGTGGATAACGTTCTCATCTTCAAAACAACGCACTACGTGCGCGATCGCGTCAGTCTCGCGGATGTTTGCCAAGAATTTGTTGCCCAGGCCTTCGCCGCGTGATGCACCGGCAACCAGACCTGCAATATCCACGAACTCCATGGTGGTTGGCATAATGCGTTCAGGCTTAACAATCTCTGCAAGCGCATTCAGACGTGGGTCGGGCATAGGTACGATGCCGGAGTTTGGTTCGATGGTACAGAACGGGAAGTTCTCAGCATCGATACCCGCCTTAGTCAGCGCGTTGAAGAGTGTTGATTTACCTACGTTGGGCAGGCCAACAATACCGCATTTAAAACCCATGGGTCTGTCCTATTAAGCTATCTATTAAACGGGTTATCAAACCGTCGCTTTGAAAGTGTGTAAGTGATTCATCGCACGCGGCCAGTCGCCTTTAACAGCGGTTGGTAGGTGGCGTAACGACTCATCAATTGCCTGCTGCGTCTGGTCGCGCTCTGACAGCGGTGCACGCTGGAGCACAAAATTAGCGACCTCTTTGGCACTGCCTGGATGGCCGATACCTAGACGCAGACGATAAAAATCTTTGTTGTTGCCCAGATGAGCAATGATGTCCCGCAGGCCGTTGTGCCCACCATGGCCGCCGCCTTTTTTCAGGCGCGCAATACCGGGTGGGATATCGAGCTCATCATGAGCAACCAATATCGCTTGGGGTTCAATCTTGAAAAAGTTCGCCAGCGCTGCGACTGATTTGCCGCTGCGATTCATAAACGTGGTTGGAACCAACAGATGGACGGGGTGACCGTCGAAATGAATCTTGGCGTGTAGTCCGAAGTATTTGCTCTCGGCCTTCAGGGAGGTGCTGTGTTGAGCAGCAAGCTGCTCAACCAGCTCAGCGCCTGCGTTATGGCGGGTCTTCTCATACTGGGCCCCGGGGTTACCGAGGCCAACTATCAGACTAATCCGATCCATAACGCCAGCGCCTATTTACGCGGGCTTACTTAGCTGCGCGTGCGCCACGTGGAGCGTAGCAGTAGCCGATACCCTGGTCGTGGTCTTCGCCGCGACGCAGTGCAACGATCTCAACGCCTTCTGGCAGAGTGATGTCAGACAAGTGAGCGATCTGGCCCATTTCGATCGCAGACAGGTCACACTGAACTGCTTCTGGCAGATCTTTTGGCAGACAAGTTACTTCAACAACTGCAGCTTCAGCAGCGAACTTACCAGATGCTTTAGAAGCAGCTGATTTTTCGAAGTTAACGAACTGCAGAGGAACGCGGATCTTGATCTTCTTGCTCTCATCGATGCGCTGGAAGTCAGCGTGCAGGATGATTGGCTTAGCTGGGTGACGCTGCAGATCTTTGATGATTACAGTCTGGCCTTCGCCGGCACCGCTCAGAGTGATTGGTGACGAGAAGAAAGCGTCGTTGTTCAGCGCTTTGGTCAATTCGCGTGCTTCCAGAGAGATGTTCAGTGGCTCAGCAGAACCGTAAACAATTGCTGGAATCTGGCCAGCTTTGCGCAGGCGGCGGCTCGCACCTTTCCCCTGATCTTCGCGGGCTACAGCATTAAGAGTAAAGTTAGACATTTTGTTACCTATATAAAGTTAAAAACTGCATACACCCGCGACCAGATGCATACAGCCTTGGTTTCCCTTACGGGACCGGTTTGCTGGTTCACACCAGCCTACAGCGGATGTTCTTAACGGAACATAGCGCTGATAGATTCTTCGTTACAAACGCGGCGAACCGCTTCAGCCAACATGGGCGCCAACGAAAGCTGGCGGATTTTAGCACATTTTGCGGCTGCGTCACTCAGTGGAATGGTATCGGTTACAACCAGTTCATCCAGCTCTGAGTTGGTGATGTTTTCGATCGCAGGACCTGAAAGAACAGGGTGCGTCACGTAAGAGACAACGCGCTTCGCGCCATTCTCTTTCAGTGCCTTTGCTGCCTTACATAGAGTGCCTGCTGTATCACACATGTCATCGACCAGCAGACAGGTACGGCCTTCAACGTCACCGATCAGGTTCATCACCTGAGATTCGTTAGCGCGCTCACGACGCTTGTCGATGATTGCTAGGTCAGTATCCAGCTGTTTTGCCACTGCTCGCGCACGTACCACACCGCCCACGTCTGGAGAGACTACAACGATATCGTCGTAGTTCTGATCAACGATATCGTCTAGCAGTACCGGTGAGCCGTAAACGTTATCAACCGGGATATCAAAGAAACCCTGAATCTGGTCGGCGTGCAGATCAACTGTGAGTACGCGGTCTACACCACAGGTAGCCAGCATAGTCGCAACAACTTTCGCACTGATCGCTACACGAGCTGAGCGCGGACGGCGATCCTGGCGGGCGTAACCGAAGTACGGGATAACGGCAGTGATACGGGTTGCCGACGCGCGGCGCATCGCATCAACGAATACAACCAGTTCCATCAGGTTGTCGTTGGTTGGCGCGCAGGTCGACTGAATAATAAAGACGTCCTTACCGCGGACGTTCTCCTGAATCTCAACGCTCACTTCACCGTCGCTAAAGCGGGTACAGTTTGCTTTACCCATCGGAATGTCGAGACGCTCGACAACCTTTTCGGCTAGTTCCGGATTCGCGTTTCCGGTAAACACCATCATCTTGGACACAGACAGTACCTTCTCGTGTTCGTCAGTCGGGATTAGTGAAGCTTGTGGTCGGCGGTTTGTCATAATAAATGGCAGGGGTAGCAGGACTCGAACCTACGAATGCTGGAATCAGAATCCAGTGCCTTACCAACTTGGCTATACCCCTGTATCAAAGTGTGGCATCCCACCTTGTCTCAGGAGGCGCGTATTTTAAAGTAGAGAGCGTTAAAAACAACCCTTGGCTGGTTGTTTTTTGTTCACATTGGCGGATTGTTGCAGTTTTAGTAGGGATATTGGTCGGGTCTTGATCCGACGAGACGCTTTTCGGGAAATACGCCTTTGGCGTACATCCCTCGCACGAGCGATCTGCCGGAGGCATGTTCGCGGCTAGCATACGTCGCCTCAAGAGGCGACCCACGGGCGCTGTTAGATCGCCGGATTGAACTGCCAGTCGCTGATGATCAGCGTGAGACGCAGGTCCTCATGACTCAATCGTACCTTGCGCGGTAGCGATAGCCCCGCCGGGGTCTGCTGCAAGCTAAGGATATCGATCTGCCAGCCGAGCTGATTAAACTGGTTCAGCCCCGCCGTTTCGAACGCTATGCCCGGAGCGGGGTGTCCCTGTATCCAGTAGCGCGCAGGCGCAACAGGCACTTGCCAACCTAGCAGTTGTTGCATCAGCTCCTCGGGGGTGCGGGCAACCTGTGGTTGGGACTGATTGGTTGAGCGCAGAACCACCTGACCGGTCTCACCAACCAAATCCATCACCTGACGACCAAAGGGGTCTAACAGCTCAATTTCGTAATCGTTACCCTGCTGGATCCAGTTGAAGCGAGCTGACTCGTTCACCTCATCACTTCGAATGCCTAGCTTGCCACTGGCGGTGAACTCATTCGATGGCGCACCACTAACACCGGTATTCGGCGGTGCTTGCATATAGGTTGAACAGCCCGTCAAAAAGAGCGTGAAAATGAGGATTAACGCTCTAGCCATCGACGCGCCTCCGCCAAGTCTTCATTGCCGGGGTGAAGCTCCTCTTGCTCAGCGAGTAGCTCTTGCGCACGCTCTAACTCACCTAACTGCGTCAGCACGATAATCAGGTGCGACGTGACCTCAGGGTCGGGCATCTGTTCAAACGCACGCTCCAAGTAGGGCAGAGCCTCGCTATTACGCCCAAGTTTGTGCAGCGCCCAGCCCATCGAATCGAGGTAAGCGGGATCATCTGGACTTTCAGCGAGCGCACTCTCGATTAACCCATAAGCACGCTGATAATCATCAGAGTGCTCCAGCAGCGAGTAGCCCAGGGCGTTCTGCGTGCCCGCATTGTCAGGGTTTAACGCGTAAGCGCGCTCGAGATCATCAAGCATCTGCTGATGATCAATCGGTTCGACCATCAACGCGCGTGAGTAGAGTAAGCTAACGTCATTAGGATCCTCTTCCAGCCGCGCATTGAGGTACTCCAGTCCGCGCTCAAGCTCGCCGTTGTCGCCAGCCCAGCGGGCGAAGATCACGGCGAGTTGAGAGGCTCGCTCTGCATCGCTCTTGCGTGCATTTTCCACCAGCGCCTCAGCACGCTCATATTCGCGTTCAATCTCGAACAGCTCCAGTGCGCGGCTAACCGCATTGAACAGCAGGTCGCCGCTCTCCACCTTAGCAAAGGCCTCGATTGCAGCTTCGCGATTGCCTAACGCCGCTTGATTGACACCTACATATAGGTTTAAGTCGGTGCGCGCCGGGTCTCGGCTAATCAGTTCGTCAAGTAGCATAAGGCTCTGCTGGGGCTGCTTGTTTTCGAGCAGCAGTAGTGCGTAGTAGTAGATCAGTTGCGGGTCGCGATCAGCCTGATCAATCGCACGCTCTACTGCGATCTGAACTGAGTCGGGTTTGAGCTCCAGTAGCAACTGAACATGCAGCGCTCGCAGTTGGCGATGATCACGGTTGCTCTGCAGCGCTGACTCCACGAGTGCCAACGCCTGTTCAGAGTCTGAGAAGACGCTGCGTAACAGTTGAGCCTTCTCAACGATCAGGTCGGGTTGCTCGGGTTCTACCACTAATCCACGGTTGAGCAGGTTGAGTGCCACGGTCTCCTCTCGGCGCAGAAGCTGAACGCGCGCCAGTACCAGCAGTAGATCGAGTTGTTCCGGTGATGCATCTAGGCGCTGCTGTAAAAGCTCAGCCAGTTCGGTCGCACTCTCTTCATCGAGGGTATCGAGCACAGACTCGATCACGAGCAGTATCTCGGCACCGAAGCTAGGTTGGGAGCGCAGGAGCTCAAACGCCTCGGCAAAGCGTGCCTCGTGTAGCAGGATATTAATCAGAATTTGTGGCGGTTCCGCGGCTTCGGGCTCGATCTCTTGCCACAGACGCGCGGCTGTTAACACGCCTTGTGGATCGCGATTGAACTGCGCGATGCGCGTGGCGCGCTCTGCTAGCTCGGAAGAGCGGTTTAGCTGAGCCTGTCGCAGGTAGAGCTCATAAGCGGTATTGAAGTCGCGCTGCTGGCCCGCTAGCTCAGCGGTCAAGAGGTCTAGTAGTGACTCTTCATTCAGCTCACCCGGCACGTATTCGACGCTGACCTCAGTCGCATCGGACGGATCCGTATTGGGATTGCTCTGCGTCTGAACAGGTGCGCAACCGCATAGCAGCGCAATAGTGAGGCCGAGGCTGGGTCGAATACCGGTGAACAATCCGGTCACTCCTTAGGTTTTTTTCTCACTATAGAAAAACTGTGAGACGTTGTCATTGCGTAACTGTTCGCTACTGACTAGCTACGTCACTTTATGCTGCTAATGATCACATTGTGGGGACTTATTCAAAAGCGCTATAAAGTGTATGATATGCGCCACATTTTTTATGACCTGTTCCAACGGATTCTGAATCGTTAATGGCACTGCTTGCGCTCGGCATCAATCACAAAACCGCACCGGTCGATATTCGCGAACGGGTGGCGTTTGCGCCTGAGCATCTGGCCGAGGCCGTTGCTAAGGCGTGCGATGAGGCGAAGTTGAGTGAAGTGGCGATTCTCTCCACCTGTAACCGCACCGAACTCTACTGCAGCTTAGAGGGCGAGCAGTCGGCGCAACTACTGCAGTGGCTGGCGGATTATCACCAGGTGGACCCACAGCAACTCAAAGAGTGCTCGTACGAACATTGGGACCAGTCGGCCGCACAGCACATGATGCGCGTCGCCGCGGGGCTGGACTCGCTCGTACTGGGCGAGCCACAGATTCTTGGTCAGTTGAAGAACGCTTTCTCTGTTTCACAAGACGCCGGTCGTCTGCATGCGGAACTGGGTCGCCTGTTCCGCCACACCTTCTCTGTTGCCAAACAGGTGCGCACCGAAACGAGCATCGGGCAAAACCCAGTGTCAGTTGCCTATGCGGCAGTGAGTTTGGCGCAACATATCTTCGCTGATCTCGGCGAGAGCCGTGCACTATTGATCGGCGCGGGTGAGACGATAGAGCTGGTTGCCCGTCACCTCAAACAGGCGGGTGTTCGCTCGATTACCATCGCTAACCGAACATTGGGCCGTGCACTTACGCTGGCTGAAGAGGTGGGGGGAAAGGCGATTGAGTTCTCACAGATACCTGAAGAGCTGGCTAACGCTGATATTCTGATCTCCTCTACCGCATCCCAGCTGCCGATACTGGGCAAAGGCAGCGTTGAAACGGCACTGAAAAAGCGCCGCCATGCACCGATGTTTATGGTGGATATCGCGGTACCTCGTGATATCGAGCCGCAAGTGGGTGAGCTAGAGGATGTCTACCTCTACACGGTTGATGACCTGACCGAGGTGATCGAAGAGAACCAGCGCTCCCGCCAGGATGCTGCGCAAGAGGCTGAACAGCTGATTGAGCAGGGTGCTGGGCAGTTCATGCGTCAGCTGCGCGAGCTTGAAGCGGTGGATACCCTTACCCAGCTGCGCGCCAAGCACACCCAGCTCGCTGAAGAGGAGTTGGCGCGCGCGCTGCGTCAACTAGAGCAAGGAAAGCCGGCCGAAGAGGTGATGAAACGCCTCGCTCACGGTCTCACCAACAAGTTTTTGCACCAACCGAGTGTGCAGCTGCGCCAGGCCTCTGCCGATGGGCGTGATGATCTGCAGGCTCTAGCTGCCGAGCTATTCAAACTCGACGCTCAGTCGCGCGATTAGCGCCGCTAACTACTAATTTAGAGCCCTTAAAAAGCTAAGTGTAAGCATCTTATGAAAGAGTCTATAAAGCTGCGACTAGAGTCGCTCGTTGATCGGTTTGAAGAGCTCGCCGCGCTGCTCAGCGACGGCGATGTGATCAGCGACCAGAAGAAGTTCCGCGAGTACTCGATGGAGTACTCTGAGCTTGAACCCGTCGTTGAGGCGTTTAAACAGTGGCAGCAGGCGGTAGAAGATCAGGAGACCGCTAACCTGATGTTGCAAGAGGATGACGCCGATCTGCGTGAGATGGCGAAAGAGGAGCTGCAGGAGGCCAAGGCCACCGAAGAGCGCTTGGAAGCCGAGCTGCAGATCCTGCTACTGCCTAAAGACCCCAACGATCACCGCAACGTCTTTCTTGAGGTCCGTGCAGGAACCGGTGGCGATGAGGCAGCGATCTTCTCGGGTGACCTGTTCCGCATGTACTCGCGTTATGCAGAGCGTTCTGGCTGGCGAGTGGAAATCGTTAGCGCCAACGAGGGCGAACATGGTGGCTTTAAAGAGGTGATCGCACGCGTCAGTGGCGACAACGTCTATTCACGCTTGAAGTTTGAATCCGGCGCACACCGCGTGCAGCGTGTCCCCGAGACTGAGTCTCAGGGGCGTATCCACACCTCGGCCTGTACCGTTGCGGTAATGCCAGAACTGGACGAGTCCGCAGCGATCGAGATCAATAAGGCGGACCTACGTGTCGATACCTTCCGCGCCTCGGGTGCCGGTGGTCAGCACGTCAACAAGACCGACTCAGCTATCCGTATTACTCACATCCCAACCGGTGTGGTGGTGGAGTGTCAGGAGGAGCGCTCGCAGCACAAGAACCGTGCTAAGGCGATGGGTCTGCTCGCTTCACGCCTACAACAGGCGCAGGTAGAGAAAGAGCAGGCGGCTCAGGCCAGCACACGTAAGAGTCTGGTCGGCAGCGGCGATCGCTCGGAGCGTATTCGCACCTATAACTACCCTCAAGGTCGTATCACCGATCACCGTATCAACCTGACGCTCTATAAGCTCAATGAGGTGATGCAGGGCGACCTGGACGAAGTGCTCAATTCGCTGTTGCAGGAGTACCAGACGGAGCAGCTTAGCGCTCTGTCTGACGCTGGCTAATGCGTATCGACGCGGCGCTGCAGCTTGCTAGCACGCTGGAGGGCGAGGACGCCAAGGTGGATGTTGAACATCTGCTGTGCGATGTCTTGCAACAGAACCGTACCTATCTGTACACCTGGCCCGAACGTGAACTTAGTGACGAGCAGCGGGCGCGTTTCTCTGACCTACTCAAACAGCGCCGTGCCGGTGTGCCAATTGCGCATCTACTCGGTACACGGGCCTTCTGGACCTTTGAGCTGGAAGTGAATCCCAGCACCCTAATTCCTCGCGCCGATACCGAAGTGTTGGTGGAGCAGGCGTTGGAGCTTTGTAGCGACGATGCTAAACGTGTTGTTGATTTGGGAACAGGCACCGGCGCTATTGCCCTGGCTCTAGCGAGTGAACACCCCGATTGGGAGGTTTGGGCTTGTGACCGTATCCCTGAAGCAGTGACGCTGGCGAAACGCAATGCCGCTAGGCTGCAAGTGGCTAACCTTCAGGTGGTAGAGGGGAGTTGGTTTGAACCGCTCAGTGGTCAATTTGATCTAATTGTCTCCAATCCCCCCTACATAGATCCAATCGATCCGCATTTATCGCAGGGCGATTTGCGGTTTGAGCCGCGCTCGGCGCTGACTGCAGAAGCTAAAGGCTTAGCGGATATTGAATCGATCATCGACACCGCGCCGAGTTACCTCAACAGGGCGGGATGGCTGGCGCTGGAGCACGGTTACGACCAAGCTGAAGCGGTTGCTGAACTGATGCGCCAACGCGGATTCGACGATATTCGACAGCGCCGTGATTTTGGTGGCAACATGCGAGTCACCGCGGGACGGTGGCCGGGCTAACAACAAGCCTGTAGATCTAGAATAAAAAAAGTAGCGAAGGATAAGGGGACCCCAGTGAACGACCAGCAGCTTCTGCAGTACAGTCGTCATCTACTTCTGCCAGAGATCGATATGCACGGCCAGCAGGCTTGGCTAGATGCCAGCGTGTTGATTCTTGGTCTGGGTGGTTTGGGCTCTCCTGTAGCGCTCTATCTCGCGAGTGCTGGGGTGGGTAAGCTCGTTCTCGTTGATGATGATGCGGTTGAACTGAGTAATCTGCAGCGCCAAGTCATTCATACCACTGAGAGCATCGGCGAACCCAAAGCGGAATCCGCTGCAGCGCAAATTAAGCGTATCAACCCAAATATTGAAGTGGATGTGCGCGTCGAGCGTTTAGAAGAGGCCGCCATGGTCGAGCTGGTCAGCAGTGTTGACCTGGTAGTGGATTGCACTGATAACTTTTCCACCCGTCACGCGCTGAATCGCGCCTGTTACGCCGCTAAAGTGCCGCTCGTGTCCGGTGCGGCGATTCGTTTTGAGGGTCAGGTGACCGTCTACGACCCCCGCAGCGAGGGCAGTCCTTGTTACCGCTGCCTCTACCCAGAGAGTGCGGAGCTTGACCTGAACTGCTCAACCTCAGGCGTGTTTGCGCCGCTGGTGGGTATGGTCGGGACGGTGCAGGCGGCTGAAGCGCTCAAAGTGCTCGCGAATATCGGTCAGCCCTTGGTAGGACGCTTGCTAATGGTTGATGCGCTCACAATGGACTGGCGCACCTTTAAATTGAGAGCCGACGCGAGCTGTCCGGTCTGTGGTGAAACCCATGAATGAGCAGTATCTAATCGACTCCCTCAAAACCAACGTTGAGACCATTGCGCTGGTGGGGGCGAGTCCTAAAACGCACCGCGATAGCTACCGCGTTATGCAGCTCCTACAGCAGTGGGGTAAACGCGTGATTCCTGTTAATCCGCGTGCCGCTGGAACTGAAATTTTGGGCGAGACGGTGGTAGCCGATCTGGCTGATCTGCCGGTAGCTGTCGATATGGTCGATGTCTTCCTTAACTCCGAAGCAGCGGCCGCTGTCGTTGATCAGGTTGTGCAGCTAGAGATCCCAGCGGTCTGGCTGCAGATCGGCGTAATGCCAATCTCCGCCGCCGAACGTGCCGAAGCGGCCGGCGTTCAAGTGGTGATGAATCGCTGCCCAGCCATCGAGTGGCGATAGGTTAATCCCACGGGTCGCCTATGTAGGAGGGATGTGCGGTAAAGCCGCATTTCCCGACCCCAAATATCAAGCCCACATATCCCGAATCTTCTTGTCGTCTATCGCGCGCTGAGCAAATGCAACGAGTTCTGGGTCGAGTCCGTCAACTCCCTCAACCACCAGCGGCGCACCCGAATCGGCCAGAAACTTCACCAACGGCTGATGCCCTGAGCGAATAGCGTGGATTAGGAGCTTAGGAGTATCGAGACTAGCGCCGTGCTGCGCTAAGCGGTTGATAAGCAGCATCGCCTGCTCCGGTGGATGCTGGAGTGCAAGCTCAACCAGCGTCTTGCCAGCGACCTCAGTGTCAGGTCCTAACCCCTGAGATAGCATGGCACTGAGCAGCAATAACGCCTGCTCGGATGCCAGAACCGCCGCAACAATTGGCTGGCCACTACTTAGCTGAGACTCATTGAGTTCGGGGAATTGATGCAGAATCTCACCTAGGAGTTTCGCCTGACCCTGCTCGATACAGAGCTCAAGCGCAGAGGCGTGGCCATCAAGTGGGGCTGTTAGATCTGCGACTGTTAGCTCATCCCGAACTTTCGGCCAGAGCTGCAGGTCGCCGCTCTTAGCCAGCTCCAATAGCTTTGACCTTAGGCGCCGCTGCTTAAGTTTTTTCAGCATCGTCGCTTTCCATCTCTACCGGTGGCTCAGGATCTCGAATGAGCTCCTCCAGCGGCACATCGTCGATGTCCTCAGTACGCGGGTCAAACTCGGAGGCAACCTGTGATTCCGGAACCGCCACCACGAAGTGCTCCTGCTCCTCCACCGGAACCGGAGCCTGCTGGCCACGACGATAGAGGGTGTATCCACCAAGCAGCAGGAGTAGTGCGCCATATCCGAAGAAGAGCGCGCTAGGCGCCAGTGCCTGCATCAGCCAAGCTCCAGCCGCTGGGCCGATGATGCTGCCTAAGCCGTAACTCAGCATCAGCGTCGAGCTAGCGGCGATACGGTCTTTAGGGTCAACCAAATCGTTGGTTATAGCGACTGCAATCGAATAGATGCTGGCAATAATCGCCATAATGATTGCCAAGAATAGAACACGTAGCGCGTAGTCCCACTCTGAGCCTAGGGCTGCTAGCAGGGCTGCAATACCCGCCACTAAGGCGATGATAAGCAGGACTCGGCTGCGCTCGACACGGTCACAGAGCCAGCCGATAGGCCAGGCAAGTACCATGGCGCTGATAACTGCAATGGACATCAGATTACCGATCTCGTCCGTCGCGACACCGGTTAGTGTTGCGTAGAGCGGTACCAGTGCATAGAAGCCACTGATCAGGATGCCTGCAGCGAGAGCGGTTAGCAGACCCAGCGACGTGATGTTCCACAGACGCTTCAGGCTCATGCTAGCGGAGTCTTCAAGCGGTGGTGAATGCAGTCGAGAGATCGATAGCGGTATTACCGCCGCCATCAACAGCAGCGCGCCAAGGCTGTAGGCAACATTAGGGCCAGCCGCTAGGCCCGGCTCGAGAATAAGCTGGCCACCCGCTGCGGCGCTGTAGGTAGCAATTTGATACAAGGCGAAGAGTCGAGCACGGTTATCATTGCTCGCCACAGCACTCAACCAGCTCTCTATGGCTACAAACAGAGCCGCGACAGCAAAGCCGCCCAGCGCGCGCAGAACACCCCAGAACCAGAGCGTATCGATAAGCGGATAGGTGATGGAGGCCATCGCAGCGAGTGCAGCAAGGGCTGCGAAGCTGCGAATGTGACCCACGCGCAGCAGCAGTTTGGGCGCAAAAAATGCGCCGGCGACGAAACCGACTGAGTAGCAGACCATAATAAGACCGACGAGTGTCGGCTCAGTGCCTGTCTGGCCCAACTGCACACCGATCAAGGTCAGCAGATACGCGTTTCCCGTCACCACGAGTACGAGGCTAAAGAATAGCGAGAAGAGCGAAACCATCAGCAGTCGCATCGGCAGTGACCTCCGTAGGTCTGCTAGAGCAATTAAGAGAACGCGATACTCTATCAGTATGAACTATGAGTCAAAGAAAAGCGTACACAGATCAACAAACATGGAGTGTCCGCAAAAAATGTCTCAGCCCCAATCGTCGTCCCAGCCCGCAACAGAGTCTCAAACAACCCATAGCATGCCCTGTCGTGGCTGCCTGCCTGACTGCCCGAATCGTGCGACCTGTCAGGGTAAACCTTGGCGCCAAGACGTTGAGCAGAGTACTAAGAAGCACTAATGCAGGCATTTGAGCGAATTCAGACTCCGGTCTGGATAGGCGGACTGGCTGGACTCATCCCCTTCTACGCAAGTATCTACGGTATTGGCGCAATCAACTGGCCGCTCTGGTCGTTTCTAAGCTACGCCTGGATCATTCTCGCTTTTCTGTGCGGATCGGTCTGGCGCACAGCGATGGAGGATGGTGCCGCAGAGGGTGTGATGGCGGGTGTTGCTATCGCGCTGGCTGTTCCGGCACTGCTCTGGCTGAGCTACTGGGTTTCGCCTGCGCTGCAGTTGGGGCTAACAGCGTTCGGCTTTATTGCGGTCTATCTGTGGGAGCGAGTCTACAGCTGGGAGCGTTTCCCGGCGGGGTATCGAGTGCTCAGAACCACGCTAACAACACTGGTGCTGCTAGCGCATCTGATCTTGGTATTTACGGCCCTCTAAGCGGCGTAGCCGATGGCTAACCTAGACTCGCTGAAGGCTCTTGAATGGTGGCTGAAGGCTCTTTATTGGTAGCTGAAGGCTCTACTCTTTAGAGTCTGAAGCGGGCTTGCGCTTGCCAAATGGCATCGAACCATCGCCCAAACTCGGTGCTGCTGCGGCCGGGCGACGTTTACCAATCACCTTCTTATCGCGCTCGCGCGTTTTCGCCTTGGTTTTAGCGCCCTTAGAATCGCTCTTCTTCTTCGGTCGTTTCTTACCGACCGCTTTGCCGTTGCTCTTAAGCTTTTCTGGCCCTTTGTAGTGGCCGGTTAAACCGGGCAGCGTGCGCTGTTCGAACTTGATCTTCAGATAGCGCTGAATACTCGCCATCAGGTTCCACTCGTTCTGCTGGATCAGACAGATAGCCAGACCATCACGGCCTTGGCGGCCGGTACGACCGATACGGTGCACATGCTCGTCACCTTTGCGCGCCATATCGAAGTTAACGACCAGGTCGATACCCTCGATATCCAAGCCGCGTGCGGCCACATCGGTCGCCACTAGAATATTGATCTTACCTTCACGCAGCAGCTTCATAATGCGGTTACGCTCGGGCTGGTCGAGCTCGCCGTGGAGTAGGCCGGTGCGTAGCTCAGTGCGATTGAGCTTGTCAGCGAGCTGCTCGGCGTAGGCGCGGGTGTTACAGAAAACCACCGCCTTGTCGTAGGTCTCATTCTCTAGCAGGTAGCCGAGCAGCTTCTCTTTATGGCCGGGGTGGTCAGCCAAGATGATCTGCTGTTTGATGCTCTGAACAGCATCCTGAGCGGTGCTCAGTTGTAGCTTTTCAGGATCTTTGAGTACGGTTTTGATCAGGCTACCGATATTGGCGTTAGATAGCGTTGCTGATAGCAGCAAAGTCTGGCGCTCGCTGTTACAGCGCTCTGTGATAAAGGTCACCTCATCGCGAAAGCCCATATCGAGCATGCGGTCGGCTTCATCGAGTACCAGGTACTCAAGGTCATTGAAGTCGAGAGTATTGCGCTCTAAGTGCTCTTTCAGGCGACCGGGCGTCCCGACAAGGATCTCAGGGTTCTTACGCAGGCGCGCAGACTGGTTGCTCCAGTTTTCACCGCCACAAACGGTCTGCACCTTTATCTGCGTGAAGGCCGCTAGCCCTTCGCACATCTTAGCCACCTGTTCAGCCAGTTCACGTGTTGGCGTGAGAATCAGACCGCGCGTGCCCGCACTGGGTTTGCTCTGGTCGATACAGCGCTGTAATAGAGGAACTAAGAATGCCAGTGTTTTACCACTACCGGTCTCGGCTGCGACCAGAAGGTCTTTCCCCTCTAGCGCTGGCGGCAAGGTTGCTGCCTGTACCTCGGTAGGGGTGGTGATAGAGAGCTGGTCCAAAGCCTTGAGCAGGCGATCGCTAAGAGGGTATTCGCTAAACACTAAGATGTCCGATATGAGTTTCAACCCGCGCATAGTAGCAGAAAGGCAGGCGGTCGCGACATCCGCTGCGCGGATATCCCTCCTACAAAATTCCTGTAGGAGGCTTCTTGGCGAAGCTAAGGAGGCGACCTTTTATTTTAATCATTTGAAAAACTAATCAGGCGGCTAGTTTTAATTAATTTTATTAAAATACGATCATCTCATAGACTGAACCTATCAATTTTAGAAGCGCAAATTTAAACGAGGCGAAACGCCCGAGGAGTAGAAGATGTTTGAGAATCGCGAAGGTCAGTCAGTCCCTAATGTGACATTCCCAATCCGTAAAGATAACGATTGGTCGCAGGTCACCAGCGAACAGCTGTTTGCCGGCAAAACCGTGATTGTTTTTAGCCTGCCAGGTGCATTTACACCGACCTGTTCAAGCACACACTTGCCGCGCTACAACGAATTGGCAGACACGTTCAAAGCCCAGGGCGTGGATGACATTATCTGTCTGTCGGTGAATGACCCGTTCGTCATGGATGCTTGGGCAGCTGATCAGCACGCAGAGAACATCCGCATGCTTCCAGACGGTAACTGCGAGTTTACCGATGGCATGGGCATGCTGGTTGAGAAGGCCGATCTGGGCTTTGGTAAGCGCAGCTGGCGCTACTCAATGCTGGTTAGAGATGGTGTGATCGAGAAGATGTTTATCGAGCCAAACAAACCAGGCGACCCGTTTGAGGTGTCTGATGCGGATACTATGCTCAACTACATCAATGCGAATGCAGAGCTGCCAAAGCGTGTCAGCATGATCACTAAACCTGGCTGCCCACATTGTGCTCGCGCGAAAGCAGCACTGAGCGCCAAAGGTATGCGCTTTGAGGTGATCGAACTGGGCCAGCAGGGCATCAGCTACTCAACGTTGCAGGCGATCTCCGGCCGCGGCACCGTGCCACAGATCTTTATTGATGGTGAGCACATTGGTGGTGCGGATGATCTGGAAGCTTGGTTGGGCGGCGATAAATCCGCCGCAGCCTAACCAAATAAGACAGGGGAGCTAATCAGCTCCCCTTTTTTGTCCCATGTACAAGCGTTGTTAGCAAAGCATAAAGCCATCGGCTGATCATTGGTTGAGGCTGCAGAGTGCATATGATCTTTGGGAGTTATGCAACCAGCAGGCTGAGCTGCATGTAACTCCATATAGCTTTCAGGTTGCTTAGTTCAGGATTATATCCAACCCATTATTGCCAACAAAGTCGTCTAGCGCGTGGCCGCCTTTGAAAAAGGCGCTCAAGAACTGGTCACCTTTGGTCTCCTCGAACAGGCAGACCTGCAGTGCAGCCACTTTGGGGTTGGTTGTCTCCATGACCAAGTAGAGATCGCCGAATACGTAGGGCAGGGTAGAGCTGCAGGTTTTTAGCGCCTTCTCCCAGATTCTTAAGCTCGGCTTTAGGCGTTCAGAATCACCGCCTTTGTTCAGGTGCGCCACTATCATGCTGCTGCGGTCAGTGAGCACGCCAAAGTCGATTGAGCGCAATCGAGCCTTGATGTCCCAGCGATTAAACTTGCCCTCAACTTCCAGCTTGTAACCGCCGCCACCGGGGATGTTTAGGTCTTCGCGACTGCCTAAGGCCTTGCCACTGAACTCACCGAATCGGTACTTCCAGTTGAACACCCCATCCTGCTCTTTATAGTGCAGAGCCGCGCGAGCGGTGTCGCTAGCGAGGGTCTTATTACGTTCGATGTTGCGTGCAGTCGCTGCGGCTTCTCTCGCTGCAGCCGCCTCGGCCATATTCATCTTCGGCTTCTTTAGGTCGGCACTCACTTCGTAGCGCTTGATACCAGCGGGATAGGCACCATCCACTCTCTTCGCTGCTGCAGAACCCGAACCACCCGAACTGGTTGGATTCGCCTGACAGGCGGCCAGTAGCAGGGCCAGGCCTGCGATCATTAGCGCTCTCATAGGTAGATCCTATCGGTCAGGCGTGGGAGATTCGGCGTGAAGAAGACGCGCTCGGCAATCTCTGCATGCTCCAGGCCGAAGGTGTGCTCGAGCACAGCAGCGCAGATAGAGCGCGAATCGATGGTGGCCATCAGGTCACGACGCTCAAACTGATCGCTCTTCGCCAGTCCCGGCCAGTCCGCTAGGACCGCACCACCATTAACAGCACCGCCGCCCACCAGCATAGCTGTGCCGTAGCCGTGTTCGGTACCGCTCGAGCCGTTCACTTTAACGGTACGGCCAAACTCCGTGAGGGTAATGAAAGTGGTATTGTCCCACGCACCGCCGAGGTTTTTACGCAGAGTACTGATACAGGTGTCGAGCTCGCCTGTTAGGCTAAAGAGACGCCCGGGATTCTTACCGCCTTGGCCAGCATGGGTGTCGTAGCCACCTAAGCGAATCATCGCGGCAACAGGGCCGTCTGGTCGTGCCAGGGCTTTACCCGCCTCCTCTGATAGACCTCTCGGACTGCGATCGCGCGAGTTGAACACGCGCCCATTCAAGCGCGCCATCAGCTTGTCATTCTCAGTCTGCCACTCGGGAGACAAGCCACCATGCAGCATCTCAAGGAGTCGGGTTGTTGGGTTTGAACTGCCGTTTACATGTGCTGGAAAGTAGTTGTCTACGCCCGTGGCACCGCGCAGTAGCAGCGGTGTATCCAGACTCATTGCGCGGCCACCATTGCTGGCGATATCCAGCGCGCGTCCAACCCAGCCGGTTGACTCTGAGAAGGGCGCCAAGCCGCCACCCTGGATCAGGTTCTGGCCCTCAAAGTGTGAGCGCTTGGTGTACGGGAAGCTAGTGGCGTGAATACCTAAAACATCCTGCTGCAACATCAACTGATGCGTCGCACGCATCGCTGGGTGCAGTGCCCAGTGGCTACTCAAATCCAGCAAGTTGTCGGGCATCAACTCTTCACGGAAACTCTCTAAGCGGCCCTCTAGTTTGGGCACGATTGTAGAGAGACCATCCAAGCCCCCCTCAAGGAAGAAGATAACCAGGCGACGTTCTGGATTGGCGATATTAGCCCAGCCTGGCAGGCTGGCGAGAGCGAGGCCTCCGGCCCCCATCTTCAAAAAGTCGCGACGGTTCATGCCTGCACCTCCATTGCCCACTGGTTAACAACAAGCGCCGTGAATTGGTCGGTCGTTGAGCCCGCGTTGCGTATCTGGGTCTGCATCTCTGCAGGAATACCGAGATTATTCATAATCTGTTGTGGCGTGAGTCGCCCGGATCCGGTGCCGTACACGGCACTGGCGAAGCGGATGCGACGGTCTAGGTGCTCCAGACTGATCCACTCCTTGGACTCTAATGGATAGCCGTTAGGCTGGCGGTCCTCCCAGAAACTGATGCCGAGCTCGCGCATCGGGCGCATGGCTCGCTGACCCGATTTGCGGTTAAACACATCTTTATGGCCCATAAAGTAGTTAGAGCCAGAGATGCGCACCGTATTGTAGAGCCAGTGACTTGGCCACAGCAGTTTGCGACCGCCATCGGTCCACGCGATTTCAAGCAGTTTCTCGTGCACTTTGCCGAGGTTGCCGTTGCTCTGCACCCAAGCAGTCTCAAGCGCATCAGTCAGGCGCTTTGAGGGTTCGTCGCTGATAAAGTGCAGCGCTAGCCTGTAGCAGATGAATTTACGTGTCTGCGGCAGTGCGGCGAGGTCTGCCGTGAACTCTTTAAGTGCGGTGTATCCGGAGCCGTAGGTTTTACCCAGTACGGTTTTTTTACCGGGTTCGGCTTTATTGCGAATGTAGGGGCGCTCGGCGCTCAACCAGTCTCGCTCGTTCTTAGGGTTCAAAGCCCAGTCGCCCCAGCCCGCGAGAATACGCGCGGCTTCACTAATATCTGTCTCTGTATACCCCTGCGCCGGAGAGCAGCTGTGAAGCTCCATTATTTCCCGCGCCAGGTTGTCATTAAAGCCGACCTGCTTCCCATCCATACGGCGCCACTGGCCAGCTTTACTGCGCGGAGAGATATTAGAAACGTTGTCCAGATACCGCAGCATCGAATAGTGCGTTGTGGCCTCATAGAGGAGGTTCGCAAAGTCGCCATTCATATGCGGCAGAATACGGTGCTCATACATATCACCAGCGGTGTAGAAGGCGTCGTAGTTACCCACGGTAAAGTGGTTAAACCAGAAGTGGCCAAATCGCTGGCGTACTGAGTCTTCACCAAAGCTACCACGGGCGTCCATGCGTGCGGCATCATGCCAACGCAGGTCGTATTTAAACTGGGCTTCGTCCAGTTTCGACTGCCGCTCTCTCTCGGGCGCGTTCTTCAGTCTTTCTCGAATCGAGTCACGCGATTCATCCCAGCGCCAAAGGTTAATTAATCGTCTGCGTATGCCTGGATCGAACTCTTCCGGCCAAGGTTGTAGGTTGGTGGGGTCATCTCGGTCAGAGGGTGGCGAGAGTGTTGGGTCATCGCGATACAAATTGGCGATAGCCCAATTAACTGGATCACTAGGAACCTCGTGCTCGGGCCGCGGTAACAGGCCCACTCGCATCATGTAGTTCAGGGTAGGTGATTTAGGGGAGTTTGTTGTTTTCATATCAGCCTCCTGCGATAGTAAAAACATACCCAATATTGGGGCTAAATCCAATTGAAGATATTTATAGAGTTTCGGTTATTGAAGGCTGTAGAGGGAGACAGATGTGTTGATTCGTTGGGTTGCCTGTTTAGTGTTTGCCTTGATGGTGAGTGGGTGCAGCGTTCAACCGCGACTAGAGGGCTCGGCCTGGAGCGCTAACTCCGAAGCCATCGATAGCTACTATCGCGACTGGCAGGGCACGCCTTATCGGCTCGGTGGAACGGGGCGCGGTGGCTTGGACTGCTCAGCCTTTGTGCAGAATCTCTACGCTAAGGTGTTTAATCAGCGTCTGGCGCGAACTACCGAGCGCCAGGCTGAGCAGGGGTTCCAGATCTTACCGGGTGAGCTAGAGCCGGGAGATCTGATCTTCTTCAAAACGGGCTGGAAAGTGCGGCATGTTGGGGTGTATATCGGTGATAACCAGTTTGTGCACGCCTCCACCTCTGTGGGTGTGACGCGTTCAAATCTGAGTAATGACTACTGGCGGGATGCGTTTTGGCAGGCGCGTAGGGTTTCAAACTTCTAGGTTATTGAGTCGCGTAATACGCTTTGCGTACAACGCTCGTACAAGGATCATGCAGCCTTTGTACAGCGGACGCGCCTCAGTGCATCGCTTTGATCTGCTCCCACAGGCGGCTGATATCCTCGCCGCTGAAACTCTGTGGTAACTGCCAGCTGACAATTGGCTCAAAACTCTCGCTCGGTTTGCTCGCCACCGCATGGTTGAAGACATAGCTTCCCTCCACACCCATGCGCAGGTCCGTAATTACCAGATAGTCCTCGCGCATACTGCCCTTGATGAATCCGTGCGAGAACCACTGCAGTCGGTCGACAGCGGCGAGGTGATCGGCCGCTTTGATTAGGGCGAGGTTCTTATCGTGCTCGGTAAACTCAATCGAGCGATTGGGCGCTAGCACGGAGTAGTAGCCCTCTTTGTAGGTATCATCCTCAACGACCAAGATACGCCAAACCAGAGTGTTAAATGGCGCCGGTGTTGTCAGTACCCGCCCGCCCGAGCCGTTGAGCGCGCTGGCCACCTTGTTTTCAACAATTGCTTTAGCTGTCCAGCTCCAGCCCAGATAGAGCGTGCTGAATACCAGACCGGTAGAGAGTGCGCGTGCGGCAAAACGCCCGGTAGGCCGAGCCAGAATAGCGATCATTCCAACCAGCAAAGGCAGCGTGTAGAGCGGGTCGATAATAAACAGTGTGCTCCACATTACCGGAGGGGTGGGTATGGGCCAGAGCAGCTGCGTGCCGTAGACGGTGTGCGCGTCCAGCAGCGGATGCGTGGCCAGCGCCAGTAGCACCGCATAGAACCAAGGGCGCGGTGCCGCTTTGACCGGCTCCCAGAACTGCTTCAATAACCACCAGACTCCAACCGCGAAGGGGATCAGCACAAACAGCGAGTGACTGAAACCGCGGTGATAGGTGAAGTTAGAGACTGCGTCACCGTAATCGATCAGCACATCCAGATCGGGGAGAGTGCCCAGTGCAGCGCCCACTAGCGCGGCTTTGCGGCGATGCTCGGGCTTT
>Ga0209652_1000484_pt1 | contig 34223 bp, 26 predicted proteins | sample SaaInl74LU_5_DNA_FD_184641 | JGI IMG/M metagenome (GOLD analysis project Ga0209652, IMG submission 184641) | Marine microbial communities from expanding oxygen minimum zones in the Saanich Inlet - ESP_74LU_5_DNA (SPAdes) (version 2) | ecosystem: Environmental > Aquatic > Marine > Intertidal zone... | reverse complement strand
AATGGTGGGCCCAGTAGGACTTGAACCTACGACCAATCGATTATGAGTCGACTGCTCTAACCAACTGAGCTATGGGCCCTAATAAAAGAGCCGCAGTTTATCAGAACATTCACATTCGGCCAGCACCTTGAGCACATTTCCTGTGTTTGCTGTTCGTAGCATACTCGACAAAAACCACTTCCGCTGTTTTTAGAGTACTGTAGGCTCAGGAGGTGATACTCATGGAAACACGAAATCAGACGTTAATTCGTAACATTCTCGGTGATGACGCTCAGGCAACGGATAATTCATTGCAGGGCAAGGCCTTTGGGCGCGCTATCTCGAACGCTATTCCTAAAACGATGACGCCGTGGGAATGGGAGGAGTGGTATGCCGTGCATGGAAAGCCCGACCACTTTACAACACGCGACGAAAGCACTTCGTGAGCTTGCACGCGTGAAACGCAGCGCAGAATTACAGCTAAAAACGAGGCTGATTGGCGCAGCCAATCAAGCAGACCATGAGCTTCCCGATTGGCTTATTAGAGAGTTGCGTTCTAATCACGCGGGTGAGGCCGGCGCTGTGATGATCTATCGCGGCATCTTGGCTGTTTCAAAAAACAGTGAAGTCCGAGCTTTTGCCCTGCGCCACCTAGAGACAGAGCAAGATCACCTTCGGCGCATAACAGAGGTTATGCCTCCCAATACCGAAACGCAGTTGCTGGGACTTTGGAAACTAATGGGTTGGTTAACGGGTGCTCTTCCGTCATTAGCCGGGCCACATGCCGTATTCGCGACTATTGAAGCGGTAGAAACCTTCGTTGATCATCACTACCAGGAACAAATTGTCAGGCTTAGCGAAGATGGCCCGTTTAAAGGCTTGCGGCAGTTGCTGGTTGAGTGTCAGCAGGATGAAGTGGCACACCGCGATGAAGCGGCGTCGTTAGTAGAGACCAAGATAGGCCTGCTGACTAGGTGTTGGCAGTGGCTCGTAGGCTTTGGTTCAAAAGGCGCCGTTTTTATTGCCCGTAAGATCTAATTCACTGTGATTATAGGGCCGCGCCGTGCGGGACGGCCCTACAGCAGTGGTGATTACGCGGGCTCCCAACTTTGGGGAAGGCTTGCATTAACAACGCCACCGTCTACAGCGATCGATTCACCCACCACATAGTCCCCTGAGCGCGCCGCGAGATAGATCGCTACGGCGGCCATATCTTCATCGTGACCAATACGCTTGTTAGGAATGGTCTGGCTGACAGAATCGCCATGGTCGCGTGTCGCACGGTTCATCTCGGACGGGAAGGCGCCGGGACAGATAGCCGTTACATTAATCTGATCTTCGATAAGGGTAGCCGCCATGCGCTTGGTGAGGTTGATGACCGCTGCCTTGGATGCCTGATAGCTGTAAGTTTCCCATGGGTTCAGGCGCAAACCGTCAATAGACGCAATATTGATGACCTTGCCAGGTTTATCGGCACGAGCTGCGGCTTTTAGCGCGGGAGCAAACGCCTGAGTTAAAAAGAAGGGCGACTTAACGTTTAAATCCATGACCTTGTCCCAGCCCTGCTCTGGGAACGTTTCGAAGGGCGCGCCCCAGGCTGCACCGGCGTTATTCACTAAGATATCGAGTCGGTCTTCATGCTTGGCGTAGGTCGCCGCTAATGCTTGGCAGCCGTCAACGGTGGATACGTCCATGGGAAGCGAAAAACAGTTATCGCCGAGTTCGGCGGCAACCGCATCACATACATCGGCTTTGCGTGAGGAAATGTAAACCTTCGCCCCTTGCGCGAGGAAGCCTTTGGCAATCATGAGGCCTATACCTCGCGAACCGCCGGTTATCAGCGCGGTACGACCTTCGAGAGAAAAGAGAGCGCGTGTGTCCATGTGAGTCCTTACTGTGTTTATTTGTGGGGAGATTTATCGCATCACGTCAGCAGCCATGTTACGGGGTCGCTAGTGGTGCTACGCTGGTGCGCATATTGCAGGCGTTATTAATACTCAGGAGAGCGGCACATGCAAGTCAATCATGCCCGCGTGGATGCGGGCTCTCTAATAATCGCGTCTATCTATAATCGTCATGTTAAAAAAGGCCAATCCCTATGACTGACAGTGACCCGGACGTCAATGAGCTGGCTAGACGACTAAAGCATTCGGCACGCCTAGCGGGTGTAGGGAAGGTTGCCGCCGGTGCCGCCCACGAGTTGAATCAGCCGCTCAATGTTATCCGTATGGCAGCCTATAACTTAAAGCGTGCAATCGAAAAAAACACCTTAGACCCCGCCGTCGCGCTAGAAAAGCTTGCGCGTATCGATGATCAGATTGCGCGAGCGGCTCGTCTTACCGGCGGTATGAAAGCGTTTTCACCAACGGCATCTCAGTCGAAAACGCCTATCAAGCCAAGCGAGTCGATTGGTGTCGCCTTGGAGTTATTGGCGAAGCGGTTTTCGGCAGCTGATGCTGAGCTCGATTATCAGCCGACCGAACACCTGTGTGAGGTACAAGCGGTACCCACCGCGCTGCAGGAGATCGTCTTTAACTTAGTCGAGAATGCAGTGGATGCGTTTATTCGCCAAGGCCCAGTGGTATTTGATATCACCGGTGAGAGCGAGCCGGCAGAAGCCCGTGTTATTAAAGTGATTGAAAGCGTCGAGGGTAATAGTTTCACGCTTGTGGTCAGAGACAACGCAGGTGGCATTGACCCTGAGAAGCTTGCTCTAGTGCATGCGCCGTTTGTGACCGAGGCGGATGACGGTAGCCATCCTGGTATGGGGCTAACCATTTGTCACGAAATCGCGGCTGATCTGGGCGGCACGCTGTCCTTAGACAGCGATTCCAAAGGAATCACTGCCACGGTGAGCTTTCCTATCGAGTTAGCGCCCGCTGAGTGACAACATATAACGCGCTACTTCTATACGCATAGCTTCTGACAGGTGATCCTGCGGAGGCATTGTAGGGAAGTCAGGCCGTTTTTTTTCTGGCGCGGCAATGTAGCGTGCTATCGCTTCGGCATCATCGCCATATTGCGCTTGAATCGCGAGCACGGGTGGCCCGATCATGCGTACATTTAATGTGTGACAGCCGGCGCATATGCCCTGGTAAACCAATTCTGCGCCGTTGGCATCTACGGTAATTACGCGAGGCGCTGCGGGTTCGGCGAGCATTTTGCTCGCTACTGCGCGCGACGTGCTGTCGGGTGGTGTAGCGCTTGCGACCGCGTCGGCGGCGCGCACCGTAGTACGGCCACACTCCGCCCAGTCTCCCAAGCCAAAGGTGCGGTAAGCACTTTTCTGGCTAACACAGCTGCCGCGCTCTGCATCCGCTGCCGACTTGTACGCGAGAATATCGGGTCCCTGCGTCGAAAATTGGGTCAGCATTAAGGCTTTGACATCGGTGACGGGGTCGTTGCCGTTGTCGTACATGACATTGTCGCGAATTTGAATGCGGTCTGGGTTGGGGTCCGACTCGGAATCACCGGCGACATCGGTGGCGAAGTCCTGACTGGTGACAATTATTCCCGCTGTGTTGTTGCCGGTAATAATGTTGTCCTCGATGATCACATCATCGGAGGCCAGTATGAGCATGCCCGTGCCCGCAGGGATATTGGACACCAGCGAACCGGGAATAGCGAAATTCGGCGTGTTGTTGTTGATGATCGTGTTGCGTCGAATAATGGCGTCGTACGATGTTTTGATCGGTAGCCCGGGCGTGATGAACACGAGAATACCGCCGGTATTGTTGTGAGCGATGTTACCCTCGACTAGCGCATGTCGAGAGTTTTCAATTTCAATGCCGGCAACATTATCGAAAACGCGGTTGTTGCGTACGTCAATGTGGTCACTCATGCCGACATAAATAGCCGCGTCTTCAATGCCGCTAAGTACATTATTTTCAATGAGGCCGTTCTCGCCAAACTCGGGGAAAATCCCGTAAACGCCAGTGTCGATAATCCAGTTATTGCGGATAGAGAAGTTGTTGCCCGCCTGCCCCATGATGGCATTGCCTTTGTAGTTCGTGATCTTGAACCACTCGACGCTGAATCCGTTGCCCGAATACAAAATGGCATCATTAAGCTGCTTGTTCCCTTCGAGGTTAGGCCACTCGCCGTCTTCGATGACGCCCCTTAGCGTAATGTCATCTTTATCAATGTAAACGGTTTCCTCATAGACGCCGGGGTGTACTAGGACCGTATCGCCCGCACTTGCACCTTTAATCGCATCTTGTATGGATTCACCCGCTCTTACTTCGAGAGTCTTAGCCCCCGCGGCGGTACTGAAAAAAACAAAGGCCAGTGTGGCGAGCTTTAGTGAGCTATTCATGATCTAAGTCTCCTACTACTATGCGGCTATGTACGCGGGCTTGTGGTGCTATCGCGCGTCCCGGTGGTAGCCCAGAAGGTAGTTCGTTGGGGATGTCAGGTAAAAAGCTTTGGTCCGTCAGCGCGTTCAAAAATAACACGATGTCGTCGAGTTCGCGCTCGGTAAGCTCTGGATTCCAAATATGCCAATGCAACTTTAAATCTTCGCCCTCGGGAACTGCATGGCCCCTGCCACCCGTGTAAAAGGCAACCGTTTCCCGCAGAGTATCGAAATTACCACCGTGCATGTAAGGTGCCGTCAGCGCGCTATTACGTAGCGATGGAACTCGGAAGCCCGCGCGCTGGGACGCATCGCCAGTTGTTGCTTGTGCGCCAATATCAAGCGGGTCACCGTCTCGTTCGGGCACGCCTAGCACCGCGATCTGCTGGTTGGAGAAGGTTGGCGGTGTGTGGCACTCGGCGCAGCGTGCCACAAACGAACGAAAGACATTGAGACCGTCTATTTCACGCGCGTTGAGTGCGTCGGCAACGCCGTGAGCGTACAGGTCGTAGCGGCTGTTCAGCGATATCAATGAGCTTTGAAAGGCCGTGAGTGCCGAATAGAGATCGGTAAGCGTGGGCGATGGCGTTCCAAAAGCCTCGTGAAACAATGCAGTGTACGCTTCATTGCTTTGGAGGCTCTCTAACAGCTTTTCTGGAGTAGTGCCCATCTCGACCGGGGAATACAGCGGGCCAAGCATCTGCTCTTCTAAAGTACGTTTGCTGCCATCCCACAAGAGTCGCTGCATGAACGTGACATTCCACAGTGACGGCGCTGAGCGCGCTATCGGCTTGCCTGCAACTCCCACGCTCTTTTGGCGACCATCGCTAAAACCTAGCGCGGGGTCATGGCAAGTTGAGCAAGAAACTTCCTGGTTGCTAGATAGCAGCGGATCGAAAAATAGAAGGCGGCCAAGATCAATTTGCTGAGCTGTGAAGCCATCGCGCCAGGGAGGCAACCCCGTTTTTAGTCCGCCGACGCCTTTGTCGTAGAGCGAAGCGTAGCTCTGGTAGCGACTGTGTAATTTGCAGTGCCCGCTGTCATCGAGTCGCATTGCAGGCGGACAGTGCGGAGATAATTCGAGGGCACTGCTCAGTGCAGAAAACCCCAAAATGAAGCTCGCGATCGCGATGTAAATGATTGAGTGCATACGTTATTGAGCCGCATCGATAGGCAGCGTGGTTAAGTAATAGGCGATATCTCTTACCACCTCCGCGTCTTTTACAGCCGGTGCAAAACGCACCATTTGAGCGCCGTAGTGGTCTTCGGGATGACTTCCTCGGATGCCCAAACGGAACTTTTCATATTGGTTAACGATATACCAATCATTAAGCCCCGCGAGGCTAGGTGCCTGCAAAGCCTCATTACCTTTTCCGTCGGATCCATGGCATGCCGAGCAGAGGTTGTTGTGATAATCCTTTCCTCTGGCTTCATCGCCAGAGGAAAAAGTTTGCGCCGCTGTGCTCGGGAGTAAGGTCATTAGCTCCGTTAGCCCGTCAAGCTCTGCCTCGCTGAGGTTCTTGATGGCTTTTGCCATTTGCCCCCCGGTAGTGTCCTGCGCATGGGTACCTCGGATCCCATTTTTAAAATGACGAAGCTGGCGTTCAAGATACCAAGCTTGTAGGCCAGTAACGGCGGGCGCCGATACATCGACATTGCCGCCTCCTGTAGCACCATGACAAAGCGCGCAGTTGGATAGCCATAGGGGTATAGCGTCATGATCTATCCCGGCAAGATTCTCTGAAACGACTTTTTCAAGCGGTACAGAATCATTGCAACCATTCAAGCCAAGAGTGAGGAGTAAAGTGAATAGTAAGCTCGATGGCGTAACTCGGTGTAGGCCGTATTTTTTCATAATGATTGGTATTTTTATGGTTTGATCTAGGCTAAGGTGAAATGCTGTATAGCTCAAGGGGCTCTTCTTGGCGATGCTATTCATTTGCGTCCGTGCTATCCACGCTGATGGCGTGACAATCCTCACCTTGGTCGTGAAAGGGGGCGTCTTTAATGTCAGCAAATGATCCCCGCCCGGCTGCGACATTAACCCGCGCGGCTGCGACGTTAAATAGTACGCTTATAGTTGGCATTGCGTGCGGCTTGCTGACGTTCTTGGTAGACGTCCCCCGAGCGCAACCAAGCTTTGGTGTTAGCTTAGAGCTTTGGTTGACTGTGCCTCTTATCTGCTTAATTCGTTACGGCATTCCGACGGCCGTTATCTCGTTCTTGGTCGCCCTTCCGCTTATCTGGTTTTTTTCCCCAGCGGGCATAAGCTATTGGGGCGCTTTCGTTGCAACTGTGATGATGGTGGTGGTGGTGAGCGTTGTTCACGCCACTCATAAAAACCGCATTATGTTCAGCCTGTTTTTGGCTTGGCTGATTATCATTCCCGCTACGCTTGCCTACCATGCGGAACTTTTTCGTTTCGATCTGAACGCCGGCTTATTGGTGTTAGTTGGCATCATGCTTTCTCAGCTTATACCTACGATTGTAGCGCAAGGGTTAGCGCAGCGTCCGGCGACGTTGCGTAAACTATGGCCACACAATTTCCCTCTTCCGCAGCGCGACGTGTTATCACTGGCCCTGCTAATTCGAGGCTTTTTTGTGCCTCTACTACTGTTGCCGATGTTAGCGACTGCGCTCTTCTTTACGACGGGATCGGTTTACCAGCATGGCAAGCTCGTTGAGGCTGGGGCGTCACTTTTTGCAGACGACGTTATCTGGCTGGCATCGGAAGCGCTGCCGTCATCCGCAGTACTCGATTCGCAGACTGCGCGAGCGTCGTACTCAGAGATACTTACACGTGACGTAGATTTTTTATTAGGCGCACGCGCTGTAACGTTGCCGTTTAACTTCCGTTTGGATGTCATCTCGCTATCTCAGGCGGGTGCACTGTCAGATGGCTTTGTGTTACCTGATGATTTTGATCCTAAAACTTCGATTGATAAAATATACCGGCGACAATTCAGAGCCGTGACACTTCTTCCAGAACACTCGGTCGCCTTAGTCGTCCACGTAGGCCTAGAGACCAGCGCGGACACCGGACTGGCGCAGAGTATGTGGGGTCTCATAGTGGCGGCGTTATTGGTGATGCTGGCGGAGTTTTTGTACCAACGATGGATCAATGTAGCCGGTAGGCGATTCGCCAAATTTACTGATGAGTTGTTGGGCTGGGTGCCGGGTTATAGTCAAATGCCTCACATACCCCTGACGAAGGGGGTCGTTACTGAATTTGATGACGCTGACACAGCGCTCACGCAATTGCTTGCAAATATGGAAGTGAGCTACAAAACCGTCGCCAGTATAAGTGAGGAGCGTAAACTGATACTGGAACAACAGCAGGCTGTCGTTAGTGCGTTTCAGGAGCCTATGGTGGTTATTGATCGGCAGATGCAAGTTGATCGCTCTCGGTCTTGCAACCTCGATGCCTCGCTTGGGTTGGCGCTTACCCCTATTCTGGATCTTGCGAGGCAGCAGGTGGTTGATGGTGACTCTGTTGATAAGCGAGCTGATCTGTTGGATGCAGAGCTGCGGTTTATCCAATCCCTAACCAACGCGTGGCAACATGGACAGCCGCAATTTGGTATCGATTTTAACAGTGGTAGTGATGTCGCTGATCGAAAACACTACCTCGTTTCTATTGGTGTGATTGGAGACGACGTAGGATCTGCGAGCGACCCCAATGGACTCGTCTTGCTGTTTACCGATATTTCTCTGTTGCTGGAGACGCAAGATACCCTCGCACAAACAGTAAAGATGGCAGCTTTGGGCGAAGTTGCAACGGGCACCGCTCATCAGTTGAATCAGCCACTGAATATTATTCGGATGGCCACGGCAAACTTGAAGCGCTCAAAAGCATTGCTAGTGGATGGATCGGCTAATCTTATAGAAAAGCTTAACCGCATTGATGCTCAGGTCGAGCGCGCTGCGCAAATTATTGAGGCCATGAAGGTCCTCGCCCTAGAGGCTAAAAAAGAATGGAGGCCATTAAATATTGCATCTGTCGTGGAGGCTACCGTGCGGCGAATGCAACCGCAGTTTAGCGCGGCGGGCGCTATTGTTCACTACGAAAGCGATGCGCAGGCGCTATATGTCAAAGCAAGCAATGTGAATATCGAAACGATACTGCATAGCATTTTGGGTAATTCGATCGATGCTTTTACCGAACGTCATACAGCTAATCCTGAACTTTGGGTTCGAGAATTATTGGTCGACGACAGCTATCAACTTGAGATTACCGATAACGCGGGGGGCATTGACGCCGAGATGCTCGGCCACATTTTTGACCCTTTTTATACCACTAAAGTGCAGGTCGCACGGCCAGGTTTGGGTTTGTCTGTTGTATGGCGGTTAGTTGATAGTTTAGGCGGAGAGATTCACGGTGAAAATGTCGATGGAGGCGTTTGTTTTCGTATTAGGCTGCCATTAGTTGCGGCACCGCTGACGCCTTAAAGGCAGTAGGCAACAAGCACATAAAAAAGCCGGCAAACATTGAATGTCTTGCCGGCTAGTAAATGCGCGATTGTTTATTTCTCGAGGACCTTATTCATCGAGGAAACTGCGCAGATAATCTGAACGAGTAGGGTGGCGCAGCTTTCGAAGCGCTTTCGCTTCGATCTGGCGGATCCGCTCTCGAGTAACATCAAACTGCTTGCCCACTTCTTCAAGTGTATGGTCGGTATTCATGTCGATACCAAACCGCATACGCAAGACCTTGGCTTCTCTTGCTGTAAGCCCTGCTAAAACGTCTTTGGTTGCTTCCATGAGGCCTTCATCGGTTGCCGAATCCACGGGACTGGCAATCGTGTTGTCTTCGATGAAGTCACCCAAATGAGAATCCTCATCATCACCGATGGGCGTCTCCATCGAGATTGGCTCTTTAGCGATCTTGAGTACTTTACGTACTTTATCTTCTGGCATATCCATACGCTCGCCCAGCTCTTCAGGTGTGGGCTCACGACCCATCTCTTGGAGCATCTGACGCGAGATACGATTGAGTTTGTTGATCGTTTCAATCATGTGTACCGGGATACGAATTGTTCGTGCTTGGTCAGCGATAGAGCGAGTGATCGCCTGTCGAATCCACCATGTGGCATAGGTTGAGAACTTATAACCACGGCGGTATTCAAACTTATCAACCGCTTTCATGAGGCCAATATTGCCCTCTTGAATGAGATCTAGGAACTGGAGGCCTCGGTTGGTGTATTTCTTGGCAATCGAAATAACAAGCCGCAAGTTAGCTTCGACCATTTCTTTCTTGGCGCGTCGCGCGCGGGCTTCGCCCATGCTCATTCGGCGGTTAATTTCTTTGATTTCAGTGACGGTCAGGCCTGTTGCACTTTCGACTTCAGCAATACGGCGCTGCATACGTTGAATGTCATCTTTGTGAACATTAATACGAGCGCCAATTTCTTTTTTACGCGCGACTCGAGATACCCAGCGACTGTCGCTCTCTGTGCCCTGGAAACTTTTGATGAACTCTTTGCGGTCCATACGACATTCGCGCACCGCAATTCGCATAATTTCACGTTCTTGCTCGCGTACTTTTAGCAGCGCTAGGCGTGGCTCATTGATCAGTGGATCAAACACCTTAGGCGTAAGCTTGAAGAATTTAAATAACTCGCCGAGCTTATTCATTTCAGCAATGCTTTTCTTGTCATTGCGCCCGTTGCTTACCAGTATTTTTTCAGTCTTTGTGCACTGACGCTTTAGCGCGGAGAAACGTTTCTTGGCTTCTACAGGATCTGGCCCGGAGTCAGTTTCGGCATCGTCATCGGAGGTATTGGCCGCGGCCGCTGCAGTTTGTTCTGCGATCTCTTGGGCCGATGGGACGTGAGAGGCAGGATCAAGGTAGCCCACCAAGATGTCAGTGAGTTTGCGCTCTTCCTTGGCGACGAGATCGTATTCGCCACACAACCTTCGCACTGTGCCGGGATAGTGGGCGAGGGCGGCCATGAGTTCACGGGTGCCTTCTTCGATGCGCTTGGCAATAACGATCTCGCCCTCGCGCGTGAGTAGCTCTACCGTACCCATCTCACGCATGTACATGCGCACGGGGTCTGTTGTTCTGCCCGCCTCGTTCTCTACGGCAGCAAGCGCTGCGGCTGCTTCAGCAGCTGCTATCTCATCGGCCGACCTATCTCCCTCTGTCAGGATCAGATCGTCAGCGTCGGGCGCCTGCTCGAACACCTGAATGCCCATGTCGTTGATCATCTGGATGATGTCTTCGACTTGATCCGGCTCAGAAATATCCTGTGGGAGGTGGTCGTTAACTTCGGCGTATGTCAGGTAGCCCTGCTCTTTGCCTTTGGCGATAAGTGCTTTAAGGCGCGACTGCTGGTGCACTTTGTCGGTCATTCTTAACCCTGCGTTATTTGAGCGAAAATAAGTTCGCGATTCTAGCGTACGGAGAGGGGCTTCGGCCACGCGAAACAGTTGATTTGGTCACTATTTGGGCAATTTTTTGTTTTTTTCACCGCTGGGGCTAAGTTTCGGCTGAAATTTGACAAGAATCAAGTGCTTGTAGCCGCTGTTACGGCCATTCGTAGGGCAAGCGCAAGATCAGAGGCTGAGTCTAAGCAGTCAAAGGTTGCTCAAAAGTGATGCATAGAGAATGTGTGCATGGTGAATGTAGGCATGAAGAATTGATGTATACAGAATTGATGTATCAAGACACACTTAGTCTTTAGTAGCATTGCAAATGTGCCACGCCCATAACAATAACAGGGCGTACGATAACAGGGTGTAAATAATGAGCGTAATTACGATTGATGCGATGGTCATTGGTGCCGGTGTCGCAGGGCTATATCAGCTCCACCGATTGAGAGAGGCCGGTTACACTGTTACCTGCGTTGACGCCGCACCCGATATCGGTGGCACCTGGCACTGGAACTGCTACCCAGGCGCTAGGCTAGATTCCCCCTCTTATACCTACCAGTACTGGTTCTCGGAGGACCTTTACAACGAGTGGGAGTGGTCAGAGCGATTCGCAACGCAACCGGAAATCAAGCGTTATTTCAAATACGTGGCAGACAAGCTTGAGCTTTGGCCCGACATAGCGCTTAACACTCGGATTGCCAGCGCAGTGTGGCAGGAGAAGCAATGTGTTTGGCTTATAACCAGCGAGTGCGGTAAGACATGGCACGCTCGTTATCTAATCAGCTGCATGGGTATGTTGTCGGCGCCTAACGCGCCGCTGTTCCCCAATCAAGACGCCTTCACCGGCACAGTACTGCACACCGCACGGTGGCCCCAAGAAGGCATTGATCTTAGCGGTAAGCGAGTCGGTGTTGTTGGGGTGGGAGCGACGGGAATTCAGGTGATTCAGACTATTGCCCCCGATGTTGAGCAGCTCTACGTATTCCAGCGCACGCCGCAGTACGCCGTTAAGATGAACAATCATCCGCTGACCGAAAAAGACCATGAATTTTGGCGCTCTCAGTATCCGACAATGCGACACTCTCTCCACACAACTTTTGGAGGCTTTGAATGGAATGTTCCTGAGGTTGGCGTTGCCGCGGAAATGACTTCCGAAGAGCGATTAGAGGTGCTCGAGGATTGCTGGCAGGACGGCAGTTTGAAAATGTGGGTTGGCACGTACCCGGAGGTCTTAGCCGATGAGTCGATCAACGCGGAAGCCTCTGAATTTGTCCGCGCAAAAATACGACCGCGGATTAATGATCCGGCAGTTGCAGACAAGCTGATTCCTCAACACTATGGCTTTGGCACTTATCGGGTTCCCTTGGAAACCAACTATTACGACGCATTTAATCGGGATAACGTGCATCTCGTAGACGTGAAAGCCCATCCGATTGAAGCATTTACCTCGCATGGACTTAGGGTCGATGGGCAGGACTACGCGCTTGATGTGCTCATTTTTGCAACGGGGTTTGATGCAGGCACTGGCGCGCTCTCTCGATTAGATATCCGAGGTGTAAACGGGCAATCCCTGGGTGAGCTTTGGCAGCGAGATATTCGTTCGACTCTCGGACTTCAAGTGCACGGCTTTCCGAATTTATTCACAGTAGCGGGCCCCCTTGCTCCCTCAACGGCGTTTTGCAATATGACCACCTGCTTACAGCAGCAGGTTGACTGGATCACGGACGCTGTTTTGTTTATGCGTGCGCAGGGGAAATCACAAATGGAAGCCTCTGCTGAAAAAGAAGAGGAATGGATTAAACACCACGACGAAGTAGCGGAAAGCACCTTGCTCATGAGCACCAACAGTTGGTACACCGGTGCCAATATAGAGGGAAAACCTCGGCGGCTGCTCTCTTACGTGGGGGGCGTAGGCGTTTACAAAGAGATTTGCGAAGACGTTCGTGCAAACGACTTTGAGGGATTTCACATAAGCTGAGTGTGTGTAAATCAACAATTAATTGTCGTCGGCAATGGCCGCACATTGGCAGCAAGCGCCACCACTGCCGATATTAGTTACCTAGGTAAGTTAGCTGCGACCTGCGAGGGTGCGAATTTTCTGAGTCAGGGTGATGAGCTCACGCTTCTCATCACCGCTAAGTTCGGCGTAGTCTCGCGATTTCAGGTAGTCAATGCGTGTTCTTAGCTCTTCATTTTGTTGCATTTTCATGAGGCGTTCCATCAATGCGGCGAACAATGCCTCGCGACCTTCATCATCGTCGAGGGCTTCTTTACCCGCCAGTTCGGTTAATAGCTGCCCTTCAGGTGTGCCGTACCAAAAGCCGAGCAAGGCTGCGGTTGTCGTATCTGGATCGCTTTGAATTTGGGTTAAAAACTCTTTGAGTAAGAGGAGGTCGCGCCTGTCGACTGCAGGAAGACCATCGATGGCGACGTTTTGCGCCAGCGCTGGGTTCAATACTAAAAGCCCTAGTATTTTATGAATATCATTATTGGCCGTGGGAGTCAGGCTGTCATCGATTGTCTCTATGAACGGCGCATCTGCGGAAGAATCGCCATTACCCAGTGCCATGCCATCGATATCTGCATAATGGTCTGAAAACGCTTCAGGCCTCGACAGATCGGAGTAGCTGTCTGTTTGAGAGCTTGCGAGTTCGTTCATCGGTAATGCTGAGCCCTGGGAAGGACGACGGCTGTACTCGGACGCCGTGCTGTCGCGCTCGCTGGGTGCTTGCAGGCGTTTGAGGGAGTCGACATCAATACCCGTTCGCTCGGCAAGCGCCTGATACATTAACGTTTTGAACACGCCCTCAGGAAGCTGTTGTAGGTAGGGTGCAGCCACCTTAGAGAAGCGTGCGCGACCATCGAGGGTGGTTACATCAATACCTTGTTCGAGTTGATCAAAAAGGAAGACCTCGAGGGGCGAGGCCTGTGTAAACAAATGCTCGAGATGCCCTTGGCCTTTGGCGCGCACCAGTGAGTCTGGATCTTCGCCTTCTGGTAGGAACAAAAACCGCACCTGACGACCGTCTTGCATGACGGGCAACGCGGCTTCAAGGCCACGAAACGCCGCTTTACGTCCGGCTTCATCGCCGTCGAAACAAAAAATAACTTCGGGTACATGTCTAAAAAGTCGATCAAGATGAGCTTCGCTCGTCGCGGTGCCTAATGTTGCTACGGCGTAGTTGATACCGTGCTGGGCGAGGGCAATGACATCCATATAGCCTTCGACAACGACAATGCGTTCGAGGCTGCGATTTGCTTTGCGTGCTTGATAAAGTCCGTAGAGCTCACGGGACTTATGGAAGACAGGTGTCTCGGGTGAATTCAGATACTTGGGCTTGTCATCACCCAATACGCGGCCACCAAAGGCAATGACGCGACCTCGCGCATCGACAATGGGGAAGATAATACGGTCGCGGAATCGGTCGTACACTCGACCTTTATCATTTTTGACCAGCATCCCCGTTGTCATAAGTAGCTGTTGCTTCTCCTCGCTGTTACCCGCCGCAGCAATGAGATTATCCCACCCAGGCGGTGCGAAGCCGACGCGGAATAGTTTTGCGATTTCACCGCTTAAGCCGCGACTTTTTAGGTACTTTACGGCACGTTTTGCATCCGGGTGTTTGCGAAGGCTGTGCTCATAGAAGCGAGTTGCTTGCTCTAACTGCTCAAAGAGAGGGCGCTGGGTGTCCTGTCTCGACGCTTCGCCCGGCCGGCTTTCCTCTTTGGGCACTTCTAAACCGGCAGTTTGTGCGAGCGATTCCACCGCCTGAGGAAATTCTAACCGCTCGTAATCCATGAGAAAGCCGAGTGCGTTGCCTCCCGCGCCACAGCCAAAGCAGTAAAAGAATTGTTTGTCGGGATTAACGCTGAATGAGGGGGTTTTCTCATCGTGGAATGGGCAGCAGGCGGAAAAGTTCTTGCCCGTCTTTCTCAGCTTCACACGGCGATCGATCACCTCGACGATATCGACGCGATCGAGCAAGTCATCGATAAATCTTTGGGGAATTTTCGCCACGGGGTATCAGTTCTGCGTTGGGTCGTAGAGTTTACCGCGAAGGACGCAAGATGCCCACGCCGATCTAACGCGATGTCAGCCGCAGGGTTACGGTCAGTATTAAGGGCGTTGAAGCTATGTTGTGACTCAGTCAGCGTCTCAGCGTATTTGCCGGCGACCTGTTTTAGCCCGTGAGCTTGGCTTTAATCAGCTTAGAGACTTCGCCCATGTCGGCGCGCCCTTGCAGCTTAGGTTTGAGCTGTCCCATCAGAGGTCCCATTGCCGCCATACCGGTCGCCTCTATTGAGGCTAACGCTTCATCAATCAGAGCGGTGATATCGTCGGCGCTTAGTTGCTCTGGTAAAAAGCTTTGGATAACAACAATCTCTGCGTCTTCGACTGCGGCCAGCTCTTCGCGACCGGCGTCTCGGTACTGATTCGCGGAATCACGGCGCTGCTTGAGCATTTTGTCCAGGATCGACAGCGCGCGATCATCATCGATCTCGATTCGCTCGTCGACTTCTACACGCTTGAACTCCGACTGAATTAATCGAATCGTTCCAAGGCGTGCTTTGTCCTTAGCCCTCATGGCGGCTTTCATTTCCGCCTTGACGGTGGCGACCAGTGTGGTCTCGTCGCTCACAAGTTGCTCCTTAGTACAGGCGCAGACGCTTACGGTTCTCGCGTGACATCTTCTTCAGATGACGCTTAACTGCCGCTGCAGCCGCACGTTTGCGTACTGTGGTGGGCTTTTCGTAATGCTCACGCTTGCGTACTTCAGCAAGAAGACCCGCTTTTTCACATGAGCGCTTGAAACGACGCAGTGCGACGTCGAAGGGCTCGTTTTCTTTAACCTTAACTTCAGGCATTCAGTTCACTTCCTGTTTTCGATTCTCGGACACACCAATAGCGGGGTGCCCTGGTAAAGGGGCGCGCAGTATAGGCGGCAATTGACCATTTTGCAAAGCGGTTCAACGTGTTAGTTTTGCCGCCAATTTAGCGAACTGTGAATGAAGGTGACCTTTTGCGCGTTTTGGGCATAGAAACAAGCTGTGATGAGACAGGAATCGCCCTGTACGACACCCAGCATGGGCTACTCGCGGATGCATTGTATAGCCAAGTGGCGGTGCATGCTGAATACGGTGGGGTGGTGCCAGAGCTTGCCTCTCGGGATCATATTCGCAAGACATTGCCGCTCATAGACAAGGTACTGGCTGATGCTCAGTGCACTAAGCGTGACATCGATGCCGTGGCCTATACCGCGGGCCCCGGGCTCGTTGGCGCGCTCATGGTCGGCGCGACACTCGGTCGATCTTTGGCGAAAGGGCTTGGCGTACCGAGCTTGGGTGTGCACCACATGGAAGGACATTTACTCGCGCCCATGCTGGCTGATGATCCACCTGCATACCCCTTTGTGGCGCTGTTGGTTAGCGGTGGTCATAGTCAGTTAGTCCGTGTCGATGGCTTGGGTATGTACACCTTGTTGGGGGAGTCTCTCGATGATGCCGCAGGTGAGGCCTTTGACAAGACTGCAAAGCTGCTAGATTTGCCTTATCCCGGTGGCCCTCATGTGGCCAAACTTGCTGAAAGTGGCGACCCTGAACGTTTTATTTTTCCTCGGCCCATGGTGAAGCACCCTGGGTTGGATTTGAGTTTTAGCGGGCTCAAAACACATACGTTAACAACGGTTCGACAATGCGTGGCGGAAACGGGCCTTACTGAGCAAGACAAAGCCGATATCGCCTGTGCATTTGAGCGTGCAGTCGTGGACACGCTAGTGATTAAGTGCCGGCGAGCGCTGAAACAGGAAGGGTTGAAGACCCTCGTCATGGCGGGGGGCGTGAGCGCCAATAAGCGCTTGCGTGAATCACTGGCCGCTAAGTTGGGGCCTGAGGGTATCGCAGTGCATTATCCATCACTGCGGCTGTGTACGGACAACGGCGCAATGATTGCCTACGCTGGGGCTCTTAGACTCGCTGCTGGTGAGCGAGACTGCGCTGACGCTGAAGTTCGTGCTCGTTGGCCTATGACTGAACTTTCAGCGCCGGAGGTGGCGTGAGCGATAAAGTATTCATTAACGGTTTACGAGCCGAGACAGTCATTGGCGTTTATGACTGGGAGCGTAAGATTCGCCAGCCACTGTTGGTCGATCTGGAGCTCGCTACCGATGTCGCAAAGGCCGCCGAGACCGATAGCATTGAACATGCGCTTGATTACGCGACGATTTCGAATCGCGTGGTACAAGAGGTTGAAGCGTCGTCCCACCAGCTGATCGAAACCTTGGCGGAGCGCTTAGCCACAATGATTCGCAATGAGTTTGGCGTGTCATGGCTGCGGCTGCGTATTACTAAGCCCACCGCGGTATCCAATGCAGAGGGCGTGGGCGTTATTATCGAGCGAGGCTCTCCCACTGCTGTGTCAGCAACACTCGAGTAACGTTTAGGCGAGACCGAGTCATCGCGTCTCACAGCGCTGCAGCAATCGCCGTTATTTGTCGCTCTTTAATCGCCGCGCCGAGAGCGGGGCCAGTTACACCCTCCTCACCGATATCGGCGGCGCTGACGCCTTTGGCGGCCTCACGTGCCGCACGGAGCATACTGACGCTCGGATGAACGTCAGTAGCGATACCTTCTAACGCAGCTAACGTGTTCACAAAACCCTCGAAAGGCTCGTCTCTGCGCATCGCGTCAAGGCCCTTGAGTAAATCGAAGCAGCGGGCTGGATCTCTAAGCGCATTTTTGGTTTGGGGGCGGTATTCGCACACGCTGTGCGCCAACGCCTTGAAAAGCTTGGGCGCTTTTATGGCGTCGCAGGTTTTGTCGGCTTTTTCAGAGGTTAACGCCGATAGAAGCGCCGCCCATCGGCAATCGGCTCTTTCGGTGTGACAACAGGCTATGGCAAGACTGTCGATGCCGTTGGTCAGCGTAAGTGCGGGCATTAACGCCGCGAGTGCGCCACAGGCTTTTAATATTGCGAAATACACGTCTGCACCTTGCTCAGCGAGCGCACGCTCCGTTTCGACCCAAATCCGCTCGATCGATAAATGAGCAAGCTCTCCCTGGGCGACAATGTCTTTCATCAGTGACAGGGTTTCGGGCGCCACGTTAAACCCCAGGTGCTTGTAGCGCGCGGCGAATCGCGCGACACGTAAAATACGCAGAGGGTCTTCAACGAAGTGAGGCGATACGTGTCGCAGTAGTCGCCTTTCAAGGTCTGCCTGACCTCCATAGGGGTCAATGATCCGACCGTCATCATCCATTGCCATCGCGTTAATCGTGAGATCGCGTCGCTCAAGGTCCTCCTCGAGCGTCACCGACGGATGGGCGTGAATCTCAAAGCCATGATACCCGCGACCAGACTTTCGTTCGGTACGCGCCAGTGCGTATTCTTCTTTGGTCTTGGGGTGTAAAAAAACCGGGAAGTCCTTACCCACCTGCGCAAAACCTTGGTCGAGCAGATCGCTGGGTGTTGCGCCGACGACGACCCAGTCGGTCTCGACATGGGGGTAGCCGAGTAGTGTGTCGCGAACAGCGCCGCCCACTTTAAATATTTTCATAATGGCAGGCTACGCCCATCAATATCGCATTGATAGCGCTTGCCCGTCTCCAGAGCGAGAAATGTCAATGAGCCTCCCCACACGCAGCCCGTATCGAGGCCGATACACTGTTTGCTAATGGTTTTTCCTTCGAGGGCGGCCCAATGGCCAAAAAACACGCGCTCGCGTTTTTTTAGTCGATTTGCATGGCTAAACCATGGGGCCACGTGCTCTCCCTGTATTTGCACTTTTCTTGGCTCTGTCGCTTTGCTTTTTAAATCAAGAATGCCACTGGTCGTGCAAAAGCGCATACGCGTTAAATAATTGGTTATTACGCGTAATCGCGAAAGTCCCATAATGTGGGGCGACCATTTTGCGGGCTCGTTACCGTACATGGCATGAAAGAAATAGTTGGCATTGGGGCCTTTAAGAAATTCTGTTACTTCGCCTGCGTAGGTTTCTGCCTCCTTGGCGCTCCAAATCGGCGGGATACCGGCATGAACTAAAATATTATCGGCTTCTCGATATAAAAGGGGTTGTTGTCGAAGCCAGGCGAGTAATTCTGGTGCGTCGGATGCTTCGAGAATATCGCTGAAATTATCAGAGTTACTCATGATGCCAGCGCCGGCATAGGTCGCTAAAAGATGCAGGTCATGATTACCCAGAACGACTTTGACGCAGGTCTTGTGCTCGTAAAACCACCGCAACGTACTTAAATTATCGGGACCGCGGTTAATTAAGTCACCCACCGACCAAATAACATCATGATTCGGGTCAAAGTTGACGTGTTTCAGCAAGCCTTTAAAGGCCTTAAAACACCCTTGAATATCGCCAACAACGTAAGTGGTCACGGTATTCTCGCTCAGTCCATTAGTGTGTTTGCGAGTGCAACAAAGGTTGCGAGTTCCAGGGTTTCAGCACGGCAGCTAGGATCAATCCCCAGGCTCTTAAGAGCACTGTCGTCAAATACCCCTTTGAAATTGTTACGTAGCGTTTTTCTACGTTGCCCAAAGGCGAGTTGTACCACTTTAGCGAGCTTTTTCCGGTCGCACTTTGGGCGGTCTGCCGGCGCTTTGGGTGACAGTCGGACGATGGCCGATTGCACTTTGGGCGGTGGGAAAAACGCCTCGGGTGGCACATCGAATAAGTGGCTCACATCGCATTGATACTGGCTCATGATGCCTAGGCGCCCCCAGTGCTTTGAACCAGGTTTAGCCGCTAGCCGTTGGACCACCTCTAATTGCAGCATAAAGTGCATGTCTAAAATGCTATCGGCGGACTCGAGCAGTTTGAAAATAATGGGTGTGGAAATGTTATAGGGTAAGTTGCCAACGATACGTAGCTTTTTCCCATCGTCAGCGAGGCTCGAAAAGTCAAACTTAAGTGCATCGGCGCTGTGGAGCTTAAAGGTCGGGTATACGCTAAACGACGCCAAGAGCACGGTAATAAGGTCGCGATCGAGCTCAATGGCATCTAATCGGCAGCCACTACCGATGAGTGATTCCGTAAGAGCGCCTTGTCCGGGACCAATCTCTACCAGATGGTCGTCTGCGTGCGGCCTAATAGCCCGTGCGATGGCCTCAATGACACCGTCGTCTTGAAGGAAATTTTGCCCAAAGCGCTTTCTAGGGAGGTGTCCCGCCCGCGGCTGTTTCATGTGGGTTCTCTAAGTCGGGTGACTGGATCAGGACAGTTTGTACAGGATAAGGCGGCCATTGTCAGCCGCCTTACGTTTTTTACAGGCCGCTAGTTCTTCGGGTTCCTAATTGCCCCTGCAAATGTGCAATCGCTGGTGTCGATCCGGTGGAGAATAACGCAAAGGCGTTTCTTCGCTCGATCATTGGATCTTTGCGACTTAGTTAAGATCTCTGGCGGTTTGCCAAATGTCAGGCCACGCACGGAGCGCTTGCGCAAAGCGGCCACCGGCTTGGCGCACGCTGGTGAGCAATGCCGTCGTATCTTCTGCGTTAGCGCCAAGCATGTCATTGAGCGACGGCTCGCTTTTGAGAGCATCGAGAATCTCCTGATGGCCGCGCTGCAAATACTGAAACCATGTGTCCGATTCGTAGTGCTCAGCCATTTGGAGATGCATTTCGAATTCGGCGAGTTGCCCTGCTTGAGCCTTTGCGAGCTCCACTCGACCAAAGTTAATGAGATCTTTTTGTCCAAGCTCTGCTAACTCTGCGATCGACTGTGCTATCCGCGCAAGACGCGTTGCAGGTGCAATACCCTCACTGAGATCGACATTGTCACCCAGCCAGCGGGTGAGTAGCGACATGCCCCCTTGAGCGGCTATTTCACCCCGCAAACTCCTTTGGCCTCGCTCTTCCAACGGAAGGTGAGTAATTGCCCAGTCGTTACTGAGTACCAGCGAGTCGGGGTGGAGAGTGGTCAGCATGAAAGCAAATAGGCTGTCTTCACCTCGAAAAGCAGGGAAGAAGGGCGGTAATAGTTCCGTGGCGTCATAGCCTGTTAGCTGGGACATCACGCCGTGTTTGGTGAGCGTGGGCCCCGTATAGCCGAGCCAGCAAGCTCGCGCATCCACAGTGGCGGATACGCCGGCGGGTGAGTCGAGCAGCCGTCCGATGCTTTCTGGATTCAAGCCGACAATCCAGTGGCCACTACCGGTGCCAGGATCGCCCCAGGTGCTGCACTGGGTTTTTAAAATCTTAGAGCTTGGGTTAAGCGTGCGCATGAAAGCACCGTTTGCACCCGCTAGTGCACCGGCAGGTAATTCGCCATGTAACAGCGATGAAATACCTTTGCTGAGCGGCATGCCGAGTTGGCGCGCTGCGAGATTGATGGGGTTATCAGATAGTCGTCGAGAATTGGCTAGCAGCTCATCCCGGCTTTCATAAAAGACGGCTTCCCTCGACTGTATGCTGCCAAAGTGTAAGCCTGAATTGGGCAGAGGCGAGCGAATTGCTTCACAGATGATATCGTCGTCGAGTATGACTGCGCGTTTGCCCGCACTGAGCAGCAATGCCAGGCTCCGTGAAATGCCATAGGTGGGCGCGGAACCCCACTCGCCTCGGCTAAGCAAAAAGTGTACTGAGTCGGCATGGTGTGGCGTGACGGCAATCAACCGGTCGATGAATTGCTCTCGCTCCGCCATACCGAAGTAGTTAAATGTGACAGTACCGCGTGCGTTACATGCGTTTACGAGTGCGGCGTTCTTCGCTGTGTTGGTCTCTTGGCGGGAGTCGTCAATGACGCAGTAGCTCTCTGCAGCGCTGAGCCCTGGTGCGCTTTCAATGCTTGCGATAAGTCGCTCCAGAGCCTCGGGGCGGTCACACGTAATGATGAAGACCTTAAAGGGCGTTTGTGATGATGCAGTGCTGTCTTCGCTGAGCGTTTTAACCATGCTATCGGCGCTGCGCATAAGGCCCGCATCACGGATCTGTGCCAAAGTAGGGATCACCGGCTCAACTTGCCCGCCTAATTCAGGTAGAACGCGCACTAAGTACTCAGCGTGACCACGCAGCGTGCGAAAGGTTTCGCAGTGAGTCAGCACTATGCCCACCTCTGGACTAACGAGTAGCCGCTGACCGCCCACTCGATCGACCAACAAGGTCATGCCATCATTCAAATTCACGAGCTCTACCCCGGTAAAGCTCCACAAAGCTGGATCTTCAGGTACCTGAGGCTGGCTGGTCGTTGGTTGACTGGGCGAGGGCGCCTGCGTGGTACCCAGTGAATAAGAAAAATTGAACTCGGACATAATATTCTCAGTGGGTTGTACGAGAAATACAGTGGATAGCTTGTTGAATGGCGGCGATTAGGCTGCTTGCATGCGCTTCTCCCGTGCCCGCTAAATCGAGGGCAGTGCCGTGATCCACAGACGTTCTCAAAATGGGTAGCCCCAGCGTGATATTCACCGCTTCGCCAAACCCCGCGTATTTAAGCACAGGTAGGCCCTGATCGTGATACATCGCTAAATACGCATCGGTTTTCTGGCGCTGCAATTGACTAAAAGCGGTATCAGCCGGCAATGGCCCAGATAGCCGCATACCTTGGGCCTGCAGTTTTGCGATGACAGGCTCGATTACCGCTTGCTCTTCGTGGCCTAAATGCCCGCCTTCGCCCGCATGAGGGTTTAGGCCTAAGACCGTAATACGCGGCGACTCAATACCCCATTTGTCAATGAGATCTGTGTGCAAAATCGTAAGCGTTCGCTCGAGACCCATGGCCGTAATGGCATCGGCAACATCGCGCAGAGGGATATGGGTGGTAGCGAGAGCCACCCGCAAATCACCGGCTGCGAGCAGCATGACTACCTGCTCAGTGTCAGTCAGTTCGGCGAGAAATTCGGTATGCCCGCTGAACGGTATACCCGCATCGTTAATGACAGATTTTTGCACCGGCGCCGTGATCATGGCACCGGCCTCGCCGGTCTCGCACAGTGTGGCAGCCACGTTGAGTGTGGCGAGTACATAACTGGCGTTTTCCGTGTCGAGAGTACCCGGAATGGCATGTGTGCTGAGTGGTACATGAATGTAGCGCAGGGTACCGGCCTCGGTGGGGGCGGGCGTGCCACTGGTATTGGCGGGTATAAGACGTAGCGGCAGTTTCAGTGCGCGTGCGCGGCTTTCGAGGAGTTCTTTGTCGGCAATACAGATGAGCTCGGCGGGCCAATCTTGCTGGGCCGCTTTAATGACTATATCAGGGCCAATGCCTGCAGGTTCCCCAGCGGTAATAACAAGGCGAGGGATAGTAATCGCGTGCGAGTGGGTACTCACTTGATATCGACGAACGCCTCTTCACGGATTTTGCGCAACCATGCGTCCAGCTCTTCTTCGTATTTTTGGTCGTGAAGATAGTTCATCACCTGTCGGCGGCGCATATCTTCGGCGATATTCTGCTCTCGTCGGCCGGTGACCTCGAGCACATGCCAGCCGAACTGGGTTTGAATGGCATCAGAGAGTTCACCCACTTCTGTTATCGCCATCGCGGCATCAAACTCAGGCACCATTTGACCAGGGGTAGTCCAGCCAAGCTCGCCGCCTTCTTGTGCTGAGCCAATATCGTCGGAGTACTCTTTAGCGAGAGCCGCGAACTCTTCGCCGTCGATGACGCGCTGGCGCAATGACAAGACGAGTTCTTTGGCCGCTTCATCGCTTAATATCTCGGTGGGCTTGACCAAAATATGCCGCACTTCGGTTTGATCAATCATTCGAGTTCGGCCGCGTTCATCCACTAAGTAGACCAGGTGAAAGCCCGCGCCACTCGCGACCTTGGCGGTTTCACCGGCGCTAAGTTCAGGCACTAAATCGGCGAACATGCTTGGGATATCGCCGATTTTACGCCAGCCCAGATCGCCGCCTTTGAATACGTAAGGTTCAATCACGGCAACGGCTTCTTGAAAGGGAGTGCCCGCGAGAATCGATGCGAGGATGCCGTCAACGAACGCCTCTTTTCTTGCTCGTTCTGCAGCAGAGTCATTTTTTGATACTTCAACGAGCGCCTGCACGACCCGAAACTCGGGCTGGGTCATGGCTTCACCTTCCTCGGTGCTCATAAAGTTATCAACTTCCTGTTCGGAGATTTGGATGCTTCGATTAACGTTACCCTGCTGCACGCGTTGCAGTGTGATCTCCTTCCGCACTTGCTCGCGCATGTTAATAAAGTTCTCACCTTGCGCTTCTACTTCACCGCGAAACTGTTGGAGTGTCAGACCGTTTTGTGAAGCCATTCGCTGCATGGCATCATCAAGTTGGGCGTCGGGTATGCGAATGCCGTAGCGATCGGCCAGCTGTAACTGAATGCTTTCTAGGACTAATCGATCTAAGGTTTCACGCACTAGCGTCTCTTGGTCGGGCATTTCGACACCGCGGGCTTCGAGGTTCTGCGTGATCATAGCGAGTCGCTCGCGCAATTCACTCGAGAGAACAACATCGTCATCGACAATAGCGACCACTGAGTCGAGAGTTTCGACTTGTGCGGTGGCACCAGTTGCCACCAGCAACGCTGATATCAGCGTTAAAAGGGCGGTTCGATAGAACGTTAGAAATGGCGTGTGCTTCATTAAAAAACTCATCTGTTCACTGGTCGGGGTTGCGTGTTGCGCTCTGTAGAACCGTAAGATTACTCTAAGTCAGCGATCTGCTCCATGAAACTGTATGAGTAGTTACATAGGCGCTCGCAGGATGATCAAGAGCTGATTACTATGACTGCTCGTTCAACGGTCGTAGTGTTGATCAGAATACTATCAAAAGAGGTCGTTAAAAGGGTGATGATTATGTCGCGTTTACTGTCTGTATTGCTCGCACTGAGCGTTCTGGTAGCGGTGTCAAGTTGGGGAGAGGAAGAGAAAGAGGAAGTTCATACTTCTTATGCTGACATCTTAAAGGAGAGCGACGCTCGAGAGGGTTTCTTGCCTCTGTACTGGCATGAGGTGTCGGGCAAGCTTTACGCGCGAATCATCGATTTCGAGCAGCCCTTTATCTACTACAACAGCTTATCGCAGGGCGTGGGTTCCAACGACCTAGGGTTAGACCGAGGCCGATTAGGTGAGACCCATCTCGTACAATTTGAACGTGTCGGTCCCAAAGTGTTGCTAATAGCGCTTAATACCCGCTACACCGCGACATCTGACAGTGTGGCTGAGCGCCGCGCGGTCGATGAGGCTTTTGCTCGTTCGATACTTTGGGGCTTCGAGGTCGCAGCGGATTCTGCAGACACGGCAGAGGGCGTGCTCATTGATGTCACGACGTTTGCTTTGCAAGATAACTTTGGAATCAGTGAGCAGCTTGAGTCGTTAGATGAGGGAAAGTACAGCCCTGATATCACGCGTTCGGCCATTAACTTAGCGCGCACTAAGGGATTCCCAGATAACTCAGAAATCGATGCCTTGGTTACCTTTACTGGCCAGGCTAAAGGCAAGTACTTACCGACGGTCTCGCCGAGTAACGCCAGTGTGACTGTTAATTTACATCATTCTTTCGTGCGCTTGCCAGATGAGGGATACACACCGCTACCGTATGACCCGCGAGCGGGGTTCATTGACGGTGGGCAGCGTTTCATGGACTACGCGGCGCCACTCGGAGAGCCCGTGGAGCGCAGCTATGCGTGGCGGCATCGACTGGAGAAGCAAGACCCCAATGCGGCCATGAGCAAGCCGATAGCGCCCATTGTCTATTACGTCGATCCTGGCACGCCTGAACCCATTCGCAGTGCCCTCATTGAGGGTGCATCGTGGTGGAATCAAGCCTTTGAAGCCGCGGGTTATATTGATGCCTTTCAGGTGAAATTATTGCCTGATGGTGCAGACCCAATGGACGTGCGCTACAACGTTATTCAGTGGGTGCATCGCTCAACGCGGGGCTGGTCTTATGGTTCTAGTATTCGAGATCCGCGAACCCAAGAAATTTTGAAAGGCCATGTGACCTTAGGATCATTGCGAGCCCGTCAGGATTACATGATTGCCGAGGGCCTGTTAGCCCCTTATGGTGAAGATTCCGACGCTGACGCCGGCAAGGCGCAATTGGAAGCTTTTGTACTAGCACGTATTCGCCAGTTATCGGCTCACGAAGTCGGCCACACTATTGGTTTGGCACATAATTTCGCTGCGAGCACCAACGATCGCGCTTCGGTGATGGATTATCCGTATCCGTTTGTGACGCTCAGTGACGATAACCGCGTTGATGTGTCTAACGCCTATGCGGTGGGTATTGGGGCATGGGATAAGCGCGCCATTACTTGGGGCTATTCAGATTTTCCTGAAGGGACTGATGACGCGGCTGCGCGTAAAGCCGTTATGGCGGAAACCATTGCTATGGGTTTGAGCTACGTAGAAGGAAAGCACGCCCGTGCCGATAGCTTTGCCAGCAGTGGTGGGGCGTGCCATAGCCGCGGAGCGCTTTGGGATAACGGCGAAGACCCCGTCGAGGAGCTTAAGCGGCTTATGGCACTGCGTCGGGTTGTGCTTGATCAATTTTCAGCGGCTGTGATTCAACATGGTGAGCCCATGGCGCGGATTGAAGAAGTCTTGGTGCCCGCCTATCTAATGCATCGGTATCAACTCAAAGCGGCGGGTACGGTCTTAGGCGGTCGGGACTTTGTTTATGCTTTGAAGGGCGATGGGCAAGTACCGACAGCTATTGTCGACGACGGTAAACAGCTTAACGCGCTAGACGCACTGCTGGCGACGCTACAATCCGATGCCTTGCGGCTGTCCCATGAGCTTATTGCTCTTATTCCACCGTCGCCACCACTCACGGGTAATCGGCGCGAGCAGTTCCCCCGCGATACCGGTTACGTGTTTGACCCAGTGGCCACAGCAGGCAGTGCGGCAGAGTTGACCTTACAGGTGCTGTTGGACCCAACACGTGCGGCGCGACTTAATCGGCAAGGTATTTTAGATAACGATCTTCCTGATTTTTCACATGTTCTAGACACGTTGCTACGAGCGACGTGGGAATCTAAACCCGCGCGTGACGCTTATACCGCGCAGCTGCAGCAAAAGGTGCAGCAGTTGGTGGTAGAGAAATTAGCGGCGCTCATGGCAAACCCTAAAGCGAGTACAGCGGTGCGCAGCCAGGCGTTTGAAGCCTTGAGCTCGCTGCATGGCTGGCTATCTGATCGCTTGTCGAGTGGACGGAAAATTGACAGTTGGCAAGCACATTATCGCTACAGCGCCGCGCGCATTGATGCTCTGATGACCGCTGATGAGCCCTTTGCAAGCTCGACGATGGCGGTGCCGCCGGGTTCGCCGATTTGACCTAGCGCCTCAGGAACTGGGGCTTTGATCAATGGGGCTGTGATAAATGGGGCTGTGATAAATGGAGCTTCTGGGGCATGTGGTCAATAACGATCGCGAAAGCCGCGGATCATGTCGTTGAGGAGGTTGTCTACACGGCCGCCGAACCCGCCCATGCCTTTCAGCACGAATTGGAATTGCAGGGCGTTTTCTCGGTCGAGATTGGGGTCGAATAAATCAGAGGCTGTTACATTCCCGTCGGTGTCTACGTAGCGCATGTAGAGCACCCGGAATTGCCAGCAACAATCGTCGTACTCCAGTCCAACCATATCCTCTACGGCTTGGGATGCCTCTAGCGAGTATTCGAGTGCACCAAACACTCGCCAGTTATCATTGATAGGGTAGTAAGCAGAGATGTTGGCCTGCTCGGTCACAGGTCGATTAGCTAATGACGGTGGCGGTTCTCTCAACGTGTAGCCCACATTGAAGAAACTGCCCTCGTCGGAACGGTAGCCCACTTGGATACTCGCGGCGTCAAAGCTGCTGTCTTCGGTGTCGTAGAGTAGGCTTGAACGGACATCCCAATGCTCACTGGGTAACCAATTGATTTCTGCGGCGATCGGGGAGCTATTCTCTGTGAGCGATGGGTCGACGCCTTTGAGACGCACCCGACGATCCTTAAGATAATAGATTTGGCCAATACTTGCGTTTAGGCGCTCGCGACCATCACTGTCCGCAAAGAAGCGTGTGGTAACACCTAAGGAGATCTGATTCGCATCATCGAGCCGGTCATTGCCTGAAAAGCGCGTATCGCGATACAGCTGGTTGTAGCTGAAGGTTAACTCGGCACTGTCAAAATCGGGTTGGCCTGTCTGCTCATCATATTGGCTATACAAATAAAACAATCGCGGCTCTAAAGTTTGTGTCATTCCTTCACCAGCAATGGTCAAAGAACGTTCAAACACCAAGCCCGCGTCAACACTCGCCACACCAGAGCCTGCGCTAGGCTTTTGGTCTTGAAGTGCGGGTGAATCCTTCAAATCGTAATCGAGCTGCCGGTATTTTACGGTGGGCTTCACAAAGCCATAAATCCAATTCATTGGGTATGCGAGCCCAATCTCACTATAGAGTCGTTGACCGGTGACGCGTTCACCGTCTGCATCAAAGTTGGAGTACTGCGCCAATGCGATGGGCTGAAGCCCCGCCCAATCTGCGTCTCCGCGCCATTGCGCTGTGATTTGGGGCAGTTTTTTGTAGTCGTTACGAATATCGTCAGCGAGGCTCTGGAATTCTTGTGCCTGAACACTCACGACCCAATCTTCACCTAAGTAGTCGACTTGGCCCAGTTGCATTAGTGCTGTTTGACGCTGGGTGCTTAGACTTTGGTTATCTAGATCACGAATGTAATCGGGGTCACTTACCCGCGTATAGTCAATGCGAGTGCGCCAGCTGTCACCCAACGAACCGCGCTGAGTAACGCCGATCAGCCAGCGCTCTCCATCGGTACTATCGATCTCATCTCGGTACTTTTTGTCACCGCTGAGGTACGCACCGGTAACATCCCAAAAGCCGACTTTATTGCCTAAATAGCGGCCGTTTAGCTGGTGATTAAGGCCGCGCTCACCAATGTAGCGGGGCGAGTAAGTAGCGTCATAGTTGGGCGCTAAATTGAGATAAATAGGTACCGTGACGTCGAGTCCGCCACGAGTATCGGAGCCAATGTCCGGAAACAGTACGCCTGTCTTTCGCCTATCGTCGATGGGGAACTGAATCCAAGGCACGTAAAATACTGGGATATCGCCAATATAAAGTTTGGCATGACGCGCTTCGCCAATGCCACTATCGGGCTCGAGCACGATGTTGTCACTTGTGAGGTGCCAGCTAGGGTCGTCAGGGGCACAATAGGTCATACTGCCTTTATCTATCGTGACGTGCCCTTGCGCATTGCGCTCCAATTGCATTGCAGAGCCGCTTAGCTGATTTTCATGCAGTGCAAAGTGAGCGTTTGAGACGGTGGCCTGTTGTTTGGCGTTGTCATACGTTGCTCTATCACCGATAAGCACGAGCCCCGGTTCTCGCAGCGTGACATGACCTTCTGCGATACCCGTTTGCTGTGCACGATCTAAGCGCACTTTATCGGCACGGATATAGCGACTGCCTTGCTTGACTGAGACATCTCCCTCGAACACCAGCTCTTCTTCGGTGACGTCCGAGTCTTCTGCGCTTACTTCCATATTGGCGCTTAAAGGGTCAACGTTCGGACTGCCAGCTAAGGGATCGATAAAAGCACCTTGGCATTGCCTGCAACGCAAGTCTCGGTCGGTACTGGGGATAACTTCAATGGGCTGCCAGTCGAGTAGGGCGCCAACGCCGGTCTCTTCTAGTACTAAGTCTTCATCAGCATAAGCGCAACAGGACGCCAGCAACCCGATGACCACGACGAGTGGCTTAAGTGGCAAGTGGGGTGGACGCTGTTGAGTAAAGTCGGGCACTGGTAGGGTCGCTGATGTAAGCAAAGTCACGGCTGAAGGATGTTGATCATACCTTATTGCGGGTTGAGCTAGTATTGGCTGTCGCTTGGGTTAAGGCGCTAGTTCTTTTCGGGTATGATAACGGCCGTATTACCTGCAGATTAGCGCTGTGAGTCCGTGGTGAATTGCGGCTCTTAGGCTATTGGAGCGCTGGTGTTTATCCATTCTGCTGCGTGCTGGTTAGCAATCGAGGATCAGAGTAAGTGTTGATGAGTTTGATAGTGTCGGCAGATAAATAATCTATGTCTAATGTTGGAGTTGAGTTATTGCATGGGCCACGATGAAGAGCTCTACGCATGGGTTAGACAGCAGTTTCCCAGCAACGCTCAAGGATTGTCTATTGCACTAATTGCAGGGGACGCGAGCCCTCGCCGTTACTACCGTGTTAAAGCCGATACCAGTGACAGTGGTGTGGATAGCGCTGTAAAAACCGGTGCAGATAACGGTGTAAATAGCGTTGTAAATCTCAGTTCCGATTCTACTGTTAGTTGGATAGCCGTTTTGTCACCGCCCTCGGAGAAATTTGCTGAGTTCATCCATGTGCAAGGACTGCTTGCTAGAGCCGGGTTGCGCGTGCCAGCATTATTGGCCGCTGATTTGGAGCGGGGTTTTATGCTCCTCGAGGACCTCGGTGATACACAGCTCTTGGCAGTGTTGACGGATTCGACAGTGGCATCTTTGTATACGCAGTCGTTAGCAATGTTAGTTAACACAGCGGGTATTCCAATCGAACAGGCGCAGTTACCTGTTTACGACGTTAGTCTACTTAAGCAGGAGCTCGACCTATTTCCAGAGTGGTTTATGGCGCAACTGTTGAGTGGGCCGCTTCTAAAGGAGTCGCGAAAGGTATTTGACACCTTTTCTGACTATTTAATCGCGAGCGCGACCGGCCAGCCTCAGGTCGTGGTGCATCGCGACTTCCATAGCCGCAATTTGATGCTTCTGGAAAACAACGCGATAGCGACAATAGATTTTCAAGACGCGGTGATTGGACCTGTAACTTACGATCCCGCGTCACTTTTAAAAGACTGCTATGTCGCATGGCCGCGAGCAATGCAGCTACGACTGTTAGATCAACATCGCGCAGGGTTGGAAGCTTGCGGTGTGATGCCGGCGACAGACTCCGAGCAGTTCGTGCGATGGTTTGATTTGATGGGTTTACAGCGGCACATCAAGTGTTTGGGTATTTTTGCGAGGCTTTCTATTCGTGATGACAAACATGTTTATCTAGGCGACTTGCCGTTGGTATTGGCTTACGTCGGAGACACGCTATCACTTTACAAAGATGGCGATGCCGCTATCAGCGACTTCGCCCACTGGTTTGATGCGGTGGTTATGCCACTTTGCGAACAGCAAAGTTGGTATAGACCAGTTGTATTAGAGCCATCGATGGCAGCTCAATAAGCGTGTCGATTGCCGTTGTTATTGTATGCTTCAATAGCGGGGAGAGCCTCACACGCTGCGTGACCTCAGTTATTAGTCAAACGCTGCAAGCTACTCGAATTATTGTCGTTGATAATGCATCGACCGATAGCGCCACGCAGGACGTACTCAGTGCATTGCCCGCGCGTGTCGAGCAACTATTATTGGACGTCAACGTTGGATATGGCGCAGCCATCAATAAAGCTGCGGCATCCTTGTCAAACTGTGAATTCTTGTGCTGCCTCAATCCAGATGCGTTTCCCGAGCCCACTTTTTTAGAGACATTACACGCGGCGATTAATCACGATGCTTCTATCGGAAGTATCGCGCCCTTAATGCTGAATGCTGCGCAACCGACTGTTATCGACGGCGCAGGCGATGTTTTGTCGATTAGCGGTTACGGGTGGCGCCGATTTCACGGTCGACCTGTCCGTGATTGTGATCTTGTACCCACGTCAGTTTTTAGTGCATGCGCCGGTGCCTGCCTGTATCGCCTGAGGGCAATCATTGAGGTCGGTGGATTCGATGAGCAGTTCTTTATGTATGCCGAGGATCTCGAACTTGGGTTTCGTCTGCAGCTTGCCGGATACAAATGTGAGTTCCAACCAAAGGCTTTAGTGGCACATGTTGGCTCAGAAACTACCGGTTATCGAAGTGATTTCTCAGTTTATTGGGGGCACCGCAATGCGTTATTGCTCGTTATAAAAACAATGCCTCTTGTGTTGCTGCCCTTCGCCCTGCTATCTCATATCGCTATAACGTTGCTGCTGTGCTTATTAATGGCGAGAAGGGGACAGTTAAAAGTGCTCTTAAGCGCTAAGTGGGACGCACTCCGCCTCGCTGGCTCTTTTTGGCGTCGCCGCTCTTCGGTTGCGAGGCGGCAGTCAGTGAGTAGTATCGCGGGTGCGCTGCATTGGGGGCGACGACAGTAAGTCTACTGTTGCTGGGGTCTCGCATGTTCAGAGCGATTCGCTCTCCCGTGGAGGGATAAAGTGCTGCGCCAATACTTGGCTAACAGCCTCGTAGGTGAAGTGCTCATTGATTACTTTTGAGGCCAGTTTTGACTTGTTCTGCAGTGCCTGTAGGTCAGAATAATAAGTGACTAAATTGTGAGCGAAACTTGCCGCATCATCGGCAATGAAAAGCGCTGCATCGGCGCATGGAACGCCCTCCGCTCCTATCGTCGTTGTGAAAACAGGAATGCCATGGAACATTGCTTCTAGGACTTTGCCTTTTACGCCTGCGCCAAAGCGCAAGGGCACGATGCTTGCACGCACTTGTTGGTAAAGTTCTATGAGCGCCTCGTCACTGAGGAAGCCGTGCACCTTTATACCGTCACCGTCGAGGGATTTGATCTCATCGGGCATATTTGATCCGACAATATGAAGTTGGATGCCCGGGCAATGTATTTTTAACTCGGGGAATATTGCTTGACAGAACCAGCGCAATCCATCGGCATTTGGCGGGTGGTTAAAGCCGCCGACAAATAGCAGATCCGAGCGCTCTGCGAAGTTTGTTACCTCTGAAGAACACGATGGAAAGACATTTAAGGGGAGCGTATGTGCGGGGACTACAGGATCAATGCTGTTTATAGCATCGACTTCGACTTGCGACGGATATAGAACAACATCAAAGCGATGGAAAAGGTCGAATTCTTTCTTCTTCCACGTGTTTGCATCCTTGCGAGTGTCGCTGCTGCCCGTAAGCGCTGCTTCTCGCTCGAGTCGCAGGTAGTGCAAATCATGACCAAAATAGACTTTCCACGGTCGCGGCGTCATGGCATCAATACGATCTATCCAGTCGCTCGCAATGTGAGGCCGCATAAGATACGCGACGTCAATATACGCCGCATTCTCGCTAAGCCATGTAGTCATAGCTTTTCTTGAGGCATCGCCAATGAGTACTTCGATGCCCATTTGCTGAAGCGTCGTTGTGTAGGGCTCGTGTGGATAAAAATTATCGCCAATAAAAGTCACTTGAAAATTGTTGCTTACGAGTAACTGTAGATATTGAAACGTGGAGCGTGACCCTGCATCTTTGTCGTAATGGGGCACATAATGATCGATGACTAGAATATGGGGCTTGTCCCGAGACCTATCTCTCGCAAGGAAGACAGACTCCGCATTAGGGAAATGAGACGTCGTGAGCTCACTCTCCCACTTGTCAAAAAATTGTGCACGGTTGGTTACTTGAAACGCCTTTAGACCCTCGGACTCATCGGTGCCATTGCTAACACCTTCGAAATGGATGACGTTTGATGCAGGCTGCAGCACAACCCTTAAATCAGCCTGGCGAACTTTAAAGCATAGATCCGTATCTTCGTAGTAGGAGGGGGCATACCGTTCATCGAACTTCCCTAACTCAATGAAGACTTTTTTGCGAATCATGAGGGCCGCGCCCGACACATAATCGCAGTCTTTTAAGTAGGAGTATGCCGGCGCATCGGGATCTTGAAGGCGCCCGAAATTCCACGCGCTTGCGTCGTTCCAAACGATGCCACCTGCTTCTTGAAGGCGTCCATCCGGGTACAGCAAGCGAGATCCCGCAATGCCGATGTCTGTATGTTGCTCAAACGTATCGAGCAAGCTGTCAAACGTGCCAGCTTGAACAAGCGTGTCGTTGTTGAGGAAGAAAATGAAGTCCCCTCTGCAGGTATCTACCGCGCGATTACACGATCGTAGAAATCGGAGGTTACTGGTATGTCGCACAACACGCAGTCCGGGTATCGCTGCTAGCACTCTTTCAGTCTCATCCGTGGAACAGTCGTCGGCAACAACAACCTCGAACGGCACCTTTGGAGGATGCTCGGCAATGGAACGCAAACAAGCCAGTGTGTAATGGACCTGATTATAGACAGGGACTAAAATTGAAAGAATAGGATCCCGCGAGGCTGGGAATGCAAATCCCGGATTCTCAATCTGATCCTCACTCAGCGGAGCGATATGTTCCTCCCGACGTTGATCGCTCTGTGTCAGTAAATCTTCGTAGTTGCCTACCACCTGCTCCGTCAAATCGGGACGTTGAAAAATGAGGCGGATCAGGTTCAGTGCTCGTCGAGGTGAAGCAAGCCTCAGCAGTTTGATGGGGTGAGAGAGCGAGAGCCTGGCAAAAGATGTCAACTTCAATAAGCGGGGGTTGGACTGGATTCTAGGCAGCATCCAGGTGGTAATTGGCTTCCTTATGGGGAAAGTCAGCGCACGCCCAATGCGGAACGATACAGAATGCAACACATCTCGATGAATTCGATCATAGTCATCTAAGTGGCGTTGGTATTCTTCCTGCTCCGCTTTGTTCTGCGCGCTAATTCGCTCGAGTTCTGCTTTGTTCTGCGC